>OBLT010001858.1_pt1 | contig 13312 bp, 14 predicted proteins | sample 1518721 | NCBI WGS metagenome assembly OBLT01 (sample SAMEA3539307, study PRJEB22396) | soil metagenome | biome: tundra; feature: field; material: soil | place: USA | collected 2010-05 | depth 0.15 m | reverse complement strand
ATGTCTGGCTCGAGACGGGCAGCCAAGGACAGATCCCGTGGACGCACGGGCTTTACGAATACTTCAGCAATCACTTCAGGCTCATCGGGCTCGCCAGTATTCATCCAGACAGCAAGAACGTCCCGAGGGGCGGACTGTACATCCAAAGGCAGGAATACCCTCAAGGCGCGAAGCCCCCCCATGACAGCAGTCCGCACTCGCGGCCGGCCTAACGGTTTTGCTCCTCAGCGGGGAAGACGTGGCAGCCCGCCGGGTCCAGGCGCAGGCCCACGGTCTCCCCCCGAGTCGCCTTCACGTCGGCGAACACGCCGGTCAGCCGGATGCTGTCGCTGACGTCGATGGCGTGCTCGTAGCCGCGGCCGCGGAAGGCGACGTCAGTGACCCGCCCGGACAGGTGCTGGCCATTCGGCCCGCTAGACCCGTCAGACCCGTCAGATCCGTTCGGGCACAGGCGCACGCCGGTCGGGCGGATCATCACCAGCGCGCCTTCGCCGGCCAGCAGGGTCCCGTCCCGGTGCCCGAGCGGCGCGCGGGCGCGGAAGGCGTGCCCGGACGGCGGTTCGACCAGCATCGTGCCGTCCGCCAGCCGGTCGCGCACGCGTACCCGTAGTTCTCCGGCCAGACCGGTGAACCGGGCCACGAACGGGGTGGCCGGCCGGGTGTAGATCTCCTCGGGCGTTCCGGCCTGGACCAGGCGCCCGTGCTCGAGCACGCCCACCTGGTCGGCCAGGGCGAAGGCCTCGGCCTGGTCGTGCGTGATGTACACGGTCGTCGCGGCGGCCTCGCGGACCAGTGCGGAGATCTCGACCCGCATCCGCTCGCGCAGGTCAGCGTCCAGGTTGGAGAGCGGCTCGTCGCACAGGATCAGCCCGGTGTCCGCGATCAGCGCGCGGGCCAGTGCGACCCGCTGCTGCTCACCGCCGGACAGCTCGTTCGGGTACCTGTCCGCGAGCGCGCCCAGGCCCACCCGGCCGAGCATCTCCTGCGCCCGGGTCCGGCATTCCGCCCGGGGCAGGTGCCGACGCCGCAGGGCGAACGCCACGTTGTCCCGCGCCGACAGGTGCGGCCACAGCGCGTAGTCCTGGAACACCATGGACAGGTCGCGCTGGTCCGGCGGCACGTGGATCTTGCCGTCCGCCACCGTCCGGGAGCCGATGGTGATCCGTCCCGAGGTGATCCGCTCGATGCCGGCCAGGCTGCGCAGCAGCGTGGTCTTGCCGGAGCCTGACGGGCCGAGCAGCACCAGGAAGGTGCCCGGGTCGACGGCCAGCGAGACGTCGCGGAGCGCCTCGTTGCCGCCCGGGTAGGTCTTGCCTAGGTTCTCGATCGTGATGGGGTCAGCCACGGACTGCTGCTCCGATCCGGCGCCAGCCGGCCGGCGCCAGCAGCCGGTAGAGGCCGAGCACCGCGCCGACCGAGGCCAGCGCGATGGCCACGGCCAGGACGGCCTGAGCCATGCCGACGCCGAAGTGATAGTTGCTGAGGTTGTCCTCGATGGCGATCGAGGCGGGCGGTGATCCCGGAGCGTAGAGCAGCTGGGACAGCGGCAGCTCCAGGAACACGCCGCAGAAGGTGAACAGCCAGGCCATGACGATGGGCCGGGACACCACCGGCAGCACGCCCCGGGCCCAGGCGACCACCGCGCCTGCGCCGTGCGCGCGGGCCGCGTCCTTCAGCGAGGCCTGCAACTGCGACACCGCACCGACCAGCACGCGGGCGTTGGTGGGCAGGCTCGACGCGCTATAGGCGATGATGAGCAGCGTCACCGTCTGGTACAGGTTGATGCCTAGCCGGGACATGACCGGCAGGTTGTAAGCGAAAATGTAGCCTGCCCCGAACACCACCCCCGGCAGCGCCACGGAGGCGAGCAGCAGGAAGTCCAGCGCGCCGGTGGCCCAGTTGGCTCGCGGGGGGACGACCCCCCGCACCCCCCGAGGGCCGGTGATCCGGCGCCGAGCCAGCATCCGCGCCGCGATGAACCCGCCGGTCACCGTGATGGTCGCGGTGAGCACGGCGTAGAAGAGCGAGCGCTCGAGCGGCCCGATCAGGCCAGCCTGGGCGAACAGGGCCCGGTAGTTCTCCAGGGTCAGCGAGAACGAGCCGCCGTAGTCGGCCAGCAGCGAGCCGCTCACCGCACCGAAGCCGGGGATGCCCAGGGCGACCACGAAGAAGAGTCCCACGCCCGCGCAGGTCCCGATCAGCGACCGGCGGCTGAGCTGACGGCGGACCGCCTGCCGCGTCCGGCCGGAAAGGATCGCGTACGACCGGCCGCGCAGCGCCCGGGCTTGCAGGCTGAGCGGAATCGCCACCGCCGCGACGAGCAGCCACCCCATGCCCGCGGCCAGCGGAAAGCTGGGCGGGAAGTTGCCGATGGCCGCGTACAGCTGGTAGGTGGCCAGGGAGAAGTTCGAGTTGTAGGCGAGCGTGGCGGCCACCCCGAAGTCGCTGATCGACTCGGCGAAGCCGATCGCCATCGCCGACCAGATGGCCGGGGCCAGGATCGGGACGATCAGCCGCATCGCCTGCGTCCGGTTCGCGCCGTGCACCCGGGCGGCGTCCTCGAACTCCTGGCCAAGCCCGCCCAGCGCGGCACTGATGGCCAGGTAACTAAACGGGACGCAGCGCAGGCCGAGCAGCAGCACGACGCCGAACGGTCCCATGATCGCTTGGGTGACCCAGGGCCAGTCCAGCCCGAGCCGGTACATCACGCCGTCGGGCTGCACGATCCGCTCCCAGCCCAGGGCTGGCAGCCAGGACGGCAGCAGCAGGACCAGCCACATGGCGCCCGGCACCAGGCGGCGGCCCGGCAAGGTGGTGCGGGCCACCAGCCAGGCGATGGGGAAGCCGAGCGTCACCCCGAGCACGGCCGCCGCACTGCTCACCCATAGCGAGTTGACCACCGCCACCGCGGTGGCGCCGGTGATCGCCTGGTGCAGGTAGGTCAGCGTGAACCACTGGCTGCCCTGGCTGAACAGCCGGGGCGAGACGGCCAGCAGCAGGAAACACGCGCACGGGGCGAGGATGAAGCAGGTCAGCAGCAGCCAGAACAGCGGCATGCCCAGCCGGGCGAGGAACCCGGAGGCCGGCAGGCCGCGCCGTGAGGCTGCCTGCCGGCCACCAGTGGTCAGCCCGGCTGGGGGCTGGGAGGTGATCACCGGACGATGTTGCCGTCAAACCAGGTGTTGATGGTGCCCTCTTGCGGGCCCCAGGTGTACGGGTTGATCGACTGCGTTCTGGTGCTGGCCAGCGACGGCAGCGCTGCCAGCGGGCTGACGCCGGAGATGACCGGGTAGTACAGCGAGTCGCCGGTCGGGTCGCCGCTTTGCATGACCTTCTGGCCCGCCGGGGACAGCACGAACTCGATGAACTGCTTCGCCTCGGCCTGCTCCGCCGCCGGGGCCTTCGCGTCGATGCCGATCGCGCTGGGCAGCAGCGTGACCGGGTTCAGGTACGCGATGCCGAGGTTCTTGGCGCCGATCGCGGCGCCGATCGCCGCCGAGCTCTGCACCAGCGCCAGGTTGATCTGCCCGCTGGTCAGCGCCTGCAGGGTCGGGCCGTTGGTCGGGTGGATGACCAGGCCGTTGGCCTTGAGCCTGGAGAAGTAGCTCTCGCCCGCGCCGACGCCGCCGAGGTAGTTCATCATGCCGGCGATGAACGGGAAGGTCGGTCCGGACTGGGCCGGGTCGTTCATGCCGACCTGCCCCTTCCATTGCGGCGCCAGCAGCTCCTGCCAGGTGGTCGGCGGGGTCGTCACCTTGGTCTTGTTGTAGGCGAGCGCCGCCATCAGGGTGACACCGGTCGGGGTGAAGCTCTTGTCGGCGGGCAGCGACTGGGTACCGAGGCGGTTGAACTGGACGCTCGGCTCGAAGCCCTTCAGCAGCAGGCCCTGCGTATCGAGCCCGGCGAACGCGGTTGCGCCGTCCACCCAGAGCAGGCCCCAGTTAGGGTTGTTCTTGGAGGCCTCGATCTGGGTGAGCAGGGGGCCAGTGGAGTTGTCGTCGAGCTTGACGGGGATGCCGGTAGCCTTGGTGAACGCCTTGGTCATGGCCGAGTCGTAGCCCTGAGCCGAGTAGACGACAAGCGTCACCTTGCTCGATGCGGCAGCCGTCGACGACGACGTCGCCGAGGAGCCGGCCGCGGCCGAGCTGGAGGAGCAAGCGGCCAGGGCCAGCGTGCACACGCCTGCCAGGCCGGCCATCAGGCGCATGCGGGTGCGCCGGTCGTTGCGAATCATGGGTCCGAGTGTGCATAGCCGATCCGTACGTTGACTGTCCACGAGTTGACCAGCAGATGAATCGATGGTCACGAAATGGCTATAACCGGAGTTAGGCCTATAATCTAACAGTCGTTGCAAACCGAAGGAGGAAGGGTGGGAGTCGATGTGCGGGCGGAGCGGGCCCGAGGGTCACTGGCCTTCTGCTTCCTCGGCATACACTCGCGCGGCGTACGCTTCGAGCGACTGCTCGCACTCGTCAAGCGCCTTCTCGACCGCCTGCCTGCCGTCGGCGTCGAAGGCGTCCCGATCCCGCACCTTGGCGAACCAGTTGCGCAGCTTGACCAGGTCGACTTCGTTCTCCTCCAGCTCCGCGTAGGTGAAGTGGTTCTCCGTGTATTCCTTTTTCACCTGGTGCAAGAAGTCTTCGCAGCGGTCCACGATCTCCTCGTATTCGTCGTTCCTGGCCGCCTGGAACGCGTTGCGCACGTCGGATTCGCCGGCCAGTACCGAACAGGACAGCAGCACCGCCGTCCCGGACATCTCGATGATCTCTCGCCTGAGCTTGCGCAGGGCCCTTTCTGTGACCGCGTTCGCGGGCAGCGCGGCGGCCGAGTTCTGCAGGTAGATGGCGCCCAGGCTCTTGATACGCCGCCATACGGTGGAGCGCAGCCTGGTTGGCTCGGGTGGTACGCGGTAAATGAGCACCAGCCAGCCCGTACCGTCGTCTTTCCCGGCAGTCTTATCAACGGTGTTCATCTCAGCCGTGTTCTTCCCCGCAGTGTTCTCGGTCACCAGAACATTGTCCCCGACTTGATGGAGGCCCCGTGCTCATGACCGGCCCTGTGCTCATGACCGGCCCCGTGCTCATGACCGGCCCCGTGCCTAAGGAGACAGCGTGAACTCGCTTCCCCTCATCCTGACCGTCTTCGTCGCCTGTGCGGTGGAGGCGACCGAGGCGCTGACGATCGTGCTCGCCTCGGGCCTGACCCGCGAGTGGCGCTCCACGTTCCAGGGCATGGCCGTTGCCCTGGTGGTGCTGGCCATCGTGGTGGCCGCGGTGGGTCCCGCGCTCACCCTGGTCCCGCTGGGGGCCCTGCGCCTGGTCGTCGGCGCGCTGCTGGCCATCTTCGGCGTGCAGTGGCTGCGCAAGGCGATCCTGCGCGCGACCGGGCATAAGTCGCTGCACGACGAGGCGAGCGCTTACCTGCGAGAGGTGGCGGCGGCGAAGGCCGCGACGGTCACCTCACGGCGCGGCGTCAACGACTGGTACGCGTTCACCTTGTCGTTCAAGGGCGTGCTGCTTGAAGGCCTGGAGGTGGTGTTCATCGTGATCACGTTCGGCGACAGCCAGCGCAATCTCGGGGCTGCGGTGATCGGCGCGGCCGCGGCCGTGGTGGCGATCACGGTGACGGGCATCGCGGTGCGGGCGCCGCTGGCGCGGCTCCCGGAGAACGCGATGAAGTTCGCCGTGGGCATCATGCTCACCTCGTTCGGCGTGTTCTGGGGGGCCGAGGGCGCCGGCGTCTCCTGGCCGGGTAACGATGCGTCCCTGCTCGGTCTCGTCCCCGTGGTCGCGCTGGTCTCGCTCGGCTATACGGCCCTGCTGCGGCAGGCAGCCCGCCCCACCGCGCCGGCCGTGCATCCGTCCCAGGAGGAGGTAGCCAGCTCATGAAGCGGCTCAAGGCGATCGGCGCGTTCTGGTACGACTTCGTGATCGGCGACGACTGGCGGGTCGCGGCGGTGGTGGTGGCCGCCCTGGCGCTGACCGCGCTGCTCGTGCACGCGGCCGGCGTCAACGCCTGGTGGCTGCTGCCCGTCTGCGTGTTCGGCGCGCTCGGCTGGTCCCTGCGCCGTGCCACCGCCGGACCCAAGCCCTAGGAAGCGCCCAGGAAACGGGTGTCGAGCCGGGTCTCGGTGATGCCGGGGTCGACGCGGTAGGCGCTCGCGCCCGGCCGGTCCGCGATCAGCTCGGTGAGCGTCTCGTCGGTGAAGTGCGCCGCCGCGCCGTCGTCACAGGCGATCCCGGCGGGCAGCATGCCGTCCGCGACCAGCTGGTGGTAGAGCGGTCGCCGGCCCGGCTCGGAGTTGTAGTGCGGGCAGTAGCTTCCGGCCAGCATTCCGAGCCCGTCGGTGAACGCCCGCAGGTTACGCCCGAACGAGTCCGTGGTTCCTGCCTCGAACCAGCAGATGCCCCCGGCGCTTGATCCGGCCAGGATGATGCCCGCCTGCCAGGCCTTGCGCAGGATCACGTCGAGCCCGTGCACCCGCCACACGGCCAGCATGTTGGCCACGCTGCCGCCGCCGACGAAGATGACGTCTTGGGAGAGCAGCAGGTCCTCGGGGTCGGCGACGTTGGGCATCGGGAACAGGGCCAGGTGACTGAGCCGGGCCGGGTGCCCGGCGAACCGGTCGTACATCAGCAGCGCCCACCGCGGGTCGTCGCCGCCCGCGGTGTTCAGCAGGCAGATCCGCGGCTCGGGCCGCCCGGTCAGCCGGAGCGCGTAGTCCATGTGCAGCGGCACCTTGCCCTCGGAAACGAGCATGCCGCCGCCGATCGCGATTATGTGCCGCTGCCCGTCCGCTGCCATGCTGGCACGCTAGCGGCGTTACAGCCTGCAAGCAAACCGCAAAAGCCGCGTACCGTAGGTAACCGGCCGACCGCGTCTTGACTTTTTTTGGGCCGAACGATCCGTGGTGCTCCAGCCACCGGCACGGTGCGGCGCCCCGGTGGCTGGAGTCAGGAGCGCGCTCAGATCCCGTACTGGAGCAGCACCGCGACGACGTTGCGGCCGGGGTTGCCGTAGGCGTGGGTGTCGCCCCCGGCCAGCAGGCCGGCGGTGCCGGGGATGGCGGCCACGGCCTCGATGCTGATCGTGTTCGGCCCGTCCGGCAGCGAGGCCTCGGTCAGCGGGTGCCCGGGCGTGTAGTGCACCAGGTACGACCGCTGGCCGTCGGCGCCCGGCTGCGGGATCCACAGGCCGCCGTGGCCGTCGGAGCTGACCTGCTGAAGCGGCTGGGTGCCGAACCCGAAGTTGCCTTCGGCCACCTTGTACCACTGGTAGCCGTCCCAGTGCAGGATGACCGTCGGGCCGCCTTCGTCCTGGCGGCCGCCGTTGGCGATGGCGTAGACGCTGTCCTTGGACTGCGCGTAGATGCCGGTGAGCATCGGGCCGTTGAGCTGCTGCCTGGGCGGCAGCGCGTACGCCACCGAGGTGCGGGACCAGGTTGAGCCGTTCCAGTGGGCGATGTCAGAGCCGTCGAAGGCCCAGATGTTGCCGGCCGACAGCGCGCTGCCGCCCTGCAGGCCGCGCCCGGACGCCACCCGGGACCAGGTATGCCCGTTGTAGTGCCAGGCGCCGAGCCCGGGGCCGGGGAAGTACGGCTGGCCGAACACCCACACGTCGCTCGGGGACAGGACCACGGCCCCGCCGATCTGCTGGGCGAAGGACCGCTGGACGGTCCAGCTGCGGCCGTTCCACCGCAGCGCCCGGGACTGCGCCCGGCCGGCGGTGAACGCCCAGACGTTGGTGGACGAGCTGGCCCCGGCCGCGACCACGACCTCGTTGGCCCGGCCGGGGAACGGAACCTGCGTCCAGGTCGATCCGCTGCGCCGCCAGGCGGTCGGCACGGAGCCCTGGTTGAAGGCCCATCCGCCGGTCCGGCCGACCGCGACGATCGCGGTGAAGCCGCCGAACGGCCCGTTGCGCACCTGCTTAACAATGTTCCAGGCCGGCCTCATCGGCTGCGCGGTCCGGGCGGGTCCCTGGCCGGGCGCGGCTATCGCCGCCGAGTAGGACGCCGCGCCGGTCAGCGCGACGAAGGCCGCCATGGCGACCGCGACCCGGCGCGCGCGCCGTCTGGTCCGCGGTCCCGGTCGACCGCCTCCGGCCGGCCCGGCCGGAATTATCTGGTCTGGATTGCTGTTCGGCATGTGCTCTCCCCGCTCACGACGTCAGGCCCGTCAGGATCGGCCCCGCTACAGGCTGCTGAGTTAAAAGACTGCTGAGCGGCTCGCCAGGTCGCGCGGTTGCGGTCACAGCTTGGTAAATAATCGGATCGCCTGCCGCCAGGGTCACCGGGGATAAGACCCCGGCGAACCGCGGCCAGCGCTAAAGTCCCTCGTCCTGGTTCGCCGGGGCGTCCCGGCCGAAGAACCTGTCGTCCTGCTCTACCGCGGCGACGTCCGCGGCGGCGGCCCGCCTGATCTCGTCAAGTTCCGGGTCGTCTTCCTGATTGCGCAATATCAAGCTGTGCCGGTCGTCCGGTTCCTCGGTGGTCCAGCGGGAACGGAACCAGGAAAAGATGCCCATAACCGACTCCCCGGTTAGTGCCGACTCGCGCGCACGGCGGTGGGCCCTGCGGCGCTGTCTTGAGCGTACGCTCCGCCGGGCTCAGCGAAAATCAGCTGGCTCAACTCCGCCGGCCCCTGACCGGGCGGGCTGGCCACGATGCCGGCGTGGCGCGGACACCTGAATGGCTACCCGCATACTGGGGCGTGGTCACCGAGCATCGCTTTGTCGTGCAGTTGCACGACGCGACGACCCTGCACTTCGACTTTCGCCTGCAGTCGGGCGATGTGCTGCGTTCGTGGGCGGTGCCCAAGGGGCCATCGCTTGACCCGGGGATCCGGCGGCTTGCGGTCCCGGTCGAGGACCATTCGATGTCGGCGGGGGAATTCGAGGGCGTTCACGAGGGTCACCGCCGGGGCAGCGGCGCGGTGATCATCTGGGATGAGGGTACGGCCACGATCGTCCGGGATGAGCCTGGCCATATCTCCTTCGTCCTGGACGGGCGCAAACTATCGGGCGGATTTGCCCTGACCCGGACCGGCGAGAAACGCTGGATTCTCGTGAAGGTCCGCGACGAACAGGCGCGCCCGGGATCGGACATCGCCGCAGAGCGGCCGGAGAGCATCCGAAGCGGCCAGACCTGGCAGGAACTGCGAGAGCGGTAGGAGGCGACTCCGATGCCGTTGGCCACCCCGGTCTGCGGGCCCGAGGCGGGATAAATCTTTGCTGAAAGCATTGCCCCATAGGGCATGCGCGCGGATCGAAAGGGGGGGAAGGAGCACGGCGGGGCATCGGCGGAATATTTCGCTGGCCGGCGATCTGCGCGGTGGGACCGGCAGATCCAATGGGGTCCATGCCGGTGCCGCCGACCCGAAACGCAGGATACAAGAGCGACTGGCGGGTTACCTTGAGTCCACCGGAACGACGAGTTCAAGCTTTCTCAGCTCACGATGGAACCGCGAGACGGCTCGCAGGGCGCCGAGCGCATACCGGCTCGTACCGCGGCGCTGCGGCTCCTGGGAAGTCGGGCCAGGGACGAGACATTGCCGTCGGGTGCTGCAAAGACCCACAATGTGGTAGAAATCTCAGCGATGCAGGATCAGTTCTCGCTTCTTTAGCCGATGGCTATCTTGGGCGAGAAGTCAATCCGGCGTATCACGTGATCACTGACCGTGCGGACCGGAGGTGGGGTACGTGACCTGCCTAAAGAGTGAAAGGGCCGCGGTCCCGCCTGAGTTGCCGCCGGTAGCAGACGCGGGCCCGCATACGGGCTGGCGTGTTGGCTTAAGTGCGTCCGGTAGCCGGGAATACGGAACGACTCAAGCGCGCTACAGGTTCCAGCCATGACAAGAATGACACCAGCCGTCCCGCAAGGTAGTCGAAGTGTTACCTGACGCGTACTCGGTCTGCGTCTTAAGGTGTGCGGCCGCGCACCGTTGGTTACTTCGTCCGCAGTCTCCCGCTTCATCTCCGAAGGTGACGTCGATGCGCTGCGAGCGACGCCCAATGTAAATGGGGGGCTGCTGCGACCTTATAGCGTGCTGATCGTATACGCTTATGCACTATTCAACGAGTGGAACGGAGTACACGTGGCTCAGAAGATTCAAACCCTGTTCATCGACGACATCGATGGCAGTGAGGCTGAAGGAACCGTCCGCTTTGCACTGGATGGTGCGGAGTACGAGATCGACCTGAACGCCAAGCACGCAGAGGCGCTACGCAAGTCGCTGGCCCGGTTTGTAGATGCGGCCCGGCGGAGCAGCAGCGGCGCAGCCCGGCGACCGGCTCGGAGCGGGCGCAAGGCGGCGGCCAGTGGCCTTAACACCACGGAAGTTCGTGAGTGGGCTAAGGCGCAAGGTATCGACGTCAAGGACCGCGGCCGCGTACCCGCCGAATTGGTCGTCAGGTTCCGGGCGGCTACAGGAAACTAGTCAGCAGTTGGCTGGTCTTGGCGGCTGGTAATCGGATGAGAGGCTCAGTCCCCTGGGCGCCGAACCAGGGTCTCTCCATAGACTTCCTTGCTCGTGACTTCAGTACCACCACTTTTCGGGACGCTGTGTCCTTCTGTGATCGCAAGGCCATAGAAGGACACATACTCCCTGGCCCGGACGATCGGGCTCGATGTGTTTCCAGAAGGCGGGTCCTCCCGGGCCCGCCTTCAGGCATCTAGCGCCCTTTGAAGATGACGTGCGGGCACGTCACATGGCCGGGGTAACTGGGGTGACGCGGCTGATGATCGCGGCGGTGTCGATTCCCGTCGGCAAAGTGCCGAAGGCATGGCCCCAGCCCCAGGGACCTCCCGGGTCGGCCAGGCGGGACGCGACAAACGCGTCGGCCACCGCAGGGTCCCCGTGACGGACGAGCAGGGCGCCCTGGAGGGCGAGCGCCAGGCCCTCGGCGAGCTGGCGGGCGCGAGCCTCCGACGGGTCGCTGAGCCCCTTACGCAGCCGGGCCACCGCCTGATCCAGCCGGCCGTCCGCGCCCGCGGCCTGATCGAGTTCGGCGAAGAACGCCTCGGCCGTTTCTGGCTGCCTGGTCAGGGCGCGAAGCGCGTCGAGCGCGGCAACGTTTCCCGAACCCTCCCAGATGGAAGCCAGCGGCGCCTCACGGTAGAGCCGGGGCAGCCCCGATTCCTCCACGTAGCCGTTGCCGCCCAGGCATTCCAGCGCCTCGGCGGCGTGCGCGGGGGCGCGCTTGCACACCCAGTACTTGGTCGCCGCCAGCGCCAGGCGGCGGAACGCGGCTTCGGCCTCGTCACCACGGACCGCGCGGTCGGTCGCCCCGGCCAGCCGGAACGCCGCCATCGTCGTCGCCTCCGACTCGACCGCGAGGTCGGCCAGTACGCTGGCCATCAGCGGCTGGTCGGCCAGCTTCCGGCCGAAGACCGTTCGGTGGCTGGCGTGGTGCGCGGCGAGCGTGACACCGGCCCGCATGCCGGTCGCCGTCCCAAGCACGCAATCGAGCCTGGTCATGTTCACCATCTCGATGATGGTGCGGATGCCGCGGCCCTCCTCGCCGACCAGCCAGGCCATGGCGTTGTCGTACTCGACCTCGGCCGACGCGTTCGATCGGTTGCCGAGTTTGTCCTTCAGCCGTTGCAGGTGCATGCCGTTCCGGCTGCCGTCCGGCCTGACCCGGGGCAGCAGGAAGCAGGTCAGCCCGCCGGGGGCCTGGGCGAGCACCATGAACAGGTCACCCATAGGCGCCGACGTGAACCACTTGTGCCCGGTCAGCAGATAGCTGCCGTCGGCGGCGGGGACGGCGCGGGTGGTGTTGGCCCGGACGTCGGAGCCGCCCTGCTTCTCGGTCATCGACATGCCCGCGAGCAGGCCCCGTTTGGTGTCGGGCGGCCGCAGGCCGAAGTCATAGTCCTGGGCCGCGAGCAGCGGTTCGAAGCGCTGGGCCAGGTCGGGCGCGTGCCGCAGCGCAGGCACGATGGCATAGGTCATCGAGATCGGGCAGCTGTGTCCGGCGTCGGCCGCGCAACATGCTGAGGTAGAAGTTCATGATCTCCCGCTGGTAGACCAGAATGAGACATGAGCTGGTCCAGGGCCGGCCGGGACATTCAGGAGGATGGCGAGTGGCGACTTACCTGATCCGGCGGCTGGGCACCTCGGTGGTGATCCTCATCGGCATCTCGATCTTCATCTTTGCCCTGCTGCACATCGTCTTCCCTTCGCCCGCCGTCATCGTTCTCGGGGTCAAGGCATCACCGCCCGCGATCGCGGCGTGGAACCGCGCTAACGGCTTCGACGACCCGGTGCTCGTGCAGTACTGGCACTACGTGGACGGCGTGATCCACGGCAACCTGGGTGTTTCCTACAAGCTGAACCAGCCGGTCCGGTCCCTGTTCGCTGAGCGGTGGGAGCGCAGCGCGTACCTGTCCGGCGCCTCGCTGGTGCTCGCGCTGCTGATCGCGGTCCCGCTCGGGATCTACCAGGCCGTCAAGCGGAACCGCTTCGGCGACACCGTGGCCACCAGCATTGCCTTCACCGCCTACGCCATGCCGGACTTCTTCCTCTACCTGATCGTTATCCAGGTGTTCGCGCTGACCTTGGGCATCTTCGGTTTCGAGGCCAGCCAGTCCAACTCGATGATCACGATCATCGGTGACTGGCGGGACATGACGCTGCCGATCGTGTCCGTGACGCTGCTCATCCTGGCCGGCTACTCCAGGTACATGCGGTCGGCGGCGATGGAGACGCTGGCCCAGGATTACATCAAGACCGCGCGCGCCAAGGGATTGCCTGAGCGCCTCGTGCTGTTCCGGCACCTCGTGCGTAACGCCTGCCTGCCGATGATCACGCTGGTGGGGCTGTCGATTCCGGCGCTGCTCGCGGGCAATCTCATCGCCGAGTACGTCTTCAACTACGACGGTCTGGGCCTGCTGTTCTTCAACAGCCTGGGGAACGAGGACTACTCGGTGCTTCTCGCGTACACGCTGATCGGGGCGGTGTTCACCGTGCTGGGCAACTTCGTGGCCGACGTCGCGCTGACCATCGCCGATCCGCGGATCCGGCTGGCCTGACGGCCCATCAGCCTGGCCTGACGGCCCATCGCCCTGGCTAGGCCGGCGGGCCCATAGCGGCCACCACGAGGGTGACGGTCGTGGCCACCTCGGCCAGCGCGCCGAGGACGTCACCGGTGATCCCGCCCAGCCGGTGCGCCGCGCGCCGCTGCAGGACCCAGGCGGCCCCCAGGCCGGCCATGACGGCCAGCGGGAGCGTCCAGCCGAGCGGCTCGCCGGCGACCGTCGCGGAGACCGTCACCGCCGCGACCGCTCCCGCCAGTGTGGCCAGTGTGGCCG
>OBLT010001857.1_pt1 | contig 13314 bp, 8 predicted proteins | sample 1518721 | NCBI WGS metagenome assembly OBLT01 (sample SAMEA3539307, study PRJEB22396) | soil metagenome | biome: tundra; feature: field; material: soil | place: USA | collected 2010-05 | depth 0.15 m | reverse complement strand
CACCAGCGGAAAGCGGTTGTCCTCCACCAAAACGACCGCTAAGCCGTTGGGCAACTTGGTTTCGAAGACCGGAGGCAGTTTGTAAGCGGGAATGGGCCCGGATTGGGGCGCCTTAGTGCGATCCACCGTCTGGGCAGCCAGGCTGAACGAAACCAAGGCGAATACCACGAACGATCTCTTCGACATTACCGACCCTCCTTCTGCTGGGCAGGCGCGCCAGGTTGTGGGTTGGGAGCGGGCACAATCTCCATTACGGCCCGCTGATCCGGCGTGAGGAACTTCTTGGCGGCGGCCTGAATCTGTGCCGGGGTGACGGCCAGCATGGCGTCCAGTTCGGTATTGATCAGCTCCGGATTGCCGTCCGCGATGGCATACTGCGCGAGCGTCTTCGCCCGGCTCAGCGAGTCCTGCATCCCCTTGACGAGGCTGGCCCGAAGCAGGGTCTTCACGCGTACGAGTTCCCTGGCGTCGAGGGGCGTGCTCTGCAACTTCGCGATCTCCTCCTGCACTTGATCCACAATCTGTTTGGCCGTGAAGTTCGGATTGTACAGAATGAACATGGCGTAAGGCTCGGGATCCCGGAAATCCAGCGCGCTCGCGAACGGCCAGCCTAGTTCCGCCTCGTACGAAATGACGGACTGCTTGCCTTTTACCAAGTCCTGGCGTATCCGCGAACTGTCACCTCCGGTGAGAATCGCATCGATCATGTGCAGTGCGTAGTAATCCGGAGAGCGGCGCTTGGGGCCGGGGTAGCCGATGACCACGCCGGGAACGCGGGCCAACGGGTCCTTCTGAACCTTGGTGGCCGCCTGGAATCCCGGCGGCTCCGCCAGGTCCGGGCGCTTGGGCTGCGGCTGTGAGGGGATATCGCCGAAGTAGTCCTCGATCAGCTTCTTGGCTTCCGCCGTCTGAATATCGCCCACAATCACCAGCGCCGCGTTGTTGGGCGCGTAATAGGTCCTGAAGAACTTCGAAACGTCGGCTACGCTCGAGGCATTCAGATCTTCGAACGACCCGATCAGCGAGTGCGAACTCTGCCAGTTGCGGTACATCACGGTCGGCCAAACATCCACGATGGCGGTGGCGTAGGGTTGGTTGTCGAAGTTCAGCCGGCGCTCCTGCTTCACCGCTTCTTTCTGATTCTTGAGGTTCTCTTCGTTGATCGACAGGCTGCGCATCCGATCCGATTCCAACCACAACGCGGTGGCCAGCTTGTTCGACGGCAAGACCTCGTAGTAGTCGGTGAAATCCGGGTGGGTGGAGCCGTTCAGAGTCCCGCCGTTGGATTCGACTGCGGCGAAGTGGGTGCCTTTGGGCGCGTTCGCCGAGCCCTCGAACATCATGTGTTCGAACAGGTGGGCGAATCCGGTGCGGCCCTTCTCTTCCGAGCGGGAGCCCACGTCGTAGATCATGTATACGGTCACGACGGGAACGGCATTGTCTTTAGAAAGAATGACTCGCAGACCATTCTTCAACTGATACTTCTCAATCGGAATGGAGACTTCCGCGCTGCTTGCGGATTGGACCAAGAAGGCCCCCGAAACCAGCAGACCACAGGCGATTCGCTTTTTCATGGGTTATTACTTCCTACGGGCGGGCGGAAAGACGGGTTCCAGCCAGAGCCATGCTCTTAGGATAGCATCGCGGCGCGGAGGGCCGGCTCGGACCGCGTGCGTTTACGGTTAATCGCACGGTTGGCTGCCTGGCAGCTTACCGAGCCTGGGCTTCGCGGACCTCCCGCAGTTGAGAAAGAACCGCCTGCAAGCGGGCGAGGCCGGCGGCACCGCCGGCCCCACCACTGAAGGCGATTGCGAGCCGCGCGCGGGTAAGCAAGCGGTTGCGGCCTTTTCCGCGTCTAGAACACGAGCCGCCCGCCCACCTGGAAGCTGCGGGAACGGTTGGATTGTCCCGTGATCAAACCGAACGCCGAGTTGGTCGGCGCCAGGTTGGGAAACTGGAAAGTAGGACGGTTCATCACGTTGAAACACTCAAACCGGAGCTGGAAGTATTCCTTCCGTGCCTCCGAGATGTCGAAGCGCTTCAGCAGGGATGAGTTCAACTCATTGGCTCCGTCTCCCCTCAGGCTCGAAAAGGTGGTCGAGAAGGTCCGAATGTGATAGGCGAACTGGTCGGCCGTCTTGGTATCGAAGGCCCCCGTATTGAACGCCACACCGTTGGTCTGGCGGGCATTGAACTCCAGGGGCGCGCCGAAGTACACCAAGTCGCCGATGGTCGTCGAACTGGTGCCCATGAAGGTGAAGGGCTGCCCGCTCTGCTTCACATAGATGGCATTCAGATTCCATCCACCTGCCAGCAGGTTGACCCACTTTGACTGAACCGCCAACCGCTGGCCCCTGCCGAACGGAAGTTGATAGGTGAGGGCGAGGGTGCCCCGATGTGTGTGGTCGAAGACCCCAATGCGCTTTTCGGGTTGGGGATCGGTGTCGTTGAGCCAACTGTCCCTTTCCATCAGCTTCGAGAAGATGTAATTGCCGGTGAGCGTCAGCCCATGGGAGAAGCGTCTCTGGAGCCGGACGTTCAGGCTGTGGAAATACGAGCTTCCCGCATTGAGATTCTGCTCCAGGACGCCCCCGCTGCCGGTGAATCCACCGCTGGTATATCCCAGAGGGAACTCAGGATAAAAGGACAGAAGCTGGGCCACGGTGGTCTTGGCGCCGGCGGCGACACCGGGTTCCAGTCCAGCAAAGGGGCTCAATGCCGAAGCGGTCATGGCGGAGTTGACGGCCGTGTCCCTGATGGGCAGAGTGCTCAGATACTGTCGCGGGATTCCATTGAGCTGCGTCAGGTTTATCGGCGTATGCACGGAATGGTTGCCGATGTACGCGACCTCCAAAACCATGTTGGTCGAGAGGCTCTGCTGAAAGCCGAGATTCCAGCGCAGCGAATAAGGGCTCTTCATCTGGGGATTCAGGAACGAAACAGCCTGGTTCAGGAAAGTCGTCGCCCCCACAGTCTTGGCATTCGGCTGTATAATGGCGCCTCCCGGAAAGGGGTCACTGAGGGTGGCCGGGCCCGGCGACAGATAGTTGTTGCTGGTGACCGTCATGGTGGTCTCCTGGCTGAAGCCCTCCTGATCGAGGATCGGGGTCGAGGAGTAATTCCCGTTCTGGGCCAGGTAGGCCATCGTGGTCGGCGCCACGAACATGCCGAAGCTGCTCCGGATTACCGTATTGCCATGAAAACGGTCGGGCGTCCAGGCCAGGCCGAAGCGCGGGCTCACCAGGTGTGACGTGTTCTGGTAAGCGGCAGTGTGCCCACCCGGCTGGTACTGTAACCCGCCTGGGACCTGGAAGCTGCCGACGGGGATCTGGGAAATCGGATTCTGGTTATAAGCCGCAATGGCGGCCGGAGCAATGGGATTCGCAACGCCATAGTTCCAGCCGGTCTCCGTACGTCCCCACTTTTCGTGATACGGCCCGTCGTGATCGAAGCGGAGCCCGATGTTCAGGGTCAGATTCCGCTTCACCCGGAAGTCATCCTGCGCGAATCCCGAGACGAAATACGAGTACCACGAACCGAAGGTATTGATATCGTAAAAACCCTGGTCGGGCAGACCGTACAGGAATTGAGCCATGTCCTGACCCATCGCGACCGTGGTTGAAGCGGTGGTGGAGGCCCTGACCCAACTGTTGCTGCCAAAATTGAAGCCGCCAGCCGACTCGGCGTAGCTGATGGTACTGATCCGCGACTGCCGCGCGTCGGCGCCGAACTTCAGCGTGTGATTGCCCCAGATGGTTGTCCAGGTCCCGGCAAGCTGAGCGGTCTGGGAGGGTTTCTTAGCATCCTGGTTGAAGCCGAGACTCTGAAAAGCGGTGCTGGTGCTGAAATACATGTACGGCAGGGTCAGGTGATCCGAGTTGCTGGTCATGTACGAGGGGAAGCCGAACGAGGTGGGATCGAAGCCCACGCTCGTATCTGAAGTGCCCTCGCGGATATACGTGAGGTTGGCGCGCAGATTCAGGATGTTGTGGGCATTGATGGTGTAGACTTCATCCAGGCTGCCTCCCCAATCCTCGCGGTCGGTGATGGTACCGCTCGAGATGTTCTGGAAGTAGTCGTTCTTCTTGGCATACAGGGCGACGTGGTGAAGGTCGAAAGACAAGCGGCTCTTGTCGCTCATGTTGTAGTCCAGCCGGCCCAATTCGTTGTTGGCGTTGTTGGTCGAGGGGGCGGTGGTGCCGTAGTTGTCAAACCCGTCGGGCCGCGAGGTGGTGTTGAACCCCGTCACATTCGGGTCCGGATAGAACTTCAGATAGTTCGCCGTAATCGGATTGATCCGGCTGGCCGGAATCAGGTTGCCGGGCAGCGGTGTCCGCGTCACGTTGGTGCCGTTGAGAACGCCGCTATACGGGTCGTAGAGCTGGGTCCCGTCCGCGGCCAGGATTTGGGAGAAATCGCCCCGCTTTTCGGCAGCCGTGGGCACGCTGATAAAGCTCGTGTTAGGCTGGCTGTTTTTGTCGTTTTCCCAGGAAAAGAACCAGAACAACTTGTTCTTGCCGTTGACGATCTTGGGGATGTACACAGGCCCGCCGATCGCGAGACCGTACTGGTTGAAGTGCGTGACCGGATTCCCCAGGCCATTGCGGTTGTTGAAGAAGTTGTTGGCGGTCAGGTTGGAGGGCTGGTTGAACTCGAAAAGGGAGCCGCGGACTTCATTGGTGCCGGACTTGAGGATCTGGTTGATGGTGCCGCCGCGCGTGTGGCCAAACCCGGCATCGGTGTCGAGCACCTTCACGCGAACCTCCAGGACGGCGTCCTGAGGTGCGCTGTAGGCTGAACGCAAGTCCCAGGTGGCGTTCGCGCCGCCGTTCAACAGCATCTCGCTCGATTGCGTGGGCGTCCCACCGAGGCTGAAATTGTTAGTCGAGTCATAGGGCTGCACCACGGGGTTCGGGTTGTTGAACGCACCCATGATCACCCCCATCGACAGTTGCGCCAGAGACATCGCGGACCGTCCGTTGACCGGCAGATCCTCCACCTCTTTGGTAGTGATGGCCTGTCCCAGGGAAGCGTTTTCGCTGTTGACCAGCGGCGCGTCGGCCGTCACCTCGATCGATTGGGAGGTGTCACCGACCTCCAGCCGGACGTCAATCACGGGGTGGTCCCCGGCGCCGACGTGGACGCCTTTCCGAACGGCTTCCTTAAAGCCCGCTGTCTTGACCGTGATATCATAATCGCCGGCCAGCAGGAATGGAGCGGTGTATTGTCCGGACGCGTCGGATTCCGCTGGAATCTTAATGCCGGTGTGGGTTTCGGTAACGACTACTTTGGCGCCCGGTATCACGGAACCCGTCGGGTCGGTGACGACGCCGCTGATGGTACCGCGGAATTCCTGCGAAAACAACGCAAGAGGAACGCTCAAAGCAACTACGGCGACCAAACTACACTTCATCGTCTCTTCTCCAATACTATCGGCCGACCGGCCCTGTGACATTAGGCCGGAGAACACTTTCCACCCTAACCAGCTCCCGCGCGGCCATGGCGCCGATCTCCTGGCGGCCTTTCGGACCCAAGTGAGTATGATCGGGCTTTCCATCTTTGTCCCGCGCGTCGATCTCCTCGCATCCCGCCGGTCCCAGCTTTTCAGCCTGCTCCCGGGTCAGGGTGTACAGGTCGATCAGGGGAACCTTCTTTTCCGCTGCAAGACTCCGGACCGCTTCGACGTAGGCCGCCAGGGAATCCACCTTAATCTTGCCGTCCGGTGTGAAGTTCCGTCTCACGATGGAGGTCACCAAGACCGGTTCCGCGCCAATCGCCCGCGCTTCGTCCACATAGCGGGCCATGTTCTGGCGGTAAGTGGTATTGGCATCCGTCTCGCGAGCCGGACCCTTGCCCGGAGCGTCATTGTGTCCAAATTGGATCAGGATGAAGTTCGGCTTGGCGGCCAGTGCGGGTGCCCACAATCCTTCGTCGCGAAAACTCTTGGAACTGCGGCCGTTTTTTGCGAAATTCAGGACGTCCACTTCCGGACCGAACGAAGCCCGGAGGCCGGGCCCCCAGCCGCCCTCGTCGTTGACGGTGGAATCTCCCACGAGCACGATTTTGACCGGTTGAGGTTGGGCCCCGGCAGCCACCGAGGCGACAGCCAGGAATAGGAAAATGGGAAGCGGCGCCGTTTCTTTGCGGAACATAAGGCCGGAAACCCGAATATAGTCCCTGTCATGAACCCTGTCTAGGCCTTCAACGGCCCCGGGGACGTATCATCAGCTCTAAATCTCGACTAATCAATATGATGTGCGGGGCGCACGATGTCAGTTACGCTGACGTACTCTACGTTGTGGTGTGGTAGAATTCTTCGGTAATAAGGCCATGGTGCCGTTCAAGGGTCATAAGCTGAGAACCAATCAAGATGCACACGCGGCACCGCCTGCGCCATCACAAACCTCGCCCGAAGCCGCGACGGTCCGGCTGCAGTTGGATCGGCTGCTGGCGAGCCCGCAGTTTCGCACCAGCAAACGCTGCCAGGCACTACTGACCCACGTGATCGAATCCTATTTGGAAGGGGCTCTGGAGCGGGTCAAGGAGCGGATCATCGGATTCGAGGTGTTCGGGCGAGAGCCGAGCTATGACACGAACCAGGATTCGGTGGTCCGAACGACCGCGGCGGACGTCCGTAAACGATTAGCGCAGTATTACTTAGAGCCGAAACACGAGCAGGAGATCCGGTTCCTGCTGCCGCCGGGCTCATACGTGCCGGAATTCCGGCTGCCACTTCCGCCAGCGCCCGCGCCGTCCGCTCCGGCCGTTTCGGCACCGGCGGTCCTCCCGGAACTCTCGGCGCCCGTTGGTGTCGAACTGTCCAGACGCTGGGTCTGGGCGGCGGCGGCGCTGATTCCGCTGGCAGCCGCAATCTTCTGGTTCTTGCCCCCTTTTCGGCAGAGCGAGTTGGATGCCTTCTGGAGACCGCTGATCGAGGATCGCGCCGATGTGGTGATTTGCATCGAGCAGCCGTTGCGAATCTACACATTCGATGGCCCGCGAGTCGACGAGTTGAACGGGAAGATGGTGGGGACCAGTTCATTGCCCCCGGTGCCCGCTGAGGTCCTGCAAGGCACCCAGCTCAACCTGTCGGAGCTGAAGACCGTCGGCAACCGCTACTTCTCCTTCGGGGATACCATCGCGTCGATTCGGGTAGCGGAATTGCTGGCGCGGAAGAGCAAGGCATTCCAGGTGCTTGGCGACAGGGCGACGTCCTACCACGACCTGCGAGGCCGACCGGCAGTGCTAGTCGGCGAATTCAACAACCAGTGGACCAACGGGCTAATCCGTGGCCTGCGGTACTACATCGAGAAGAATACGGAGAACCGCACCTATGATGTACGGGATCGCCAGAATGCGGGGAGAGTGATAGCTTCCGTTACGCGTGAAGTTACCCGGCCGGCGGAGTATGCCATCGTCAGCAGGGTCTTCGATGCCTCCACTGAGAAAACCGTGATCGCAATTGCGGGGATGACTTATGCAGGCACAGGTTCGGTCGGAGATTTCCTGACGAACCCGGCGTACATACACGAGGCTTTCCAAAGGGCGCCGGCTGGTTGGTATCGCAAGAATATTCAGGTCGTGCTGGAAACCACCTTGGTGGGCGGTACGGCAGGGCCACCGGGGGTCGGGGGCCAGAGGGCCGGGAGAGAAGTCAGGGCGCCAATTGGGTCAGGACGCTCCGCTGAAGCTTGAGCACGCTTACCGGGCAGCGGCCTTCGGGGAAGGACACTTGGGAGGATGCATCCTGGAAGCTCCGGAAGTCGCGGGTCTTCACCAGGCCGATCGATCCGGTTTGGGCATTCGTGTAGTAGATCCACCAGTCGCGGCCTGACTGGATGGCCGTGGGTGATTCCGTGAATTTGTCGGTAAAGGCGTCGGAAGACGGTCCCCAGGGGCCAAAAGGAGTACTTGAGGCACTCACCCGTAAGCTCAACATGGGACGCGTGTTGTCATTGTGGACCAACACATATCGACCGCGGTCTTCCAGGATTGCGCCATCCCGGACGCTGTAGTTGGGGTCGAACAGGAGCTCGGGGTCGGAAAAAACCTGGAAGTCGCGGGTAGTGGTGTACCAGATCCTGGGATTGTCCTCGACCTCTTCCTGAAAAGACTGGATGAAGTTCTTGGCGATAGTAGAAGCCCAAGTCACCACGAATCGCCGACTTACCTCGTCGTAAAACAGGTTGGCGGAGGCGAGATCGAGCGCGTCTTCCTTGGCCATGATCTCGACATACTTCTGCTCCGACCAATGAACCAGGTCCGAGGAACTCGCATAGCCGAAACCTTTGTCGCCTTTCGATCCGGTTGCCCACACGAGGTGGAAAGTACCGTCCGGGCCCTCGACCAACCTCGGGCCGATCATTTGCTTTTGGCCGACGACAGGGGTGGGAAGTGAGCGGCCTGTCTCGGTCCACTGATAGCCGTTGGTACTGAATGCGAAGCGGAGACCGCCGGCGGCATTTCGGCCGGCCGTGGTGGCGATCCAGACGGAGTCTTTTGCGATGGCGGCTTTGGCGGCGCCGGCCTCCTTGGCAACCACCAAGGTGGAGCGGACCATGCCGGTCTTCGGATTCCAACCGTCGATGCCGCCCAGAACCGTTTCGACTGTAAGCTCCCGAGCCTCGGCATCGGTCAATTGATGGGCCCAAAACCCGCGGGCTTTGGTATCGCCGCCGGGTCCGGTGCTATGGTACTCGGCATAACGCGCGGTCCTCTCGCGATTGGGGACATTCCAGTTGTTCCAACCCGCCGGGCGTACGGCCTCGGACATCTCGGTATTCAGAAAGACAGTGGCGCCGTAGGGCCGCCACGGGCGGCTCAGAAAGGTCTGAACGTTCGGCTCGCTGGTGATCGTCGAGTGGGAGAAGACATAACCATAGCGCTGGTCTTTCGGAGTATTCGGGGCGGTGATGTAGCCGTTGGCTTTGATATGGATCTCGCAGCCCTCGAACCAGGCCGCCGATCCGCCAAAGATGAAGTCCACGGCGCCCTCGATATAACATTGGTCGAAATACTGGCGGCCGGCTTGTGCCAGCAGGGTGTCCTGGTAACCCAGGAACCGGCAGTTCCGAAAGACCCCGCGGTCGCTCATGATGGTGAGAGCCAGCGCCTGCCCCCGGGGGCCGGCCGAGTTCTCGAAGGTGAGGTTCTCGGCAGTGAAGTCGTTCGCCTGAATGAAGACGGTGGGGGTGCCGAAGGTGATCAGCGGACGGCCGTTGGGGCCCGGCATACCGGCATGGACTCCGGCGGTAATCCGGGTGGTCCGCGGGTCGTCGCCTTCGAGGGTCAGGAAAGTCTTTTCCGGTGGGACCGTGACACGTTCCTGGTAGGTGCCGGGCTTGATGTGGATCACGAAGCGGGTGCGGGAGTGCGCGGGAGCGGCGTCGACGGCCTGCTGGACGGACTTGAATTGTCCGCTCCCGTCGGCGGCAACCACGGTCTGGGCGTGGAGGCCGGCGGGGAGCGAAACGGCGAGGAGGAATAAGAGGGCGGTGGAGACTCTCATTTGAAGGCTATTATCCCCCGTGGGGGAGGGCTTCGGGGGTGGGGCCGACATTGTGAGAGGGGTGTTCCTCCGCGCCAACGCCGACTACTGTGCTGAAATGTAGGGTTATGAAGAGCGCGCCTTATGGGTCCTGGAAATCGCCCATCACTAGCGACCTGATCGTGGCGAAGTCCATCGGGCTTTCCGAAATCCGGCTGGACGGCGGCTCCGTCTACTGGCTGGAATCCCGCCCGAACGAGGCCGGACGCTATGTCGTGGTGGGCCGCCTTCCGGGCGGCGAGGTGGACGTGATTCCTCAGCCGTTCAATACGCGAACCCGAGTGCATGAATACGGCGGAGGCGCATGGACTGTGGCCGGCGGCACGCTCTACTTCTCCAACGACTCCGATCAGCGGCTCTACCGCTTGGACCAGGGCGCAGCCGAACCGCTGCCCATCACTCCCGTGGGCGCATTCCGATATGCCGACGGCGCAATCGATTTGCGGCGCAGCGCCTGGATCGGTGTGCGCGAGGACCATACCGAACCCGGCCGGGAGCCGCAGAACACCATCGTCCGCATCCCGGTGAATGTCTCCGATCGGAGCGCGGCGCAGGTACTCGCGTCGGGCCACGACTTTTATTCTTCGCCGCGACTCTCCCCCGATGGCCGTTGGCTGGCCTATCTGGCGTGGGACCATCCGCGGATGCCGTGGGTCGGAACCACACTCTACGCCCTTCCACTCGACGCCGACGGCATGCCGGCCGGCAAACCGATGACCATCGCGGGCGGCGAGCGCGAGTCCGTGTTTCAGCCCGAATGGACGCCGGATGGCGCGGCACTGATTTTCGTGTCCGACCGCACCGGCTGGTGGAACCTCTACCGCTGCGGTTTGGACACGCTGAAAAGCGAAGCTCTCGCGCCCATGGAGGCCGAATTCGGTCAGCCGCAGTGGGTCTTTGGCATGTCCACGTACGCTCTCGCCGGCGCCGGCCGCCTGGTCTGTTCCTACGTATCCAAAGGCTTGGGGCGGCTGGGCACAATCGACTTGGGTACAGGCCGGCTCACTTTGCTCGACCTCCCCTACAGCGATTTCTCGTCCGTGCGCGCCCAGGGCGACCAAGTGGTCTTCCGCGCAGGTTCCGCCCGAATCCCAGCCACCTTCGTGCTGCTGGATTTGGGCACCGGAAAGGCCGAGACCGTGAAGCAGTCCACCGCGGTGGCCGACGACCCGGACCTGGCACAGTATTTCACGCGGGTCGAATCCATCGAGTTCCCCACCGAAGGCAAGAGGACGGCATTCGGTCTCTACTATCCGGCTTTCAATCCGGACTACCAGGCACCCGAAGGCGACAAGCCGCCGCTATTGGTGAAATGCCACGGCGGGCCAACGTCCGGCGCGTCGAGCACGCTGGATCTGCGCATCCAATACTGGACCAGCCGCGGGATTTCGGTTCTGGACGTGAACTACGGCGGCAGCACCGGCTTCGGCCGCGAGTACCGGGAGCGCCTGGATGACCACTGGGGCATCGTGGATGTGGACGATTGCGTCAACGGCGCGCGGCACTTGGCGGAGCAGGGGCTGGTGGATGGCCGGCGCAGCGTGATTACCGGCGGCAGCGCGGGCGGCTACACCGTGCTGGCGGCTCTTACCTTCCGCGACTACTTCGGCGGAGGCGCAAGCCACTACGGAGTCAGCGACCTCGCCGTGCTGGCCCGCGATACCCACAAGTTCGAATCGCGATATCTGGATTCCCTGGTCGGCCCCTATCCCGAGCGGGAAGACCTGTATCGCGAGCGCTCGCCCATCTTTCACTCGGAGCAGTTGTCGGTCCCGGTGATCTTTTTCCAGGGCGATGAAGACATGGTGGTGCCGCTTGCGCAGGCCGAGATCATGGTGGACGCGCTGCGTCAGAAGGGAACGCCGGTCGGATACCTGCTGTTTACCGGAGAGCAGCACGGCTTCCGCAAGTCGGACAACATTAAGCGATCGCTCGACGCCGAACTGTACTTCTACGCAGTGAATGTTTTTCGAACGGGCCTGGTGTTTTGAGGATAGCGCCGTCTAAGATCTGTATACTGAAAACGGAGCAATTGACTATGCACAGCGAGTACATCGAACAGCGCGACGGGGGCTACTACGTGGCTGGGACACGCATCTCGCTCGACTCGGTGGTGTACGCCTTCAACCGTGGAGATTGCCCGGAGCGGATACTGGAAGAGTTCCCGCTCCTAGACAGTGTGTCCAGGGTCTACGGGGCGATCGCCTTCTACCTCGATCACAAGGCCGATATCGACCGGTATCTCGAGGAAACTGAACACGAGTTCGAGGCCAGCGGGATTCCCATGGAACAGGCCGATCCCGTGCTGTGGGAGAAGATCCAGCGTGCCAGGGCTGGGATGGGTGAGCCCCGCGCTTGAGCATTTGCTTTCAGGCGGACGCCGATCTCAATTTCGACATCGTCGAGGCCGTTCGGCAACAAGAGCCTGCCATCGATTTCGCATCAGCCGCCGATGCCAAGCTTTGGGGCGTCGGTGATCCTGAAGTCCTGGAACGAGCAGCCCTCGCGAATCGGGTTCTGGTGTCCCATGATCGTCGGACCATGCTCAATCACTTTCGCGATCGCCTGGCGGCTGGAAAGTCCACTCCCGGGCTGCTGATTGTGCCCCAGAAAGCGTCTGTTCAGGTTGTGGTCGAGTCGATCCTCATTCTCTGGTCGGTTTCCGAGCCGGGCGAGCTGCGGGAGCAGGCCTATCACTTGCCCTCTCTCATGCGTCACGTGTTCACACGCTGACTCAGTGGCGCGCGGCACTTCCACGCTCACTCGTTCCGCAAAGCTGAGGTCGGGTCGAGGCTGGCGGCGCGGCGGGCAGGCAACCAGGATGCGAGCGTGGCAATCATAAGGAACAGCAACGCCATGGCCGCGAATGTCGCGGGGTCGGTGGCCTTGACGCCGATCAGCATGCTGTTCAGGACGCGCGTCAGGCCGAACGCGGCTGCTAGCCCCACCGAGATGCCGGCCGCGCTGAGGCGCAGTCCGTGGCCCACTACCAGTTGGAAGATCGACGCCGGCGCCGCGCCCAGCGCCATCCGGACCCCGATCTCGGCGGTGCGCTGGCGAACCAACGTCGCTAATACTCCGTACAAGCCCACGGCGGCGAGCAAGGCCGCGATAGAAGCGAAGACGCCGATGAGCAGGAGCGAGAAACGCGTCCCAGCCTCCGCGCGATCGACGAATGCCTGCATGGGCAGCAACTCCGCCGCGACGATACCGCGGTTGAACTTCGCCATCTCCGCGCGGACGGGAGCGGAGTACCTCGCGGGGTCGCCCGGCGTGCGGATGATCCATTGCATGGCGTTGCGGTGCCCCCAGGATCCATCGGCCAGGAAGATCTGCTCACGTCCCGCCTGGGCCAAGGAAGCCATTCGCTGATGCGCCACCACGCCGATCACCTCCACCCATTCGGGCTCGGGCTTGCGCTGTTTGAGAAGCAACCGTTTCCCGACGGCTGACTCGTGGGGGAAGGCCTTGGCCGCCAGGAACTGGTCGATGATGACAACATTCCTGTCCGGAGAATTGTCCTCCTCGGTGAACGTGCGGCCGGCGATGACGGGGACGTGCAGTAGTTCGAAGTAACCGGGGAGCACAGTTTGTTCATCCGCCGCCTGAAATTTACTGGCGTCGGTGAGAGCCTCGGCGGCGCCCCAGCGAACCGGACCGAACCACCCTCCCGAGAGCGGCACCGTGGAGACGGAGGTGACACCCTGGACTCCGGGCATGGAAGCGAGATCGTCGCGCATCTGGTGCATAAAGGCGGCACGTTCCTG
>OBLT010001856.1_pt1 | contig 13318 bp, 10 predicted proteins | sample 1518721 | NCBI WGS metagenome assembly OBLT01 (sample SAMEA3539307, study PRJEB22396) | soil metagenome | biome: tundra; feature: field; material: soil | place: USA | collected 2010-05 | depth 0.15 m | reverse complement strand
GTGTGCTCTTCCGATCTCATAACGGCAGTGGCGATCAGCACGCCGGAAGTGGGGCGATTACCGCCCGTGCCGCTTCCATTCTGTGCTTGCTGCGCTCGGCAATCACCCGGGATCGACAGGGCCACGATCAGGATGCCGGAAAACAGTCCACGAACACGAAGCAACGAAGGTCCTCCACCGGTTGAAGTGTATCGCAATGGACGGTACGGACGTTGGAGTGCTTGCTTGTGGTCCCTGTGCGACAGACCGGCCGGTCACCAGTTGGAAACACAACCTTGTTCCAATGATGGAAGTTTATCGCGCTGCACTTGCCCCAGGTCGAGCGGGGCGTTTTGGCGAGAGGTGGGCCGAGGGCAGATCAGGGCACGGTTTGCCGGCGCACATCATGGCAGTAATGCCCTTGGACTCGGTGATCGTGTAAATGCGATCGACTGCGGAAAGCCGGACCGATTCGACTGCGCCGGATGGCCAGCGGATCTCCGCGGTGCCCGCGGCGGTCGCGTCCCCAAGGCCGAAGTGCGGGCGCTGATCGTTCGACGAGATATAGCTGCCGCCGCTCATCACATCCTCACGCTGGCGCATACCGTTGGCCCTAAGAAACACGCGCGCGCCTACCGCATCGCGCGGACTTTTGGGCCCTCCAATGAGCTTCAGTTCCACCCAGTGATGGTGGTCGGGATTCACGTTTCTCAACAATACCGGTGGACCGTCGACGGGGTTGATCACGACATCGATCTTGCCCTCGTTGAACAGGTCGCCAAACGCGGCGCCGCGCGCACAGGTCAACACCGCCAACCCCGATCCCTTGACTGGCGGTACATGTTCGAATTTGCCGTTGCGGGTATTACGAAAAAGAAGCGGCCGCTGCGCATAGGTGCTTCCCCACTCGTGCTGGTCGGCCTGGGGAAAGACATGCCCGCTGGCGATGAACAGATCCTTCCAGCCGTCATTGTCGTAGTCGATGAATTCCGTACCCCAGGAAAGGAAGGGAATCCAATATTGGCCTATCCCGGAACGCGCCGACACATCGGTGAAGCTTCCGTCGCCGTCATTGTGAAACAGCTCCTTCATATCGTCGGCGAAGTCGGAGACGAAGAGGTCTACGAGGCCGTTGTTCAGGTAATCACCCACCGCGATGCCCATTCCGGCGACCTCGCGCCCATCCTTGTTCAGCGCAAAGCCTGAACTGTAGCTGGCGTCCTCGAAGGTTCCGTCGCCGCGGTTGAGATAGAGATAGCTCGGCGTAGAGTCGTTGGCAACCAAGAGATCGGGTTTGCCGTCGTCGTTGACATCGAGGAAGACGGCGGTCATGCCGTAGTATCTATTTTTGTCGGCAACGCCCGCCTTCTCGCTCACGTCGGTGAAGGTTCCATCGCCATTGTTGTGGAATAGATGGTCCGGCTCGCCCAGGATGCCGCGCGGCCCGCAGGTTACCCCGGAGAGACCGCGAAACTGGCAGTCCGCATAGCCGACGGCCTTGCTTCTCGGGTAGGGCAGGTTGTCGCGATCGAAGTGGGCATACCCCGACACAAAAAGGTCGAGGCGGCCGTCGCCATCGTAGTCTCCCCAGGTGGCGCCGTCTGACCAGTTGCCCAGTGTCACACCCGCCTTTTCTGCGACGTCCGTAAAGGTGCCATCGTGGTTGTTGCGGTAGAGACGATTCTTGCCGTAGTTCGCCACGAAGATGTCGGGCCAGCCGTCGTTGTCGAAGTCGCCGATGGCTACACCAAAGCCCCAGCGGTCGTTGGTCACGCCCGCCGCTGCGGCCACATCGGTAAAGGTGCCGTCGTGGTTGTTGTGGAATAGTGCGGCGTGCGGAGGCTCTTCTTTGCCGTCAAGGGCATTGAAGGTTGAGCCATTGACCAGGTAGATGTCCAGCCAACCGTCGTTGTCATAGTCTATTAGCCCGACACCTGAGCCGTTCGACTCGAGGATGAAATCCTTCGCCGGGCCGCCCATCGTGTGCCGCCATCCGCCAAGCCCGGCAGGCTTGGTAATATCCTCAAAAACGACCGTCCCGGTATCGACAAAGCCACCGGCGGTGATGGGCCGATGTTCCGAATCGTACACGGGCGCGTAGGCTCCCCCTGTCGTCGGAATGGACATACCGCCCGTTCTCTGCTGAGATGCAGGCGGCTCTGCCAGCTGCGCCCGGGACTCGCAGGGGATGGGAAGAACGGCGATCAGGATGCCGGTGAAAACACCGCGAAGGTGAAGCAACGAACTCCTCCACGGCTTGCATTGTATAGCAATCTGCGCCGCGGCTGTCTATGAACTAGCTGCTCCAGCGGCTGCCTGAGATCGAGCTGCTCCATTTGAGACAGACCAACTGACGATGGCAGTTGTACTATCGACCAGCAGCCAAATGACGGAGGCAAACCGGATGGATAAACCACCAGCCAAGTCCACAAACGAGGCGCCAATCGCGGTCCCTGTTGCGAAGAAGGACCTGACTGTTCACGCTCGCTTCGGACGATTCGCTGCCGCGGTTTCCGGTTGGCTCGGCTCGACGTGGGCGTTTGCCGCCGCAGGCCTGGTTGTTGTCTCATGGGCCGCCACAGGGCCCGTACTTCATTTCTCGCAAACATGGGCCCAGGCAATCAACACAGGAACGGGCATTGCGACATTCCTGATGGTCCTTTTGGTCCAAAGCACGCAAAATCGTGATTCGCGAGCTATCAATCTCAAGCTCAATGAAGTGATTCGAGCCATGGATTCAGCTCGAAATCAATTGATCGATATCGAGCGACTGAGTGACTTGGAACTGGATGAAATGCAGGCCACATACGAAAAGATTAAAACAGGTTGGACTGAGCGCCAGAAGCGAAACCCGCGCGGTCCTGCAGGCAAGTGAAGCAGTGAGTTGCGGCTGCATGGAGCCATTGGCTATTCGTTGTGGTCTTTATGGTACTGTCGCTCGCAGCGATTCATGAGCAACTAGAGTTCGGGAGCGTAAACACATGAATAAAGACAGAGTCGCGGGTACGATGAACGACGTGATGGGCGGCGCGAAGCGCAAAGTTGGAAGCCTGACCGGCAACACTGGACTCAAGGTTGAAGGTGCTGTTCAACAGGTAAGAGGCAAGGTTCAAAACACCTGGGGTAAGGTTAAGGATTCGGCTCGCGATGTGCAGGCCAAGCTGAACAAGTCGCCAAAGAATCAGGTAAAAGCGGCACCTGCGCGCCGCAAGGCCGTGGTCGCGAGCAAGAACACAATTATGTAGACGACGATCTGTTTGTTGCATAGATTCGCATTTTGGTTTGCTGGCTTGGTCAGCGAATTCTTGTTGATTAATCGTTGTGCAAACAGCGCCGTGCACGAGCAACCATCGGCTCCTGGAGTGGCTTCAAAGCGTATGTTGTCGACGCAGGAACGAATTGGGAGGGGAGGGAATGCTTTGGACAATTTTTGTAGTTTTCTTGATCTAGTGGCTGGTCGGGCTCGTGAGCAGCTATACATTTGGAGGACTCATTCACATCTTGCTTGTGATCGCGCTCATCGCGTTGATTCTCCAACTGGTGTCGGGTCGCAGGGCCGCCCTTTGACGACGGCTTGATCCGGCCTGCTTTCAATCGGAGCACGTTGCGATTTTGAACGTCGTGCGAAATCAACTTCAACGAACGACTGCAACCCAAGAGCCCGGAGGTAGAGCAATGGACAAGAACATCGTGAAAGGCACAATCGACGACGTAGCGGGACGCGCCAAGCGCCAAGTGGGCGAGTGGACGGGCGACACCGAAGCCCAGGTGGAGGGAGCAACGCAACAAGTGAAAGGCAAAGCCGAGAAGGCCTGGGGCACCGTCAAGGATGCCGCACGCGATGCAAAGGCCCAAGCCCAGCGGAAAAACGACAAGAGCCAATACGACAAGAGCCAAGTTGAGCACGCGGTATCGACACGCAAGTAGGACTGCGGTCGTGTTGCCGGCACATCCTTGAAATCGGCGGGAGGGCAAGAGCCCTGGCAGCGGTTTGGGCATTTTGCCCGACTGATGCGCGCAAACGCTTTGTTACGAATAACGCCCGTTGCCCGCGACATCTTGGCCCTCTGCCGGATTTTATATATCTCAATCGAAAGTAAAATCGATCGATTGTTCGCAGCCTGCATTCGCCAGGCCGGGCTCCAGGCTGTGTGGACGAATTCCTGACTTCCGATTGGCATCGGGAGTTCGGGTGGAATCTCTAGCCTTGTCCGGGTATACTGTCGGCAAGGTGGCGCACTTTCCCGCGCGACCTTAAGTGAGGTGCGTCTTCCGCAGGGACTCCGGTTCACTGACGTTCGACGTTCCACCATCGGAGACTTCCCGGTGGCGCGCCGTTGCCCGCGTGCTCCGAAGTTTCATGGATGCAATCGGTTGTGCCTTCCTCCCCTCGTTTTGTACTCAATGCGGCTCTCCTCTGCCGCAGCTTTCCTCTGTGCCAATTTGTGATGTTTGCTGGACAGAGTTTCCCGTCCAGAGCGGTTGCGTGTGCCTTTGCTGCGGCGATGCCCTCGACGTGCCAGCAGTTCCATCGCCGGCTGCTCTGTGTCGGACCTGCCGTCTTGCGCCTCCGCCCTTTATTCGCGCCGTGGCATTCGGGCTCTCTCAGGACCGAATGAGAGCGGCGATCCATGCCCTCAAGTACGACAGGCTTCAGCCCGCGGCCAGCAAGCTCGGCCGGATGCTGGCCGAGGCAATCGCACAATTAGCACCTGAGGCACCTTCCGAGATGCTGGTGGTTCCTGTCCCCCTTCACCGTTCGAGGTACGCTGAGCGAGGATTTAACCAGGCCCGGGTACTTGCGAGGTGCGCGATTGGTTTTCTGCGCAAATCCTGTCCGCAGTGGAAGCTGACGCTGGTATTCAGCCCGTTGATGCGGCTGCGCCCTACTTCAAGCCAGGCATGCCTCACTCAACGTCAGCGGAGGTTGAATGTTCGCGCTGCTTTCTCGGTCTCGAATCCGGCGGAAGTAGCTTCGAAGCACATTCTGCGCATCGACGACATCCTGACTACCGGCGCAACCGCCCGCTCTGCCGCTCGGGCGCTTGTGCGAGCCGGCGCAGCCTCAGTGTGGGTGGCCACGCTGGCCAGAGCACGCCGCAGCAACGCGTCCATCAGCAGATACTCTGGTTCATTTGAAGATCGTGAGGACAAACAAAGGCCACTTGGCAACTTGCCTGCTGCCACCACGCAATCGGCAAGCATTCGCTCATCGCAAGAGCAACCATCTTTTTGACGAGGGGATAAGAGATGTCGCTGGGAAAAGCAATGATTCACGCACGCAAGCAGAAGTCCATAGCCAAGGCCGTTGCCCATGCCGGGGACTACGCGAGTGTCCAGCCCGTTCACATGCTGCAGTTGCCGGTTTTGGTGCTCAACGCGTCCTACGAGCCGATTAACATTTGCGGAGCCCGCCGTGCGCTGGTCCTGGTGCTCAAGGGCATCGCGCGCACCGAGGAGGAACACGGCCTGATGCTCCACGCCCAGCGCAGCCGCATCGCTATGCCCTCAGTGATCCGCCTGCTCGAATACCGCCGCATCCCTCACCAGACCCGCGCTCTCTCGCGTAAGAATATCCTTCTGCGCGATCGCAACACCTGCCAGTATTGTGGTGTACTGCTGCCCTCCAGCGAACTCACCCTCGACCATGTGATTCCCCGCTCCCGCGGCGGCAACTCCACGTGGGAAAACCTGGTAGCCTGCTGCCACGCTTGCAACCGCCTCAAAGGCAACCGCATGCTGCACGAAATTGACGATATGGTGCTGCTGCGCGATCCGAGGCCGTTCTCGCTCCATACCAGCCGCCAGATCATGCGGATGCTCGGGCGCGGGGATGATCGCTGGCGGAAATACCTGTTCTATTAAGAAGAAGCCATACTCAAGGAGCTACTTCTTCGGCTGCGCATCCGGCGGCTTCCCCTGCTGTCCCTCCGGCGCGGTAATGTCCTGTCCCTCATAGATAATTTTGGTTGTCGAGCCGAACTGCTTGTAGTCAGAGTACTTGACCGTGTCTCGCATATGTACGTCCTGCGCCATATAGCCCTGGCCCCCGCTGAATTGCAGGATTCCTTCGCCCTTGGTGTAAACAGGGAACCAGTAGTGCCCGTCGACTTGTTGGCGCCAGGTCATGAAAGGGGGATGCAGATCCTCGCTCCCTTTGCGCGTGTCGTCGGGAACCATTCGTCCATTCGTTACTACGATCTGGAGGTCGGTCGAGTCCACCCAGATCCGGCCAAGCAGGTAGCGCTTCTTTTTTTCGATGACCTTGGGAGAGACATCGAAAACGTAGCAGTCCACCTCGTCTACCTTCTGCCGACCCACGTACTTGACGTCGTATTGCGGGATATCTTCAGTCGTGAGCACAAACGGGTATCCGCGTTGGATATCCTGCAGATCAGACGGTGACATCTGTACTCGCTGCAACGTATTCTCCGGCGCAAAGACGACCTTCTCTGTCCGATTACCGGTGGGATCGAAGATCACATCATCAACCTCGTAGTACTCGCCATCGACCTTGTTGTCGTCGTCGATGGTTTGTACGCGGGCTGTGCGGCGATAGGTATAGTGGTTCAGCGCCCGTTGAAACTCGCTCTCTTTGGCGGCAAACTTGCGGATGATCTCCTCAGGCGGGACGGGGGGCGCAGAGATGTCCATGGACCCGAAACCCGAATCCAGGGCCATCGGTGTAAAAGTATCCTTCCCCTGTGCCGCGGCGGCTAAAGTGCCCCAGGTCAGGGCATACCCGGTGAGCAGCAACGCAATCCAGTGTCGGTTTCGCACCCTGTTCTCTCCTGACGAAGCCTGCGAAGATGTTTCGGGACGGCATTTCCGGCCCCGGTGGTCTTTGGCCAATCTACAACATTAGACGCATGTACATGGTGCCGGTGTCATCTGAAAATTAAAGGGCCAGTTCCCCGGCATTTGCGCGAACTTCAGGTATCCCGTCGGGCAGAGACTAGCCCGGATTTGATTGTATTCAGGGTCTTTGTGCCTGTGTCCGTGAAGCTCCGCATCCGGTTTGCAGTTCTTGTTAAGCATTCAGGGCGTTGGCCTGCTACCGTCAATGCAGCCACGTTTTGCGAGGATGAGGACGGAAGGAGATTGCCGGCTCCCATGCCCGATTACTACCAGGTTCCGTCATTGATCCTCACTGCGCTGTTGTTGCCGGCATTTGGGCACCTCTATCTGCGCTTTCGGGATACGCGCACCCTGCTCTGGTTTCTGGGATTCCTTTTTGCCACCTTCCGGATGCTGCTCCTCTACAAGTTGGGCTCATGGGATTTTTCCGACGGTACTCATCCCTGGATGACAGCTGCAGGTCAAACCTCCATTCAGGTCGGATCCGCGCTGTTCCTCGCGTCGCTGTCCCCGCTTAGTTTTCGCATGGGGCGGCTCCAGGTGCTTTACGTAATTCCGTTTACGATCCCCATGGTGATCTATTCGATTCTTTACCATGGAGTGCTCCATGGTGGAGCGCCGACGGGGCTCATGTATTTTGTATTTCCTGCACTGGGGTTGCTCTCAATTGGCGTGGGTCTCGCCTGGGCCAGAGCGAAGGGGAGTCCGCCTGTCTGGATGGGGGTGAGTCTCTCCAGCCTGGGAGGCGTTCTGGGTCTCTGGGTTTATTACGCATTGGGACCAGTCTCCCCTCTGACGTTTGTGGAGTGCTGCAACCACCTTTTGACCGCCTTGTTGCTCATCTTTGTTTTTCGGCGGCTTTCAACGGGCATGATTCTGAGCGTGATGGGCTTCGTGTTGTGGTCAACCTCAATTTTTCTCACGCTTCACTTTGTTTCGAGCAGGCCTGAGGTTGATCTTCTCCTGACTCGCGCAATCATTTTGGCCAAGGTCGTGGCTGCGCTGGGCATGATCCTGCTGGCGCTGGAAGACCAACTGGCAATCAACCAGGCGTCGCGGCAGCGCGAGCGCAGAGCGCGCCGCGAATTCGAGGCATATACAAACCTGATTCTTTCCCGCCGCCGGGTCGAGGACTTCGATTGCCAGGCTGAAGAAATCTGCCAGACCGTTGTGGATCACAGCCGGTTCGCCAAGGCCGCACTGCTTCTGGAGAGTGCGGGCCACTACCGCGTGGCGGGCGCCGCGGGGCTTGATGCCGCTACTATCAAGGCGCTTGACAGCCTGGCTACGCGGATTTCCGTCGCGGGGTTCCTTGAGACCAGTGCGGCGGCTCCTGTCGTCGAACACACACAGACATTGAAGCTGGACCTGACTCCCTGGCTCATTCCCGGCGATGACCTCAAGCGTCTGCGCTTTACCGAGGCACTGGCCGTGCCAATGACTGGCCGGGTGGGCAACGAAGGTGTTCTACTCTTGGCCGGATTGCGCGACTCGCTGGGCAGCATTCCCGGGCCATTCCAGAACCAGCTTCACGCCGACGACCTGCTCCCCGTCGAGATGCTCACCGCTCGCCTGCAAGCCGCGCGAAGCCAAACCATGATGCTTGAAAAGCTCATCGACTCAGAGAAATTTGCGGGTCTTGGCCAATTGGCCGCCAACGTCGCTGAACAACTGAACAATCCGCTTACCGTGGTTCTCGGCTACGCCTCGCTTCTTGATGAGGCGTCGTCGCTCGACGCGCATGATCGCAGGGGAGTGGAGGCCATCCTTACCGAAGCGCGCAACATGAAAACAACACTGGAGAGCCTTACTCGCATCTCCCGCCACCAAACCGAACAGCTCACCGCAGTGTCTGTGTCCGAACTGCTTGCCGATTTGGAGGAACTGCATCGCCCCGAATTTCTGCAACGCTCGATCGATTTCCGCCTGAGCATCGCTCCGGCGCTCCCGATGGTACTTTGCCATGCCCAGCACTTGCGCCATGCGGTACTTCACTGTCTGCAGTTTGCCATTCAGGCGGTTGACGGTCCGAGCTCGGCTCTCGGCTCGGCGATGCCGTCAGCTTCAACCGATCGCAAGACCATTCGTCTGGAGGCAACCAGCGAAGGCAACCTCGTGCAGATTCTGGTGGGCCACTCCGGTCCTGGCTTCCTCCAGCCAGACCGTGCCTTTGATCCCTATGCTTCCTCACAGTCGCATGGGCCAACAGCCGGCCTGGGATTGAGCCTCTGCGCTACGATCCTCCGCGATCAGAACGGCCGCGCCTCCGCCGTAAACCTTGAACCACAGGGCGCCGCAATTATCCTGGAACTGCGAGCTGCCTGAAATCCGCACCCTCTCCCACTCAACACGAGGCCAACTCTCTCCTTCGCCGATTCCTCTTTGAGCAGATTGCCCATTCATCATTCGATGTCCTGGAACTTCCACGTGTGGAATGCGTAGAGTGCATCTGGACCATAAAGGGCTGGAGGATGCGTGGAGCTTGGAATTCAGAGGGTCTCAAAACAGTATCGCGGCGGCGCTCTCGCCCTGGACAACTTCAACCTCGAACTGAAGCCCGGTGTGCTCGGTCTTCTTGGCCCAAACGGCGCGGGCAAGACCACGCTGATGAGCATTCTGGCCACAATTACCAAGGTCACCGGAGGCCGGGTCGTGTGGAACGGACGAGACATTGCGCGCGATCCGGATGTGCTTCGATCCGTGCTCGGTTATCTGCCGCAGGACTTTGGAGTCTATCCCAATCTGAACGCTGGCGAGTTTCTCGAGTACCTAGCTGCGGTGAAGGGCCTCGATGGCAGAACCGCGACGCGGCGAATTGAGCACCTGCTGGAGCTGGTGAATCTGACTGAAGTTCGCAGACGCCCGCTGGGTGGCTACTCCGGAGGTATGAAGCAAAGGGTCGGCATTGCGCAGGCGCTGCTCAACAACCCCGAACTGCTGATCGTGGACGAGCCAACGGCCGGCCTTGATCCCGAAGAGCGAGTTCGCTTTCGCAATCTGCTTTCCGATCTTTCCGGTGAGCGCATCGTCATTCTTTCCACTCACATCGTCTCTGACATCGAAGCCACAGCGACCGATATTGCCATCATCGCGAAAGGTACTTTGGTGGCTCACGCAACACCCGAGGCACTCTTGGTTCAGGTAGAACGCAAAGTGTGGGAGTGGGTGATTCCAAGCACGGAGCTGAATGACGCTAAGCGGAAGTTTCTCATCAGCAGCACCACCCGCCGGAGCGATGGCGTTCACGTGCGTATATTGGGCGATTTGGCACCCGCGGGCGCACAACCCGTGATGCCCAATCTTGAGGATGCTTATCTTTATTGTCTCTCCAAGCATCGCGCAGGAGCGCTGGCATGAGCCGCTCCCGGGCCCTTTTTCACATGGTGCGCGCCGACTTTCTTGAGCGAGTGCGGCGTTACAGCTTTCTGCTCACCCTTGGTTTTTCGGTGTACCTGGGTTATGCCGTCTTTGCCGGGCAAATCAGCCTGCGTGCCAGCAATTATCGAGGCATCGATAACTCCGCGTGGCTCGGCACCGTGATGGGGCTGGTTGCAACCATGTTCCTCACGCTTACCGGCTTTTACTTCGTGAAGAATTCCATTCAGCGTGACCGGCAGACCCGTGTGGGGCAGATACTCGCCTCCACGCCCATCAGCAAAGGTTTTTACGCTCTAAGCAAGGCTCTCAGCAACTTTGTCGTGCTTGCGGCAATGCTGCTTCTGCTGGCCGTGGCAGCCGTTGCAATTCAGCTTGTGCACCGCGAAGATGCTCACCTCGATCTATTCGCACTCCTGGCTCCAATCCTGATTCTTGGCTTGACGTCCGTGGCCGTGACAGCATCGCTGGCTGTTCTATTCGAAAGCATTCCTATCCTTCGTGGAGGCGTGGGCAACGTACTTTACTTCTTTCTATGGACGACGCTGATCAGCGTGGGCGTGGCCACCATGGTCAATAGTGGACATGGAAACACGACACACGCTTTCGCCGATTTCACCGGGATGGCCTCCGCAATGGGGCAAATGCAGGACGAGGTGCGCCGCATCGATCCCCACTACCCTGGCGGTGTCTCACTTACCCTGGGCGGCCTGAACCCGGAGCCGACAAAGACCTTTCTCTGGACGGGCATCCGGTGGAATCCAGCTCTAGTGCTGAGCCGCGTCATGATGTTGGGAATCGCCATTCTTCTTGCGTCGCTTGCAGCTCTCTTCTTTGACCGTTTCGATCCTGCGCGTGAAAGCTGGTTCGCACCGAATACGCGAAGACTTGCAAAGAAGCGCAAGCGTGCCGAGATTGCGTTCGCGCAAACCGCCGTGGCGGACGGGGTTGGTGCGCTGGTGCCGAAAGTCGCCGTTCATTCCGCAGCTTTTCTGCCAACCGGATCGAAGACTGGAGTGCAGACTCGTTTCTTCGCTCTCGTGGTAGCCGAGCTTCGCTTGTTACTGCGAGGCCATGCCTGGTGGTGGTATTTGGGCGCTGCGGGCCTCTTCATCGCGTGCCTGGCCTCGCCGCTTGGTGCTGCGCGCTCTGGTGTGATTGTTGTTGCCTGGCTGTGGCCGGTGCTGGTCTGGTCGCAGATGGGAACGCGCGAAACGCAATTCTCTACGGGGTCAGTTATCTTCTCGGCTCCGCACGCCGTTCCGCGCCAGCTTCTGGCCACCTTTACGGCTGGCGTTCTGTTGGCCGCACTCACCGGTGGCGGTCTTGCCTTGCACCTGATCATTGGCGCCGACTTCACCGGCCTGGCTGCTTGGGCAACCGGCGCACTCTTCATCCCCGCTTTGGCGCTTTCGCTTGGCGTTGCCAGTGGGTCGCGCAAGTTCTTCGAGGCTCTCTACACCGCCTGGTGGTACATCGGCCCGCTGCATCATATTCGCAATCTTGACTACATGGGCACCACGCCCGAGTCGAGTACTCCGGCCCGGTATCTGATAGCCGCCATCGTTCTTGTGCTGGTGGCCTATTCCTGGCGAAGGGTCCGCTTGGCGTGGGCCTAGTCGCAGGCCAATTTGACCCATTCTGGCGAGCTGGCTCAACGACGCTGAGCACCGCACTTCACAAATCCGTAGAATAGGCTTGTAGAAGCTCTCAGGGAACCCGATGGCCTTCACTGAAAACTATGATGTTGTTGTGGTTGGCGCCGGACACGCGGGATGCGAGGCCGCGATGGCCGCGGCGCGCATGGGCCTCAAGACCGCTCTGATCACCATGAACATGGACCTCATCGCGCAGATGAGCTGCAATCCTGCGATCGGTGGAGTGGCGAAGGGCCACCTGGTGCGGGAAGTCGACGCTCTCGGCGGCATAATGGGCGAGGTGGCGGATGCGGTCGGAATTCAGTTTCGTCTGCTGAATACTTCGCGCGGCCCCGCCGTGTGGAGTCCGCGTGCCCAGTGCGACAAGCAGCTCTATCGCGCAAAGATGCGCGAGGTGCTTGAGGCCCAGGCCGGTTTGCATATTCGCCAGGCAGAAGTGGTCGACCTGGTGATTGAAGAGAGTGCGCCTGAACTCGCTCCAGTTTTTGAAGAATCCAACGAAATTCCACGGCCCATGCGACCTCGCCGACGCGTGTTGGGGCTCAAACTGCGTGATGGCCGTCGCTTGCTTGCGGGCGCCACCATCATTACGACAGGCACTTTTCTGAATGGCCTCATCCATTGCGGCGAAGAGCGCTACCCCGCCGGTCGCAGCGGCGAGCCTGCGTCAGTTTTGCTGGGCGAGGCGTTACGCGCCCTGGGCCTCAGGACCTGCCGGCTGAAAACTGGTACGCCACCCAGGCTCGACGGTCGGACCATTCGCTGGGACGCTTTCGACGAGCAGCCCGGTGATGCTGACCCTACGCCGTTCAGTTTTCGAACAAAGAAAATTGTCCAGCCACAGATAAGCTGCCACATCGCCTTCACCACTCCTGAAACGCTTCGCATCATCCGCGAAAATGTGGGCCGTTCCGCCATGTACTCCGGCCAGATCGAGGGCATCGGGCCGCGCTATTGCCCGTCAATCGAAGACAAGATCGTCAAGTTTCCTGACAAGACCCAGCACCAGTTCTTCCTTGAACCCGAAGGGCTCAACACGCACGAGGTCTATGTCAACGGCATGTCCACATCGCTGCCGATGGAAGTGCAGTGGCAGATTGTTTGTTCCATCCCAGGCCTCGAAGATGCTGAGATGCTGCGTCCCGGATACGCCATTGAATACGACAGCGTCGATGCCACAGAACTGGACCGATGCCTCAAGGTCAAGAAGATGGAGGGTCTTTACCTGGCCGGTCAAATCAACGGGACAAGTGGATATGAAGAAGCCGCCTGCCAGGGCATCATGGCTGGTATCAACGCCGCACTGTGGCTGAAGGGGTTGCCGCCGTTCACCATGGACAGGACAGAAGGCTACACCGGGATTCTCATCGACGACCTGATATCAAAGGGCACGAACGAGCCTTACCGCATGTTCACTTCGCGCGCCGAGTTCCGCCTGCACCTGCGCA
>OBLT010001854.1_pt1 | contig 13328 bp, 10 predicted proteins | sample 1518721 | NCBI WGS metagenome assembly OBLT01 (sample SAMEA3539307, study PRJEB22396) | soil metagenome | biome: tundra; feature: field; material: soil | place: USA | collected 2010-05 | depth 0.15 m | reverse complement strand
GTCCGTGTCCCGCCGGGCCGTGTCCCGCCGGGCCGTGTCCCGCCGGGCCGTGTCCCGCCGGGCCGGGCCGGTCCGGACCGAGCCGCGAGCAGTCCGCCGCGCCGCCGATGACCAGCCGATGTTCTACGTCCACGACGGGCCCAAGGCCATCGCGCTGACCATCGACGATGGCCCCAGCCCGGTGTACACCCCGCAGGTTCTCCGGCTGCTCGAGAGGTATCGGGTGACCGCGACCTTTTCGATGATCGGCGTCGAGGTGGACGCTAACCGGGGCGTGGCGCGCGAAGTCGCGGCCGCGGGCCACGCCATCGCGAACCACACCTGGACCCATCCCGATCTGGCGCTGATGACGCCGGTGGCCATCGCCGACCAGATGAAGCGGGCCACCGGTGCGATCCACCGGGCCACCGGAAGGGTCCCCACCCTGTTCCGGGCGCCCTACGGCGCCTGGTCGCCCGCCGTGTTGCGGCACTGCGCCCAGACCGGGATGACCCCGCTCGACTGGTCCGTCGACCCGCGCGACTGGTCCCGCCCAGGCGTCGCCTCCATCGTCGGCAACATCATGCACAACACCAGGACCGGCTCCATCATCCTCGAGCACGACGGCGGCGGCGATCGCTCGGAAACCGTAGCCGCGCTGAAAATAGTCCTCCCTCGCCTCCTGGCCGCCGGCTACCACTTCCGCACCCCTTAGCCCCCGGCCGCCCCCGGCCGTCAGGCCGTCGACGTTCCGCTCCACTTACCCAAACGCCCAGGTCACGTTTAGCGCAAACGGTTGTCCCAGTCCGGGCATCTTCGATGTACTTGGTCTCGCGTGCCCGCGCCGGGTCTCGCGAGCAGAGGAAGTGGTCGTGCCGGACGCCAAAGAGGAAGAACCCAGGGCCCGCGCCGTGGCCGCGAGCGTCTGGCTCCTGGAGCATGCTCAGGATCTCGTGTCGGTCATCGTCGGCATGGTGCTGATCGTGCTGGCCGGCGCCGAACTGGTGTCCGGCGTCGTCAGTTTCTTCGCTGACATGAAGAAAATCTCGATTGAGCCAGCCGGCATTAATTTGCTCGACCGGGTCCTGCTCGTGCTCATCCTGGTCGAGATCGTGCACACCGTGGTGCTGTCGTTGCGGGCTCATCACCTGGTCGCGCAGCCGTTCATCATCGTCGGCCTGGTGGCGGTGATCAGGAGGATTCTCGTCGTCCTCAGCGGCACCGGGACCGTCCCGACGCCGCAGCTGGCCCTGCTGGTCGCGATGATCTTCGTGTTCGTCACCTCGCTGCTCGCCGTGACCTGGTTCGACCGCCGGTCAAAGGATGGCGGCCCCGACCTAGCGGAACAAGAAATTTCCTGACCCTCCGCCCCCAGCGGCGGATGGCGAACGGGACGGTGCGGGGCAACCGCTACACTCAGCTCATATACGGGCTGTAGCGCAGCTTGGCTAGCGCGCCGCGTTTGGGTCGCGGAGGCCGCCGGTTCGAATCCGGCCAGCCCGACCAGCACCACGAGCACCAGCGACACCAGCACCACCGCTAGTCGTGGGTGGTCAGAAGCTGGCCGCTGCCCAGCACTCCGAGCAGCGCCCGCACCGCTTCCGTTATCGGCTTCAGCGTCTCGTCCTCGGGCAGCTCGGGGGGCGTCTGCACCGGGGTCCCCGCCGCGGCCGCCTCGCTGACCGCCCGCAGCGCGGCCGACAGCATGCGGACCCCGGAAGGCGGCACCCGGGCGCCGTGGCTGACCGCCAGCGCCACCGAGGTGACGGCGTCCATGACCTGTTCCAGGCCGACCACCGCGGGCCACCAGGCGGTCGTCCGGCGGCTGATCGAGGGGGGCTCGGACATCGTGCGCTGGAACTCGGTGCGCAGATCCGCCAGCGCCCGGTACGTCGCCCGCCGCATCCGCGACCGGACCGGCGGCCGCGTCCCCCCGTCCGCGTCCGCCTTCGGGCCGAGCAGCGCCTCCTCCATGTACGTGCACACGTCAAGCGCGGTCCGCGCGAACTGCCGCGGCAGGTGCGCGTACCAGCTCATCGGCCAGGGCGCGAACCCGATCAGCAACGCGATGGCGCAGCCGATCAGCGTGTCGATCAGCCTGTCCTCGGCCAGCCGCCAGCCCGCCGGGGTGAGCAGGTCGATGAGCACGACCACCAGCGGGGTCAGGAACGTGGAGAGCAGCCCGTAGTTCCGGCTCCGCCCGTAGGGCAGCAGCGCGGCCAGCACCGCGAACGGGATCAGCAGCCACGTCCCGTGGACCAGCGCGAGCAGCACCGCGCCCGCGACCGCCCCGACGATAGTCCCGATGCCCCGCTGCAGCGCCCGCGCGAATACCGAACCGTAGTCCGGCTTGAGCACGATCGCCACCGTCAGCGGCACCCAGTACGAACGCTGCAGCGGCAGCACCTCGCTGACCAGCCCGGCCACGCCCATGCAGATCATCAGCCGGAGCGTGAAAATCCGGCTCAGCGTGCCGCCGCCGAAGTCCTCCACCAGCCGCTCCGCCGAGCCCCGGATCCGCTGGCCCAACCCCGCAGCCAACCCGACGGCCCCCACGGCCGCCTCCGCCGCCACGGCGCCCGCCTCTCCCACTCCAGCCAGCCCCGCCTGCAACCGGTCCCGGAGCCCGGCTCGGGTGTGGTGCTCAGGGGACCAGTCCCGGGCCAGCGCCCGCGCCGCTCCCGCCATGGCATCACGCAGCGTGAGCATGGCGGGGCTGTCGTCCCAGGGCGGCGGGATCATCGGCGGCGGCGTCCCGTTCCTGATCGAGTCGGCCAGCCGCTCCACGGTGGCGATGACAAGCGGCGGCGGGCGGGTCCCTGCGACGCCGAGCGCGGTCGCCGCCTCGGCCATCAGGTGGCTCGCGTTCAGCACCGCGACCAGCCGGGCGATCCGCCCGTTCCGGCCGGTGGCGGTCGACCTGGCCGTGAGCAGTTCGTCGTAGGCGGTGTTGAGCGCGCTGGTCAGCGCCTGCCGCCGAGCGGTGAAACCGGGGGTTCCGACCGAACGCAGCTCCTGCGCAAGCGCCGTATACACGGCGGCGACGTCGCGCTGTTCCTTGCCGTGCGGCGACAGCAGCCAGCCGGGCACGATCAGGATGAGGGCCCAGATGACCCCGGTCAGGAAGCCAGCGGCGGTGTGCCAGACCGGCCGCTGCGCGCCGACGGGCCCGGCGCCGAGCGCGGTGTAGACCAGCAGCTGCAGCCCGGTGATCGACCCGATGTCGCCGACGGAGCTGAGCACGCCGGACACGCCCGCGACCACGACCAGGGCCACCACCGCGAGCCAGCCGTGACCGTGGGTAACGGACCCGATGACGAGCCCGGGCGCGCTGCCGAACACCGCGGCGCTGCCGACCCGCTTAACCCGGCTCAGGTACGGGCCGCCGGCGTCGGCCAGCGTGCCGAGCAGCCCGCCCATCGCGGGCAGCACGCCGATCGTGCCCTTGCCCAGGGCCAGCGCCGCCGACAGCGGCACGCAGATCGCCAGCACCGCCCGGATCATCTCCGGCCACGGCGGCGCTACCGGACGCGGCCGCACCACCTCGGCCAGCCAGTCGGGTACCACGACAGCCCGTACCGCCGCGGCCCGCCGCCTGATCAGGGCCGGGCCCGGAGTCATCGGTGATCGTCCGGCACGCATCAGGCCTATTTTCTCCCGAACGGACCGTGGTGGCAGCCCCTCGCCTGGCCTGACGTCCCGGCCGGCTGCGCTCTACCCGAGGGAAGCCGATCAGAACCCGCTCCCGCGTCACGGTAAGCCATGGCACAGTAACCGGCATGGATGATTCGGAGTTGCTGGCCTGCCTGGCGGCGGACTACGGCGACCTGCGAGACGCCGCGACCGCGGTCGAGCTCACCGCCCCGGTGCCGAGCTGTCCCGGCTGGACCGTATCGGACCTGGTCGGTCACGTCGCGGAGGTCTACCTGCACAAGGTGACGGTCATGCGCACGGGGGAGTGGCCGCGGGACTGGCCTCCCGCTGGCCTGGCCGCCGAGCCCCCGCTCGCCCTGCTCGGCCGGGCCTACGGCCAGCTGAGGACCGAGTTCAACGCCCGCGCCTCGTCCTTGCCCGCGCCGACCTGGTACGACCCGGACCAGACGGTGGCCTTCTGGATCCGGCGGATGGCTCAGGAGACGGTGATCCACCGGATCGACGCCGAACTAGCCGCTGGCCTGCCCATCACCCCGGTGCCCGACGCCCTCGCGGTCGATGGCGTCGATGAGGTGCTGAAGCGATTCCTGGCCTTCGGCTCGGTGGACTGGCCCGAGGAGTTCGCGCGGATCAAGGGCGAGCACCTCGCGGGCGAGGATGGCCTGGACACGATCATGGTCGTCGCGGGCCGTACCGTCTGGACCGTCCGGCCGTCGCCGCGGGCCGTGTGGGTGGAGGACGGCGGCAGCGATCAGCCTCGGGCCACGATCAAGGGTGCGCCAGAGCGTGTACTGCGCTGGCTGTGGGGGCGGGGTGACCAGGACGGCGATGACGCCGTCGCGCTGACCGGCGACCCCGCCTGGGCCGGGTACCTGCGCCGGATGCTCGATGCGGTGACCCAGTAGAGCCAATGGCAGTCGAGCCCATGATGGGTGACATCCTGCCATAGTCTCTGGCATACTGCCGGTTATGACGCTTAGTGACCGACGGCTGGTCCTTCGGTCGGGTCGCCATGCTGCGTAACGTCGCTGTCGTGGTCGTCCACGGCTTTCTTCCGTTCGAGTTCGGCACCATCTGCGAGGTCTTCGGCGTCGACCGGACCGACGACGGGCTGCCCCGCTACGACTTCGCCGTGGTCAGCGGCGAGCCGCCGCCGTTGCGCGCGCACAACGACTTCACCATCCAGCCCTCCTGCGGCCTGCAGCGGCTGGCCGACGCGGACCTGATCGCCCTGCCTGCCGTCGGCGATGGCCGGCTGGCCCGGGCGGCCCAGGAGACCGCCGGACCGCCCGCGCCGCCGAGCGGGCCGGACCGGCCCGCGGCGTTTCCGCCGGACCTGCTTGAGGCCCTGCGCGCCGCGGTGGATCGCGGCGCGAGGGTGCTGAGCATCTGCAGCGGAGCCTTCATCCTGGGCGAGGCCGGACTGCTTGATGGCCGCCGCTGCACCACCCACTGGCGGCATGCGGCCGAGCTGGCCCGCCGCTTCCCGCAGGCGAAGGTCGATCCGGATGTCCTGTATGTGGACGACGATCCGGTCATCACAAGCGCGGGCACGGCGGCCGGCATCGACGCCTGCCTGTACCTGGTCAGGAAGGAGCAGGGGTCGCGGGTCGCCAACGGCATCGCCCGGCGCATGGTGGTGCCGCCGCACCGCGACGGCGGGCAGGCGCAGTACGTGGTGCAGCCCGTCGCCCCTTCCTGCGACGGCACGCTGCGCGATCTGCTTGAGTGGCTGCGCGGCCACCTCGACCAGACCCTGACCGTGCGTCAGCTGGCCGCCCGGGCGAACATGTCCGAGCGGACCTTGGCCCGGCGTTTCGTCCAGGACACCGGCACCACGCCGCAGCGCTGGCTGACCGGGCAGCGCATCTTGCTGGCCCAGCAGCTGCTCGAGGAGTCAGATGCGACCGTGGACGCCATCGCGGAAAGGTCGGGCTTCGGCAACGCGACCGCCCTGCGCCATCATTTCCGCGTTTGGCGCGGCACCACTCCCAACGCCTACCGCCGCCTCTTCCAAGGCGATCGCGCCGACGCGTAGCCCCGTCACGGCCCGTGTCAGCCATTTGCGAAGTCGAGTAATATCGAGTTATGAAGTTCCTGCTAAGGGTGCTTGTGTCCGCCGCGGCGCTCGGCGTCGCCACCGCCGCGGTCCCCGGGATTGAGCTGCTCGCCGCGAGCGGCTGGACGAAGCTGGGCACGCTGCTCGTGGCGGCCCTGATCTTCGGCCTCATCAACGCCACTCTCAAGCCGCTGATCAAGGTCGTCGGCTGCGCGTTCTACGTCCTCACGCTCGGCCTGGCCGCGCTGGTCGTCAACGGCCTGCTGCTCTGGCTGACCAGCGTCGTGGCGGGCGACCTGACCCTGCCGTTCCACGTCACCGGGTTCTGGCCGGCCTTCTGGGGCGCCATCATCGTCGGGCTGGTGAGCTGGCTGCTGCATCTGCTGATCGGGGATAACCGTCCCAGGAACGATCAGCCGCCGCCGGTTCGCGTGGTCCGAGTTCGATAGCCCCTAGACTGTCGGCTTAGACTTCTCAGCGATCCAGCGCTGAGTTACTATCTCTATCCCGGAGTGACGCGGACGTGAAGACTGACGTCGAAGAGCTTAGCCCGACCCGTGTGCGGCTGAGCGTCGAGGTGCCGTTCGATGAGCTGAAGCCCAGCCTCGACAAGGCCTATCGTGAGGTCGGACGGCAGGTCCGCATTCCCGGCTTCCGGCCGGGCCGCGTGCCGCCGCCCGTGATCGACCGCCGGGTGGGCCGCGACGTCGTGCTCAGCCAGGCCGTCAACGACGCGATACCTGACCTGTACGCGAAGGCGGTCGCTGACGGCGACGTCTACGCCCTCGGCCAGCCCGAGGTGGAGATCACCAGCCTCGACGACGGCAAGGAGCTGACCTTTACCGTCGAGGTCGACATCCGGCCGAAGTTCGAGCTGCCCGACCTCGCCACCTTGTCGGTGACGGTCGATGACACGGTGGTCACCCCGGATGAGGTGGCGGAGTACCTGGGGTCGCTGCAGGAGCGGTTTGCCTCGCTCAAGGGCGTGCAGCGTTCGGTGCAGCCCGACGACTACGTGTCCATCGACCTGGCCGCCACCGTGGATGGCCAGCCGGTCGAGGACGCCCAGGCCAGCGGCCTGTCCTACCAGGTCGGTAGCGAGTCGCTGCTGGACGGGCTGGACACCACGCTGACCGGCATGGCCGCCGGGGACGCCGCGACTTTCCAGACCGAGCTGGCCGGGGGTGAGTTCGAGGGCCGCGAGGCCGACGTGACGGTCACGGTGCACAGCGTCAAGGTCAAGGAAGTGCCCGGCCTGGACGACGAGTTCGCGCAGCTGGCTAGCGAGTTCGACACGCTGGGTGAGCTGCGGGCCGACACCCGCGCCCAGCTGGAGCGGATGAAGACCATGCAGCAGGTCGTCCAGGCGCGGGATCGTGCCCTGGACGCGCTGCTCGACGCGATCGACATCCCGCTGCCGGACAGCGTGGTGCAGGACGAAGCCAAGCAGAACCGCGAGTCGGTTATGCAGCAGCTGGACCGGGCAGGCGCCACCCTCGAGGGCTACCTGGAGATGTCGAACCAGACCGCGGAGCAGTTCGAGGCCGACGTCGACCAGCGGGCCCGTCGTTCGGTCAAGGTCAACCTGATCCTGGACCAGCTGGCTCGCACCGAAGAGCTCGGCGTCGACCAGGCCGACCTCTCCGCCTACGTCACCCGGCAGGCCGAGCAGATGGGCGTGCCGCCGGAGCGCCTGGCGCGGCAGCTCGCCGACAGTGGCCAGCTCAGCTACGCCGCCGCCGATGTGCTCCGCGGCAAGGCGATGAACCTGATCGCCGAGCGGGTGAAGGTGACCGACGCCTCGGGCCATGACGTCGACATCAAGGTCGCCCTCAATGCGCCGCTGATCTCCGGGACGGTGGACGACGGCGAGGTGGCGGCCGACGACGACGCCGAGGTGATGGCCGAGACCGATCCCGCGGCGGACGCCGATGCCAGCCTTGCGGAAAGCCCCGCCGAAGAAGCCCCCGCCGAAGAAGCCCCCGCTAAGAGCCGTGCCAAGGGCAAGGCCAAGGCGTAACGAGGGACGCCGTAACCGCACGCTGGTACCGCTGAAGGACGGTAGATGCCTTCAGCATTGCTGGCATGCGCTCGTCAGGCCGGCCGCGGGCGGCGCAACTCGGTGCGCCAGTAGCGAACAGGGGCCTCTCAGGGACGATCGGGCTCCGCGCCCGCGTTATGGTCCAGTGAATGACACCAGACGTGACTGGAGCAGGTGATTAGTGTGACTCAGCCCTTGTGGAGCCCGTCGCCGCCGTCGATCGTAGCGGCCGGGGAGCCTCCTACCCTGCCGTTCGGGGACCCGTTGTTCCAGCGGCTACTGCGGCACCGCATCATCTTCCTCGGTCAGCAGGTCGACGACGACATCGCGAACCGCATCTGCGGAGAGATCGTGCTGCTGTCCTCCGAGGATGCCAAGCGCGACATCAGCATCTACATCAACTCCCCGGGCGGCTCGGTCTACGCGGGGATGGCCATTTACGACATCATGCAGTACGTGCCCAATGACATCGCCACCTACGCGATGGGAATGGCCGCGTCCATGGGACAGTTTCTGCTGACGGCGGGCGCGCCGGGCAAGCGGTACGCCCTGCCGCACGCCCAGGTGCTGATGCATCAGCCGTCCGGCGGTATCGGCGGTACCGCGTCCGACATCAGGATCCAGGCCGAGCAGATGCTCTACATCAAGCGCACGCTGTTCGAGCGGACCGCCTTCCACACCGGGCGGCCGATCGAGGAGATCGAGCGGGACGCGGACCGGGACCGCTGGTTCACCGCGGAGGAAGCCAAGGAATACGGCTTCGTCGACCGGGTGATCCGCAGCGCCGTCGAGGTGCCTACCGTAGGCGTCCTGTCATGATCAACCCAAAGGAGCCGAACGTGAGCGAAGCCAGCTTGCGGAGCCCTCAGTCAGCGCTGGTGACCCCGCAGTCCCGGTACGTGCTGCCGTCCTTCGTGGAGCGCACCTCGTACGGGGTCAAGGAAATGAACCCGTACAACAAGCTCTTCGAGGAGCGGATCATCTTCCTCGGCGTCCAGATCGACGACGCCTCCGCGAACGATGTCATGGCCCAGTTGCTGACGCTTGAGGCCATCGACCCCGATCGCGACATCACCATCTACATCAACTCGCCCGGCGGGTCGATGACCTCGATGATGGCGATCTACGACACGATGCAGTTCATCCAGCCCGACATCCAGATCTGCTGCATCGGGCAGGCCGCCTCGGCCGCCGCGGTGATTCTCGCCGCGGGGACCAAGGGCAAGCGGATGGCGCTGCCCAACTCCAGGATCCTGATCCACCAGCCGGCCACCGAGGGCGGCTACGGCCAGTCCAGTGACATGGAGATCCAGGCGCGGGAGATCCTGCGGATGCGGGCCGCGATGGAGCTCATCCTGGCCCGGCACACCGGCCAGGATGAGGAGAAGGTCCGCCGTGACATCGAGCGGGACAAGTTCCTCACCGCCGAGGAAGCCAAGGAATACGGCCTCGTGGATGAGGTGCTGACCATGATCAAGAGGGGCAGCGAACGCGCTGTGGAGGTAGTGTCGTCCTAACCGGGAGGATGCAGCTCTTCCCTGATGGGCCGCTTAGGGGTTTGATGGTGTTCATCGAACCCAGGAGGCGGTACCGTCGATATGCAAGCGCTTGACGGCCTCGCGGGACATGTCCGCTGGAGGCGGCCGGTACGGCCGTTACGGCGGCACCATGTAAAGGAGTATCTGGGTGGCACGCATCGGTGACGGTGGCGACCTGCTGAAGTGCTCGTTCTGCGGTAAGAGTCAAAAGCAGGTCAAGAAGCTCATCGCCGGCCCAGGCGTGTACATATGCGACGAGTGCATCGACCTCTGCAACGAGATCATCGAGGAAGAGCTCGCCGAGCCCACCGAGTTCAAGTGGGACAGCCTGCCCAAGCCGCGGGAGATCTACGAGTTTCTCGACGCGTACGTGATCGGCCAGGACAAGGCCAAGAAGGCCCTGTCCGTGGCCGTGTACAACCACTACAAGCGCGTGCAGTCGGGGGAGGACCGGCCAGGCGACGACGGTGTCGAGCTGGCCAAGTCCAACATCTTGCTGCTCGGTCCGACCGGTTCGGGGAAGACGCTGCTGGCCCAGACGCTGGCCCGGCTGCTCAACGTGCCGTTCGCGATCGCCGACGCGACCGCCCTGACCGAGGCCGGCTACGTCGGTGAAGACGTCGAGAACATCCTGCTCAAGCTGATCCAGGCGGCGGACTACGACGTCAAGAAGGCCGAGACCGGGATCATCTACATCGACGAGATCGACAAGATCGCCCGGAAGAGCGAGAACCCGTCGATTACCCGTGACGTCTCGGGCGAGGGCGTCCAGCAGGCGCTGCTGAAGATCCTCGAGGGCACCACGGCCTCGGTACCGCCGCAAGGCGGACGCAAGCACCCGCACCAGGAGTTCATCCAGATCGACACGACGAACGTGCTGTTCATCTGCGGCGGGGCGTTCGCGGGACTCGAGAAGATCATCGAGCAGCGCTCCGGCCACAACGGGATGGGCTTCAACGCCAAGCTGCGGGTCAGGAACGTGAACACCGACCAGTTCGGCGAGGTGATGCCGGAAGACCTGCTGAAGTTCGGGATGATCCCCGAATTCGTCGGCCGCCTGCCGGTCATCACCAGCGTGCACAATCTGGACAGGGAGGCGCTCATCCAGATCCTGACCGAGCCGCGTAACGCGCTGGTGAAGCAGTACCGCCGGCTATTCGAGCTGGACGGCGTGGACCTGGAATTCACGACCGACTCGCTGGAGGCCATCGCCGACCAGGCGAACCTGCGCGGCACCGGAGCCCGCGGCCTGCGCGCGATCCTGGAGGAGGTCCTGCAGTCGGTCATGTACGAGGTGCCGAGCCGCAAGGACGTCGAGCGCGTCGTGATCACGCGCGAAGCCGTGCTGGAGAACGTCAACCCGACCATCGTCCCGCGGGACGTCACGCGGCGCACTCCGCGCGAGAAATCTGCCTGAGCCAGCCCCTGCCTCGTCGCCTTCGGGGTAACGTTATAGTGACGGCTTCGGTCCTCGTGGGCCTTAGCTGGCCTCTAGTACGGGCGTTTGATAGCTAGGGGCTGATCTGCTGGTTTGTGCGTTGCAGGTCTAGTTTGCTCGATGTCGACTTTGGGTGTATTGCCCTCGATCTTCGCGGTTCGTGTGTAGCCTCCTGCGTATTGCCGTTGGTCTGGCGGGGTTCCCGCTCACGCCAGGATCTCGGACGCTGACAAAGCAGCCGTCTTCCATAGCGACGGGGAATTGAGCACAGATGAGTGGTTGGGATGCCCCTACGGGGAGCCGGGCCTCGCGAGAGGAGCCGGAAGAATCAGGCGGACCGGATGAGCGAGGCTATCAGCCGGACCAGCCGACGGTCGGCTACCACGCCGCGCGCGGAGGCGAAAGTCCGCTTCGCGCCGGACGGCGGGGTTTGCCTGGCTACGACCAGGCCCAATCCTACGATCAGCCGACCGACTACGAGAACGGATCGGGCTACGCGCCGGGATCGGGCTACCCGTCAGGGGCGGGCTACGGCCAGGGGCCGGGCTACGGGCAGCAGCCGGGGTTCGGCTCCGGGTCGCAGAGCCCGCTCTCCTCAGGTCCGCAGCGCTCGATCGCCCCGGGTCCGCAGAATCCGGCCAGCGCCGATACCCAGCGTGTTATCGCCCCTGGTGCCCAGGCTCCGGTCGGCCCGCCGCCGGGCTCAGCTCCGCGGCGCGCAATCGGCCCGGGTCCCCAGCTTCCCTCGTCCGAGGGCACCCGGCCGAGCTGGTCAGGGACCGAGGAGCGGCAGGCTTTCCATAGCCCGCAAACCTATGGAGGCCAGCAAGGCTACGGCAGCCAGGGTTACGGCCCCGATCAGGGCGAGCCTCAGCCGGGTTCCAGCGACCGGCCGGCCGGGGTCGGCCCCGATCAGGGTTACCTGGCCGATCAGGGTTACAGCGCGCGGTCAGCCTACGGCCCGGAAGGGTCCGGCGGTGAACCGGGCTACGGGCCGTCGCCCGGTGAACCGGGCTACGGCCCGTCGTCCACGGTCGGCCGGAACTACGGTTCGGGCGGCTCCGGTCCGGACGACTACAGCCAGCAGGGCTACGGCCAGGACAGCTACAGCCAAGAGAGCTACGGCCAGGACAGCTACGGCCAGGACAGCTACGGCCAGCGGGGCTACAGCCAGGACAGCTACGGCCAGCCGGCACCAGGGCAGGGCGCTTTCCTGCCTGGCGGTGCCGGCCCGGCCGGGCAATCCCCGCCGGAGCATGATTATCAGCCCGAGGTCTACCCGCAGGGCTTCCCGGCTTCCGCTGCCGACTACCCGCAGAGCGGCTTCGGCCAGGACGTTCATGACCCGGGTGCGCCGCGAGACGTGCCCGGTTCGCAGACCCCGCCCAGCGGCCTGGGGTCCAAGGACTACCAGACCCAGGCCTATCCGCAGCAGGGATCTGAGCCGGCCGCCTCCGCGCCGAGCGGTTTCGCCCAGCCCACCTTCACCCCGAACGGCGTTACCCCGAACGGCACCGGCCCGAGCGGCACCGGCCCGAGCGGTGCCAGCCCCGACGCCGACGCTCAGGCCCACGACAGTTTCAGCCAGGCTCCGGGCCAGGGCGCCTATCCCGCGGCGGGTTACGGCCAGGACGGCTACAGTCCGGGTAGCTACACCCAGGACGGCTACGGCCAGACGGATTATGACCCGACGGGCTACGACCAGGACGGGTACAGCCAGAATGGCTACGGACCCGGCGGTTTCGGCCAGCCCGCCAGCCCGGCCGGTTCCCCCCAGGGCAGCTATCCCCAGGAGTCCTACGTTCCCGGCGGGTACGGCACAGATGGCTACGTCCGGCCGGGCCTCGAGACGCCAGGGGACCCGGGCTACGGTGGCGATGATTTCGCCTCGCGCGGACGCCCGCCACGCTCGGGTCTGGCCGGGCCGCCTTCTGACCCGCCGTCGTCGCGCCGCTTCGGCGGGATCCGCATGATCGCCTACCTGGCCGCGTCCGTCATCGCCGTGGTCCTGATCGTCTTCCTCGTCGTGCACTTCACCAAGGGCGGCGGGAAGGCCACGGCGGGTGCGTCCACCACGCCAAGCACCGGGACCAGTGCCACCGCTGCGGGCCACGGGGCCACCTCGGGTTACGTGCTCACCCAGGCGGCCAAGATCGGCAATTACCCGCTGAACCGGGCGGCGACCACGGAATTCGCGTCCGCTGCCGAGAAGCAGGCCGCCCCGATGGCGGCCAAGATCAAGGCCACCGGAGCGGGCCAGCCGGGCCAGGTCGTGGTGGGCATTTACGATCTGGGCACGGTCAGCTCGATACACGCCAGCGGCTACACGGGCATGGTCTTCACCGGCTACAACGGCACGTTCAACCCGGCGGCCGTGATCAAGCTCGAGCGAGCCAAGCTGGTGTCTTCGCGCCCGGTGAAGGCCGGTCCGCACGGCGGGCAGATGGTGTGTGGCTACAGCACCGCGAACGGCGCCCAGGCCAGCGAGTGCGTGTGGGTGACCAAGACGACCTTGGGCGAGGTCCAGTTCATCAAGGGCCCGATCCCGGCGAAGTACCCGGGCTCCGCCAAGCTCGCCCTGGTGGTCAGGAACTACGTCGAGGTCCACGGCGGCTGACC
>OBLT010001852.1_pt1 | contig 13334 bp, 11 predicted proteins | sample 1518721 | NCBI WGS metagenome assembly OBLT01 (sample SAMEA3539307, study PRJEB22396) | soil metagenome | biome: tundra; feature: field; material: soil | place: USA | collected 2010-05 | depth 0.15 m | reverse complement strand
AAAGAAACTGATCCACTTATCGTAGTGGTTCCTTCCACAGCAGTAGTTCCATTTAACGTCAATGAACTACTTGATGCAAAAGTTGTTGAGCTTCCCGCATCAAAAGCTATAGTTGACCCCGAGGCTGCCGTGAGTGTTGACCCCGAATTAAGAACTAAATTAGAATTATTATAAAAAGAAAGATTTGAGGTATACCCATCAAGACCGCCAACACTAACAAGTCCATTCATACCAAATATAGAATTATAATTAATATAATTATAAGTTGCATTGAATCCAAAATTATTTCCAGATGCCATTGATTCCATTACATTTTCACCATCACTACCTGGATTGTAATATACTAATACTGGATAAAAGGCGTTATGATACATGGCGCCAGTGTTATTAGAAACTGTAATTCTTGGTTGTGTGCTTGTTGATACAAAGGCGGGAAAATTATCAACATATAACAAACTACTTATATATCCGGTTAAAGTACCATTTGCATAGTTGCCTGTAATTATGGCATTGCACCTGTTGATATTAAAGAATGTATTATTAAGATGCCCAGAAGAATCCACATTTAAGTTTCCATAATTTCTTATTTTGTTATTAGTACATACAAACGTGTCATTAGTATATCCAGTTGTTTTGAATTGACAAGTTTCTGAGAACCCATCAATAAAACAGTTATCAATAACCAAATGTGAACCTGTAGCAACCGGTATGGTTGTGTCCGTTCCAACCACCATCGATGTACAAGTAGTAATGTGGGAAGACACTATATCTATAACTGGCTTACCAATAAATTTACAATTTTGAATTCGTAAATTAGAACCTGGCTCTTGAATAATTAACGGATTGGATGCAGAAGTATTAATCGGGATTTTATAAGATAAATCTCCTAAATAAAGTGGTTCAATAAAATTATCGGCAACTGTGAGATTGTAAAAAACTGTTTCTCTGGCAAACATAAACTTAACTGTATCGGATCCAGAGTCAGCAGAACGAGACGTATCAGTTTTAATACGAAAAAGTGGTGCCCCAGAAGTAGCATTAGCAATTTTGGTTCCGTAAGATTCCCCAAAAATCATAATACCTGGCGGAACATTTACTGTTCCGGTAAATTTATATGTACCTGCTTTAATAACTATAATGCCGCCATCTCTTATTCTATGATATAATGGATTTAATGGATTATTTAAGAGATCATCTAAGGCGGTGTTAAGAGCCGGTATTGTTGAATCATATGGATACCTTGACCAAGGAAGCCCTACATTTGGATTGGTACCAGAACTATCACTAGCATGGTATGTATCATATCCGTCACCAATCGTAATAAAACCTTGGCCATTACTTTGAGAAACAACTATAAAATTAGCTATGGCATCTAATGAAGCAGAAACAGTAACATAATCAATACCAGAGATATCAAATGGAGGATTAACATCAATTTGATCTGCATTGTGCCTAAAAGCCGTGCCCAAAATGTGGTTCTCGAAGTCATATCTACTTGTCGCTAATCCACCTACACCGGCAGTATAATTTGGTTTAACCATTAGTTTTTCCCATAGAAAGTGAGTTTATACTATAATGAGAAAATATTTTAGAAAAGGATTGTGTGTGTATGACCTAAATTTGTCACAACCACACCATTTTTGATCTCATGGCTATGACTTGCATTTATACTTGTAATCTCATTTAATTGACTTACCGAGGTTATCATCTCACTCGTTACTAAACTGTGCTGGTGGTTAGGTATTCCAAGAGACTGGGTAAATGTAGTGTATATTGTATTTGGATATAGACTTGAGTCTCTGAACACTTCGGTTTGATATATCGGATCGGTTTTTCTAATTCTTTGGGCGGCGAATCTCTGCTGCCCAACATTATTTAATAAAAGTTTATTACGTGTTACATTAAGTATTTCATAACGAAACTCTTCATTGCCAAAATCATCAAAACGAACAAGAAAATCTCTATTATGTATTGATGAAAAATTTTGGGTCCAGGCATTAGGTAATAGAGTAGATTCTAATCCTGACTCCGTAGATTGAACGCTATCTACTGATGGCTCAAAACGGATCATAATACGCCCATCAGATCGTCTTGGATTAAAATATTGAACATACCCAACAACAAAACCGGTACCAAAGCATATATTGCATCGGTTCTCTGGATATTCATTACCAGGCAAATAACAACTACATGTATCTCCTGTCTTTTGTCTACGAACTAAACAACAGGGCTCTCCAATTACGTTTAAAAGTTCTTCTTGCAGTTGATTGGCCATAACATCAACGCTCAACCCACGAATCATTAAACCTACACCATTATAACTATCACTGCAACCGAACTGTCCGCCAAAATAACTTCCTACACATGCTCCACCCAATAATAGAGTTGGATCAGTTCTATGATAACCAGAATAATCATAGGCTGGAAAGGTAACGTTTGCTGCATCACTATCTGTAAAATCTGTTGTTAATATATCCTTAACTCGTTGATGATATCCGTCGGCCATAACAAAGGGATAATTAGCAACATCAAACCGGTTCCAACATTCAAAAACCTTAGTATTCTGTTCTTCTGTTTCAATCGGCCAAAAAACTACAGTAGGATCCCAAATATCAATCCCATCATAGCCATCAGTCCTATGAATTGAAGCAACTGTATCATCATATCCTCTTTGTAAGGATGCACTGGTCAAAACCAAACTGTTAGTCCCAATATCTATCGAAGAATAATTTATTAACTCTACTCCCACTTTAACGACACCACTACTTGGAAACGACTCTACATCAATCAAAGGAATATCTAAATCACTGGCCCCAATATTTGCTGCTAATAAACTAGCTGGAAAAACTGACAACCCGCTATAAGCAACTGGCAATTTACTAAAATCAAAAAAGTTAGGATCATATTCACCAGCACGTACTGCGAAGTGATATAAAATTCCCGGGGTTAAATCTACAATATTAACACTAGTAGATCCATCCCAACTAACAAAACTTGGTGTAACATTAAAAAAATTACTTGGAAAATCCGGAGCAACACCATCACTCATATAAATATTATAAACTATTTTATTACTTCTTTTTTGTGGATAAGCCTGTGCCCATTTTAAACTAATACTATACCCGTCGCCAGAGCTATTCGCTTCTAACAATCCATTTAAGAAAACATTTAGATAATAAGGTCCCGCCGTCATCTTATCAAAATGCAGAAATATTTCAAATTAAGCTACCATTGCCGTTCTAATAATTCTTCCTAATACTCTTTCAAATGCCTCTATGATTTCATTCTTTTTGCCAGTTAGTTTCTCTTCCCGTTTTTTCATATCAAATTTTGGCTCTAACAAATCCATGCTATTATTTGGATCGAAATCTGTATACTTATGACCTGCCTTTGGATCGAAATATCTTGGATCTCCGCCTCTTAACTTATTGCTCTTAAATGCACTTGTTTCTATTTTTGAATATCCTTTACCAGCCAAGAAATTTTCTACATTAAATTTTTCTTTCATTTGTTTGGCAATATAGGCGTACGCAGCTTCCATATCAACCCCGCTTGCTCTTACATTTCCATAGGCGTGTTCAATATTGTCTAAGAAATAACTATTAGTAGTAGCCACATAATGAAAATAACTTTGTCCCAACATTACCCACTTATCATTACTATCTTTCCACTCTAATATTAAAACTCCTGCCGTGGGGTTTACGAATGAATCCTTGGCTGCTCCCTCTCCTGCGCCACCAATCCTCTGACAACAGCCTGATTCAATTCCAACCCTTAACATTCTTGGGTCTTTATCTTTTAATACTCGGAACCTTAGTCGATCATTAATTTCCATATCTAAATTAAATAATCTTTTATCTTTTGGACGATAATCAACAATTAATTCTTTTAACGCGTCTGACATTTCAATTGTTTGCAAATCTGTTTCTAGTGCGGAAGTAATATCAAATAATTTTTTAAACTCTGGGCTTGATGGATTAATCATCTCTCCTGATTCGAAAGTTTTAACTATATATCTAATATTTGTTTCGAAAGATCTACTAATAAATCCACTAACTTTTAATTCTTTAATTACATTTCCGTATTCTTTATTTAATCCAACTATTCCGCCCAAAGATTTAATTTGTGCGTATGCTTTAAATAATCTTTGCACAATTCCAGATTTTGAATATTGTGAGAAATTTTTATTTGAAAACATTTTGTGTAAGTCTTTTGGCAAAATATCTGATGCTGAATTATGAATAAAATCTATATACTCAATAAAATTATCTTTATCTCTATCAATGGTATCTGGGTTTCTTATAATTTGACTTAAAATAGCAATAACCTGATCGTCTGTTCTAACTGTTTTAACTTCCAATAGAAGCTTGCTTACCATATATTTTATACCTTCAAATCCATTTAAAAATACATTAGTAAAGCTATTTGGATTTAATTTTCCAGATCTTTTTAATAAATCTAACATTACTTTTGTTGCTGTCTTATTATATGTTCCTACGCTATGAGATAATAATTCAAATGCTTGATTTTGATTTAATTTATTTACATCAAGTGGATTATCTTCATTTTTATATCCACCCTTAATAACTGTTCTTACAAGATTAAGCACAAATTCTTTTGGTACATCTGGCATATTTTTATGAACTGTATTTACGAAATCATTAATAGAAAATCTGCCGGATTCTCTTATTAAACTTCCTAATCCTGAAAATACCGGATAATTACTATTGTGATGTCTTGAATAACCATATTTACTTTCTTCAAAATTTGGAAGACTATTAACTAAATCATCTTTAATATATTTATCAACCAAATCATCCATATCTTTTGCAGTTTTAGTTGATAATAGTTCAAAATCCATCATTATCCGGTTATTACCGATAGGAGATTTTAATCCTAAAAGAAACTCACCTACATATTTTTCTGATGCTTGGTTTTTATGCCAATGATCTTTATTAAAATCTAATAAACTTTTTTTAAAATCCGTTATAAATTGTTCTTTAAATTCTCTTAATTTTTCTTGAGCAACTGAATTATATTTTTCTGGTGTTGTTGGGAATGTGCCCTCTGGAAATATATCATCTTTCTTTGGTGCATTATTTCCCTCTTTTTCATATTCTTTAAATCTATCATTAAAAGCCTGCTCTATAAAAGCAAATAATGGTTTTAAATCAAATCTATAATTTTTATAAAAATATTTACTTATAATATCTAAATTATTATCAGATTCATCAATTACATTTATTAGTGTATTTACTTTTTTAGTTGCCCGTGTTTCAAATTCTTCTTTTAAGTTTTTTGTTATATCTTCTTTTGTTTTATGTCTAATATCATGCATTAAAGTAGTTGTTGCAGTGCTCTTTGCCTTTTCGTATATTCCTTTATAAGTTTTAATATCTGATAGTTCTTCTATTCCAAATCCATTTCTATTGTGACTTCCGCTTTGTAAATTATCAATAAAGTTTTTTATAAATTCTTTTTTATCATTAGGATAGTATTCATCCATCCATTTCAAAAACTTTCTATTATCTCTTTTTAATAGAAAACTTTTAACTTCTTTATTTATTAAATCAGGTAATTTTTCCATTACCTTTTTTCGTTTATCATAATTTTCAGAAATACTAATCATATATGAAATTGCATTTTTCATTTCTGATATTTTTGTTTGATAGTTTAACGGTGTAATATTAAATAAATTTAATCCTTTATTTAAAAAATCTGCTAACTGACTAGATTTATCTCTACCGTAATATCTCTTTTTTTCTTTTGTATTACCAAATAATTCTCCTAATTTTTTCTTGGAAATGGCAACCATATATTTACTAATATTTCTGAACAAATCGAAATAAGTTCCTTCATAATTTAATTCAGTTGATTCTTGTGCCCACTGATTCGCTTCAAAATATCTTGTTTGAAACTCTTTTGTAATTAATTGAAGCTTTTGATATTGTTTTAAAATTTCTTTTTTAATATCTTCTGGCAGTGCTTTATCTAATTTATATTGTTCGTCGTATTGTGGTTTAAATTCTGGTTGCCATCTCCTGTCATGCTGATCCCATCGTCTATATCTATCATTATCTTCATCAACAAGACGAATTCTTTCTTGCTCAGTCATCTTGCGATATTTAATTTGTTCTGGCGTGAGATCTGGGAAATTAAAATTGATTGGTTCAGTTGGTTTTTCTTTTCTTTTGTTATCTTTATCTCGATAAGTTATATCACGGTATAACTCTTTGTTTGGGGAGTTATAATCTTCATCTCCTTTACCAAAAGGAAGGACTTCTTGATCGTATCTTGTTTTAGATACTCCGGGCACCCCAAAATTATATTTATCTTTATCTAATTCTGTATGTTGAGAAAGTTTTTTAATCATTCTATTTTCTCTTTTAATTTTTTTTCTAATGACTTTCTTTCTTTACCATCTTTATCATGATGATCTAATAAATGATCTACGTATTGATCTGCTTCGTCTTTACCGTGCATATGATCTATATATTGAATTTGACGAATAAACCCAATTTGTTCTGCCGGATTAGAAAGGTAATCCCCTTCCTCGGCCCCCATCGTTGGATTATTTTTTAATGTTTGATCCAAAAAATGTTGACATTCATGTATTAAATAGCTGTAATCTTTTAGAAAATCTCCATCACATAAAAGTTTATAATTTAGTGTTATAACACCATGTGAAGTTCGGGCTGATACGTTTATATCATCAAATTTCATTGGAATTAAATCAATAATATTTACATCAACTTTATATTGATCACACATTTCCTTAAAGATCTTATTTGTTTTTAGAAAATTTTTAGACCTATTGATCATTTTTAATAGGATATTTGGACTAATTTTCCTTACTTCTTCAATACTAATCTTTGGCACATAATAATGCAGGAAAATGGTTATTATTGTTTTCTAGACATTTGTGGCATAGGATTAAATTTTAATCCCATTTTTCTCATATTATATTGAATAGTTGTTCTATCACACCCAAATTTTTTAGCAACGGCATTAAAACTTCCCAACTTATCATATAAATATTGTAATTCTTTTGGATCAAAATTATACTCAAATGATTTTTCTAATAAGTTATAAATATTTTTAATAATATTTTCTTTTCTATCTAAAAATATAGTACTATCTTTATATAAAAATTCATATATATTCTTAACATCTTGTAAGCTATTAAATAAAAAACTATTTAATTTTTTATTATTAATATTTCCATATTTAATATTACAATTTTTAATAATAATTTCATAAATTTGTTTTACAGCATTACAAGCCCCTGATAAGGCTACATGAATAGATACTATTTTACCATCTTTTTTTTTATTATAAGAATAGCTTCCATCTCCATCTATATATCCACGAATAAAATGCCTAACCATATTATGATCTATAAGCCACTTTGGCATAGTTAATGTGTAGGTTTTTCTTGGAGTAATTCCCCATAATGCTAAATCATTGCTTATTTTTTCAGAACTAATACAAATATAAGAATAAAAATATTTTTCTTTATATTTATATTTTTTCATTAATAATTTGCTAGGGGCCCGCTCATCATCAATAATTTTTGCTTCACTTTTTAAACTTTTTTGAAATTTTATTAAATGATTTTTATCTTTTGTAGCAAGCATTAATTGAATGCTTTTGGACTTATTATTTCTTACGCATCCATCAGCAGCAAAGAATCCGGCCCAATACATAGATTCTTCTGTAATATTATTTAAATCAAAAAAATTTTCATCTGTTTTGGCTTTATTCCTAAAATTTGGATATGGAATTTTATAATATTCGAAATTTTTCTTTAATTCAGTATTATGTAAATTTAGAGCATATGATAGTTGTACAATGGTTTTATATTTTTTACTATTTAATGCATCAATAATATTTTTTTTGGGAACTATTCTAACTCGTCTATCATAAAAATCTACCATATTATATCTATATCACTTAATTTTAAAATTTACACTTTATTTTATCCATTGACAAACAAAATATCAATGCATATACTTACCTAATAGGGGTTACCAAATGGCGTTTATCGGAATTTCACTAACTCATGATGTATGTAGGCTTTTTTCAGAACTACAGATTCCTGGAAATAGAACAGATACTGCGTCGCTTCATATTACATTATTTTATTTGGGTAAAAACTTAGATATTGAACATCTATCAAAAGCTATGGCTGCTGCTTTTGAAATAACTCAACAAACAAAGCCCATTAAAATAGAATCTAATGAAATTAATTATTTTCCTGTTAATAGCGGCTCTCCATTTCCAATTATAAGTATGATAGAATCTCCTAAATTATTAAAATTAAGAAAAACACTTAAAAATCTATTTGATGAGAGGGGTATATTTTATGATAATACCTTTAAAATATATAGGCCGCATATTACCCTTTCTTTTAATTCAGAAGCAATTAATAGAACCAAAATAGATACGATATCATGGGTGTCAAATGAACTTGTTCTTTGGGGCGGAAATAATGGAGATAACAAAGTATCTATTACATTACCATTTTCATTGAAGAAAAATGAAGCAATATTAGAAAAATGTAAGCTTAAATCAGCAAAAAGATAGTGTCAAATTTCCTATATATCTGTTCAAAATCATTAAAATTCCACATATCAAAATTTAAATAGCCGGCTTGCACATTAAATGAAATACCATCATTAGGCTTTTTCTTTTGTACTCTTGATAAATTGTGCTTATGATCTCCATCAATCAAATATGTAATATCTTTATTTACCATACAAAAACTGTATGAAACAAGATAACAATTTATATCTTCTATTCCATTAAAATTTAAATCATATACAATTTGAAAACCGGGTAAGGATTTAGAATCTAAATTACAATCACAACAAAACATAGATATATTAATACTGTTGATTTTTTTAAATGTTAAATCTTTATCATCAGAAACATTTATTATCTTTCTAGATTTTATATCTATATTAACAACCACTTCCTCAAAACTATAATTGCTCTTTTTATATTTTATTATTATAGTGTTTTTATGTCTATCAAATAAAACATCTATCTTGGGATTATCTAATACTTTATTGTGCTCTGAGGCATATATAAGAAGTTTATGGTGGCACTTTGGGCATCTATCATAAAATTGATCTAAAAAATCAAAAATTGTTTCCATATATTATATATATATCAGGCGATTATATTATTATCTACCGGACATATGATTACCACATAATTTCCCATTAAAATATGAAACATAATAAATTACAACCTATTTTAGGTGATATAACTGTGTCAGGAAAGTCAGAAATTGGGATACAACTTCCTCCATATGTCAAGCCGGATATGGTTTTAGTTGAGTTCTGTGAAAATGGTGGCTATGCTTCTTGTAATCCCGTTAGTGATAGATTAACTTGGGATATTAGGGTCACCCATCATCATTATTTACTTACAATTCGTTGGAATGTTTCTGATGCTCGACAAATTAAGTGGGAAATTAAGTACTAAATAAAGACAAACACCTATGAAAGTTTTGGTGTATGGATACTATAATAAAAAAAATCTAGGAGATGACCTTTTTACATATTCATTTAGGTCAATTTTCCCAGATTTTTCTTTTACATTTACAGATTTACTTACTAGCGAAAATATTTTAGAGTCAGATGCTATATTTTTTGGGGGAGGATCATTTTTAGACCAAAAACCTAGGATTGATCTGAATGCCGAACAACTGTTATGTACCAAACCTATTTTCTATATGGGGGTTGGTGCCGATACATGCATTCATCCATTCCATCAAGAACTTTTAAAGATATCTAAACTAATCGCTTTACGTTATAATGCAAATATTGATATTATCACCGAGTTAAATTCTAATGTAATGATCATTCCTGATTTGGTTTATGTGCTCCAAAACAAGGCAATTCATTCAAACAAACAAAATAAATCGGTACTTATACTTCCAAACGCCTATTTGGTTCCACAACACCAGGACCCACATTATAAACATACTTCCTGGTCATATTTTTGCTCAGAGTTCGCACAATTCATAGATAATCTTATAGAAAATAATTATCAAGTTAAATTCTTTCCTATGTCTCAAAACAACACTTTGCACGATCATAACGCATCCATAGAAATTATCAATCAACTTACCAATAGAGATAATGACCTTTTAATTACTGACCCACCACAGTCAATTGAAGAGGTTTCATTTCTATTTTCTCAGTTTCAACTAATCATTACACAGCGGTTTCATGGCATTATTTTGGCAGATATTGCAAAAACCAATCATATATCAATCTATCATCACTCGAAAATTAAAGAAGATGATAGTCTCTACTACTATGGTATTAACAAGAATATACTTTTAGAGAAATTTGAGGATAAAATTAATAAAAAATATCAAGAAAAGCCTATAAACTTGCATTCTTTTGAAGAACTTAACTTGCGGACGACGGAAATTTTAAATGACGAAATACTTGGGAATTAAAAATGAAAGTATTTGCCTTATTTCCGATCGACCATTTATCAATTCAGAATATAAAATTATAGAATTACCAAAAGAACTAGAAGTTCTATCAAATAAAGAACTGGTATTAAATTATAAAATTAAAGATGGAAAAATTGTAAGTATTGTTGGTGAAAAAAATATAAAAAATCTAAAAGTTGCATTAATAAATAACTGGAAAATGCAATGTGGTATTTCAACTTATGCAGAATTTCTTTATAACGATTTAATCCCCCATCTTAATGATTATAAATTATTTATTGAAAAAAATAGTAATCCAACTGGCCCATTAAATAAATTAGAAAATATAATAATCCCAGAAGATAGAATAGTTAGTTGCTGGGAAAGAGGCAAACCATTAAAAAAATTGATTTTAGAAGTACATAAATACAACCCTGATATTGTTCTAATACAACACGAATTTGGTATTTTCCCTGATGCTAAATATTGGTTAAGTTTAATGAGCCAATTAAATAAATATAGAGTGATTGTTATTATGCACTCTACTTTCCACCACCAAGATAAAACTGTATTCGAAGCAAGTTGCCAAGAAATTATTGTTCATCTTTCTGGGGCAAAAGAATTATTAGAAAAAGAAAAACAAATTAGTGCAAAAATACATGTTGTTCCTCATGGTTGTCCAAATAAAATAGATAAAGAAAAACTATGGAACTCTTATCGATCAAAACACACTATTTTATCAGTTGGGTTTGGTTTTAGATATAAATTATGGGAACAAACAATTGAAGCTACTGCGCTTTTAAAAAATAAATATTCTGATATCTTTTTTACTGCATTATTTTCTGAAAGCCCTTATAACAAAATAGAACATCAATTGTACTTTAATGATCTTCAAAAATTAATTAGTGAATTAGGTGTAGAGGATCATGTGGGAATTATCCGTGGTTTCCAATCAGAAAATGTAGTTAGCACCTTTTTGAAAATGAATAGTGTATTGGCATTTCCATATACAAATGATCCACAGCATGATATGTTCGGCGCAAGTGGTAGTGCGCGATTTTGTATGTCGCACAATATACCTACAATTAGCTCAAATATTAATCATTTTTCTGATTTGCCTACTATTAAAGTAAATGATGTAAAATCAATGGCCGAAACGATTGACAAACTTTTTTCTGACATTACATTAGTAAATGATCAACTAAAGAAACAGGAAATATATCTGAATGAAAATAGTTGGAAAAAAACAGCAGAAAAATTTATAAATATATTGGAGAATAAGGAATAAATTGTGAGAAAACTAACAAATGAAATAGTAGATCAAAAACTAATTGGAAGAAATATTAAAAGACTTGGAAACTATATTGATACGCGAACTAAAATAGAATTTGAGTGTTTAGTATTCGGATGTGAATATAAATGGATTACACTTCCTTATAAAATATTAACAGAAAAACATGGATGTCATAAATGCGCTGGACATATAAAGTTAACTAATTTTGACGTTGACACCCGTCTTGAAGGAACATATATAAAAAGGATTGGTAATTATATAAATAATAATACTAAAATAAAATTTGAATGTTTGGTTATTGGATGTGGGCATAAATGGTCTGCCAGTCCAAATAATATATTATCTGGTAAAAGTGGGTGCCCAAAATGCAGCGGAAATCTGCCACTAACCAATGAAATAGTTGATGATAGATTAGTGGGTCGAAACTTACAAAGAGTTGGTAATTATATAAATAATAAAATTAAAATGTTTAATAAAAAATTGTGGCTATAAATGGAAATCTAAGGTTGATAATATTTTTTATGGTAACGGATGTCCAAAGTGTAGTGGAAATTTAAAATTAACCAATAAAGATGTAGATGATAAATTAATTGGAACAAACATTAAAAGAATAGATAAATATATTAATATAAATACAAAAATTAGATTTAAATGTTTAACATGTAATTATAAATGGAAAACGTCTCCTAGCAAAATTTTAAATACCAATCATGGCTGCCCAATGTGTGGAGGAAGCCTAAAACTAAATAATAAAATAGTCGATGAAAGATTGCTCAATTCTGGAATAAAAAGAATTGATGAATATATAAATATAAACACAAAAATTTATTTTGAGTGCCTAAACAATAAATGTAAACATGTGTGGAAAACAACACCAGGTAGTATTTTATGTTCTGAAACACGGTGTCCAAAATGTAAAACAAATAGTAGAAATGAAAAATTAATATATAAAATATTAAAAGAAAATAATATTGATATAAATTATCAATATAATATTAAAAATTTTGATATTAATGAAAAATATAATTACAGATTAGATTTTTATATTCCAAAAAATAATTTAATTATTGAATATAATGGGCATCAACACTACATGCCAAGAACTTTTGGCGGTCAAACAACAGAACAGGCAACAATAGCATTTAAAAAACAACAAGTACGTGATGATCACATACAAAAATTTTCTGATAATAAAAATATAAATATTATATGGATTGATGGCAGAAAATTAAAAGGTAAAAAACTAGAAAATTATATTAACACGAAAATTTTGCCATTATTATAGAGAAATAAATTTTATGCGAGCACTTGTGATTTCAGGCGGGTCAGTAAAAACATCATTTAGTGTAGGTGCATTAACCTATTTATTAGGAGATTTGGAATTACAATATAATATTATTAGCGGAATAAGTGGAGGAGGAATAGTTGCATCTTTTATTTCGCAATTTCCGTTGGGACAAGAAAAACAAGCGTCAAAAGAATTGTCTGAAATATGGTTAAATATTAAAACTTCTGATATTTTCAAACTATGGGGTTTATTAAAAAGGCTTCAATCAATTTGGACTATAGGTTTTTATGATTCAT
>OBLT010001851.1_pt1 | contig 13335 bp, 9 predicted proteins | sample 1518721 | NCBI WGS metagenome assembly OBLT01 (sample SAMEA3539307, study PRJEB22396) | soil metagenome | biome: tundra; feature: field; material: soil | place: USA | collected 2010-05 | depth 0.15 m | reverse complement strand
GCACGCCCCGTGCGCCACCGTCGGCGACGGCGCGTGCGGCGCGCTCCTCCAGTTCGGCAGACAGAACCTCGACGAACTCGCGGGTGCGGCGCTCGGACTCGCGCGCCGAATCGATATGTGCGCGGAGGTATTCGCCGTGCTTCGCAATCGCGCTGACCACCGCGTCGACCCCATGATCGATCGCGGCCTGCGTGAGCAGCACCGGCGGCCGCCATCCGTCGCCGGAGCGCAGATGCATGCCAAGCTCCAGCTCGGCCTTGATCCGGTCGGCGCCTTCGCGGTCGGCCTTGTTGATGACGAAGACGTCGGCGATTTCGTTCAGCCCGGCCTTCATCACCTGCACGGCGTCGCCCGCCTCCGGCACGGTAACTACAACGGTGGTGTCGGCCAAATCCATTATCGAAAGTTCGGTCTGTCCCACGCCGACGGTCTCGATAATGATCACGTCGCTGCCGTAAGCGTCGAGCAGTTTGACGATTTCGCGCGCCGCGCGGCTGAGTCCGCCGTGGCTTCCGCGCGATGCGAGGCTGCGGATGTACACGCCGGCGTCCTTGTAATGGTCGGTCATGCGGACGCGATCGCCAAGTACGGCGCCGCCGGAAAACGGGCTCGACGGATCGACGGCGAGGATGGCAATTTTTTTGCCGAGCGCGCGATACTTTGCAATCAGATGGTTGACGAGCGTCGATTTTCCAGCGCCCGGCGGCCCGGTTATCCCGACCACCTGTGCGCGGCCGGTTTTTGCGTAGATTCGCTCGATGATCGCGCTTGACTCGGGAGCGCGATTCTCGACCATCGTGATCAGCTGAGCCAGCGCGCGCATCTCGCCCGCCTCGAAACGCTTGAGCAGCGCGTCCAGCCGCGCGTCTGTGGTCTGGACAGTCGCGGCGGACTCGGCAGGATTCGGTCGGGATTCAGCAGGCATACGAGCTTGTCCAGTCATGATAGCGGCTTGCGATCGGGCGGTGCAACAAAACCTCTGTGGGTGAATAGATCGCGCGGGGCGGCATTGTTTTCCCAGCGTCCGCGCCTTAGTCTCGATTGACGGAATGAAGCTTCCTGACATCTACACTGACTGGAAAATCGTGAGCGGCCTCGCACTGATCATGCTGGGCGCCGCCAACTGGACCGTCGGGCTGGAACGCACTCAGACTTACAGCCGGATGATCACCGCGCGCTCGCAACCGGCCGCCGGAACGGACTATCGGAGTTTCGACGAACTCGATGAGGGCGCGGGTGGCGCTGCGGTCCTCGAGCCGCTCACGGCTGAGCAACGGCAGGCGTCGTACGCGACGGCGCGGACGGATTTTTATCACGCGGTATTTCTGACGGGTCGCGCGATGGTGTTGCTTGGGCTGCTGGTCACTTTGCTGGGCTTCATCAGCGTGATTCAGCAGGATTCCCGCCGCGCGTTTCGCCGCCCCGAGGACGACGCGCCGCTGCCGCGCGGGTTGCCGGGCGCTCCACGGGCTCCGCAATAGAATTTCTACAATGGTAACGGAGCTATCCGGGCGCGCGTGCGCGAAGATCAATTTGTTCCTGCGCGTGACCGGGCGCCGCGACGACGGCTATCACGAACTCGATTCGGTGTTTCTGCCGGTCTCGCTCGCTGACGAAATTCGCCTCGAAATCCGCGCCGCGGACGAGCCCTCGGTCACCGTCAACTGCGACTTGCCGGAACTCGCCAGGAGCCAGAACAATCTGGCGGCACGCGCCGCGCGCTCATTCATGAGCGAATTCGATTTGACCGCCGAAGTGCTGATCGATCTGGAAAAACACATCCCGGTGGGCGCTGGACTCGGCGGCGGATCGAGCGACGCCGCCACGATATTGTGCATGATGGCGGGGGCGGCGCAGCTCACCGACGAAGCCGCGCTGAGCAGGCTGCACCGAATCGCGCTTTCGCTCGGCGCCGACGTACCATTTTTCCTGGATCCGCGGCCGTCGCGGGTAACGGGGATCGGCGAGCGGACCGTGGCCATCGCGGGAGTCCCGCGCTTGCCCATAGTTATCGCCGTGCCGCCATTCGAGGTTTCGACCGCCGCAATCTTTCGCGCGCTCGAGCCCGCGGGATGGAGCGCTGCGGCGCCCGACGCGCACATCGCGTCGATCGCGCGCGGCGATATCTCGGCAGAGCTCGCGGTAAACGACTTGGCCGCGGTCGCGATCGCGCAATTCCCCGAGATTCGCCGCCTTAAAGGATTACTTGAAGATTTGGGCGCCTGCGCGGCGCAAATGTCGGGCAGCGGCGGCGCGGTCTTTGGCGTGTTTGATTCGGCCAACGCGGCCGAAAGCGCGGCGATGAAGATCCGCCGGCGTGCGCCGTTCGCAACGGTGATTGCGGCGACGACGCTAGATGGTAATACCGACGGCGAATCCGACGGCGAATCAACAGCAGAATAGCCTTAAATACAGCAATCGCGCCTTGGCTGTGCATGGTCGCGGGAGCGACGCATTGACAGCGAAAAACCGCATCAATAACATCGCAATTCCTGCACGCCGGCTGCTAAAGTCGAAATCCGGGCAGGTTCGCCGCGACAGTTGTGCGGTGCGGTCTCGCGGCGGTTCGGTCCGAATAGATTGGATTGCTCGAGATTCGCCGGCTGAGCGCCCACATGGCGTTTCGCCGGCGGTTAGTTTTAACTGTTTGATTGGGAGAAGCGCGGGCCCTGAGCCTTTGAATCCAAATGCGCTGGGCGGTCGCCAAGCTGGTAAGGCACCAGGCTTTGGACCTGGCATTCGAAGGTTCGAATCCTTCCCGCCCAGCCAATCTGTGCGGTAGTTTGCGGTACTTGAAGAATTACATGATGATCACGACGCGGGGGAATTAAAGATGTCGGACAGGGTCAAGGACCAACTCGAAGTTTTCACCGGGAACTCCAATCCCGCGCTCGCGCGCGAGGTGACGGAACATCTCGGCGTGAAGATGGGCGAAGCCGAGGTTGGCCGCTTTCCCGACGGCGAAGTGATGGTCGAAATCCGCGAGAACGTGCGCGGTGGCGATTGCTTCGTCATCCAGTCGACCTGCACGCCGCCCAACGAGAACCTGATGGAGCTGATCCTGCTCACCGATGCACTGCGGCGCGCGTCGGCCGGGCGCATCACGGCGGTGATCCCGTACTTCGGCTATGCCCGGCAGGATCGCAAGGTTGCGCCGCGCGTGCCGATCAGCGCAAAGGTGGTAGCCGACCTGATCACGACCGCGGGCGTGAATCGGGTGCTCACGGTGGATCTGCACGCCGGGCAAATTCAAGGCTTCTTCAACATTCCGGTGGACAACCTGTACGCGATGCCGGTGTTGATCAGTTACCTGCGCAAGCGCATCGAAGGAAAGAAGGTTTCGGTGGTGTCGCCCGACGCGGGCGGCGTGGAACGCGCGCGCGCCTACGCGCGGCGGCTCAACGCGAACCTCGCGATCATCGACAAGCGCCGCCGGCGTGCGAGCGAAGTCGCCGAGATGCAACTGGTGGGCGAAGTGAAGGACTCGATCGCGCTGCTGGTTGACGACATGATCGATACCGCCGGCACCATCACCGAGGCGGCCAAGGTGGTCGCCAACGCCGGCGCGTCGGAAGTAATCGCGGTCGCGACGCATCCGATCCTGTCGGATCCGGCCTGCGATCGCCTGAATAAATCGAACATCATTGAAATTGTTACGACCAACACTATCCCGCTGCGCGCCAAGGCACAGGCCGAGCTCACCAAGCTCCGGCCGCTGTCGGTCGCCAGCCTGCTGGCGGAAGCAGTCAAGCGAATTCATAATGAGGAGTCGGTAAGCTCGCTCTTTGCATGAGCGCGCGAACCATCAAGCGAGGACACAATGGAGACCGGTGAACTAGCCTGCGAGAAACGCGCCACCCGACCCAAGGGTCAGAACAATGCGCTGCGGCGCAATGGCCGCGTGCCCGCAATATTGTACGGACCCACGACCGCGCCGATGGCCCTGGCGATCGATCGGCTGGAACTGAAGGCCAGGATTTCGGCGGCCGCGCACACGCGCATCATCAAGCTCAAGTCGAGCACTGCGGAGATCGACGGCAAGCACGTGATCTTCAAGGACGTGCAGCGCGCGCCAGTGTCGGGCGAGATCCTGCACGCGGATCTGTACGAGGTGGATCTCAACCGGCCGATTCGCGTCGAAGTGGCGCTCAAGTTCACGGGCAAGGCCAAAGGCCTCGCCAACGGCGGAATACTGGCGCCACTCGCGCGCACCGCTACGGTAGAATGCCTGCCGCTGGAAATTCCCGACTCGATCGAGGTTGATGTGTCCGACGTCGATATTCACGACGTCATTCACGTCTCGGCGGTCAAGTTCCCCGGCAACGTCAAGCCGATCTTCGACACCGATTATCCAGTGGTCAGCGTGCTGCCGCCGACCGTCGCGGAAGTGGCAGTCGTCGCAGTCGCGGAACCGGTCGAAGGCGCGGTGGTCGAGGGTGCGCCGGTCGAAGGCGCCGCGGCAGCTCCCGCCGAGGGTGCAGCCAAAGAAGGCGGCGACAAGGACAAGGCTGCCAAGAAGCCCGAGGCTGCCAAGAAGCCCGAGGCTGCCGAGAAAAAGAAGTAGTAGTTGTTTTCGTTGCTCGCGCGCGTCGCGAAGCAATCGCCGGCTGGCGGCGCGCGCGAGCAATATAGATGTGAGGGGAACGGGCGGGCAGCGGATGCTGCAAGTCCGGTGCAGGGGGAGGGGCCGCTATGAGTTTCGTCCATCTTCACGTCCACACGCAGTACAGCCTCCTCGACGGCGCCAACAAAATCGGGCCGCTCATCGATCACGCCAAGGCGTCAGGGATGGAAGCGATCGCGATGACCGATCATGGCAACATGTTCGGCGCGGTCGAGTTTTATCAGAAGGCCAGGGCGGCCGGAGTCAAGCCGATCATCGGATGCGAGGCGTACCTCGCGCCGGGCAAGCGCACCGATCGCACGCAAGTTCCGCGCAGCGACGACTTCGACGGCGGCGGCAACTTTCATCTGATCCTGCTCGCTCAGAATCGTGAAGGTTATCGAAATCTCTGCAAGCTGCTCACGACCGCGTACCAGGACGGGCTCTACTACAAACCGCGCATCGACAAGGAAATCCTCGCCGAGCTGTCCGGCGGATTGATCGTGCTGTCGGGCTGCCTGTCAGGTGAGCTCGCGCGATGGCTCCGGCAGGATCGCATGGACAAGGCGCGCGAGACCGCCGAGTCGTACGCCAAAATGTTTCCGGGCCGCTACTATCTCGAACTCCAGGACAACAAGCTCCATTCGCCGTACAACGAGGCGTTGCGCGAAATCGGCAAACAGGTGGGGCTGCCGCTGGTCGCGACCAATGATTGCCATTATCTGCATCGCGAAGACGCCAAGGCGCACGAAGTCCTGCTCTGCATCCAGACCGGCAAGACCATGGCTGATGAAACGCGATGGCGTTTCGACACCGACGAACTTTATGTCAAGACGCCCGACGAGATGGCGAGCGCATTCGGCGCCGACGCTGAGGAGTTGCGCAACAGCGTCGAGATTGCGCGGCGAATCGATTTCGAATTCGAATTCGGCAAGTTTCATTTTCCGGTTTTCAAGTCCGGTCCGGGCGTTGACCTCAACGCCGAGATGGAGCGGCAAGCGCGCGACGGGTTGACCGCCCGCCTGCAGGAGATCCGCGCGCGACGCGCTGATTTCGACGAGTCGCAGTACCAGGAACGCATCGATCGCGAGATTCCGGTAATCCGCGACATGGGCTTCTCGGGCTATATGCTGATCGTCGCCGACTTTATCGGCTACGCGCGCGGGATTGGAATTCCGGTCGGTCCGGGCCGCGGCTCGGTGGTCGGCAGCCTGGTGTCGTACGCGCTGGGAATCACCGAGGTCGATCCCGTCGAGCATCGGCTGCTGTTCGAGCGATGGCTGAATCCGGGGCGCAAGTCGATGCCCGATATCGACGTGGACTTTTGCTTCGAGCGGCGCGACGAGGTGCTCGATTACGTGCGCAAGAAGTACGGCGACGATCGCGTCGCGCAAATAATCACGTTTGGAACGATCAAGGGCAAGCAGGCGATTCGCGACGTCGGCCGGGTGCTCGGACTGTCGTTCGCCGAGACCGACAAAATCGTCAAGCTGTATCCGGCGCCCAAGCAGGGCCGCGATTTTCCGCTCGCCGACGCGCTCGAGATGGAGCCGCGGCTCAAAGCCGAGCGCAAACTGCATCCCGATCTTTTCAACTACGCGTTCAAGCTCGAAGGCCTGCTGCGCCACGCTTCGCGCCATGCGGCGGGCGTCGTTATTTCCGATCAGCCGCTCACCGAACTGGTGCCGCTGTACGTGGACAAGGAACGCGACGAAGCCGCGCTGGCCATCACGCAGTATTCGATGAAGGGCGTCGAGGAAATCGGGCTGATCAAGTTCGACTTCCTCGCGCTCAAGAACCTGACGCTGATCACCGACACGCTCGCGCTGATCAAGGCCGGCGGCAAGACGCCACCGGACTTGAACCGGCTGCGGCTGGACGACGCCGATACCTACAAGATGCTCTCGCGCGGCGACACGGTCGGCGTGTTCCAGCTTGAGAGCTCGGGGATGCGCCGGTTTATCACGGAGCTCAAGCCGACCTGCTTCGACGACGTGATCGCGGCGGGCTCGCTGTTTCGTCCCGGTCCGCTCGACGCGATCCAGGACGGCAAGTCGATGGTCCAGCATTACGTGGATCGCAAGCACGGCAAGGAGCCGGTTGAGTACGATCACCCGCTCCTGGAGCCAGTGCTGCGCGATACTTACGGCGTTATCGTGTACCAGGAGCAGGTGATGCGCGCGGCGCAGGCGCTGGCGGGATACTCGCTCGAACAGGCCGACATCCTGCGCGCCGCGATGGGCAAAAAGAACCACGCCGTGATGGAAAAGGAGCGCGAGCGGTTTATCGAGGGCGCGAAAAAACAGGGCGTCAACGCCACGCTCGCCAATTCGATCTTCGAAAAGATCGAAACGTTCGCATCGTATGGATTCAACCGCTCACATGCCGCCGCGTATGCGCTGACCACCTACACGACCGCATACTTGAAGGCGCACTATCCGCACGAGTTCATGGCGGCGCTGATGTCGCTCGACATGGATGACGTCGACAAGACCTACAAGAATATCGCGGCGCTGCGCGACATGAAGATTGCGATCCTGCCGCCCGACGTTAATCAGAGCCGGGTCAAATTCACGGTCGCGGGCGGCGCGATTCGCTTCGGCCTGGCGGCAATTCGCGGGGTCGGCAGCAAGCCGGCGGCGGCAATTCTCGCGGAGCGCGAGGCCAACGGTCCGTTCGAGAGCATGGCGGATTTCTGCATGCGCGTGGGCACACAACTGATCAGCCGCCGCGTGCTCGATGCGCTGATCAAGTGCGGTGCGTTCGATTCAGTGAGCGCGGTGCGCGCCGCGCTGATGGCCGAGGCGGAGCAGGCTATCAAACTCGCGCAGAAAGCGCAGAGCGACGCGGAGAAAAACCAGATTGGCCTGTTCGGGGGCGCGGTCAAAGTGCCCAAGCTGGCGGCGCGCGAGCCGATTCCCGAATGGGATGCCAGGGAGAAACTGAAATTCGAGAAAGAAGCGCTCGGCTTCTACATCACGGCGCATCCGCTGGACAAGTACGATCGCGAACTCGCACGAATCAGCAAAGTCACGACCGCCGACTTGTCCGCCGCGCCCGACGGAAGCCCGGTCCAGATAGCCGGGGTGATCCACGCGGTGAAACTGAAGAACAACAAGTCGGGCAAGCGTTACGCGACTTTTTCGCTCGAGGATCGCGAAGGCGCGGTCGAAGCGATCGCATGGTCGGAGACCTATCAGAAGTTCGAGGCGATTATCATGGGCGACGAGCCGGTGGTCGCGCGCGGCAAGCTCGACGTTGACGACGAGCGTGCCCAGATAATCCTCGAAGGACTGGTGCCGCTGGATTCGGCGCTGCTCGATTCGATCCGCGAGGTGCGGATCACGGCTCCGATGAGCCGGCTCGAAAACGGCGGCCTCGACGCGCTCAAGGCGATGCTCTCGCGGTATCGCGGCAAATCGATGACGTACCTGCATCTGAGCCTCGACGACGGCCGCGAGGCGGTGATGCTGCTGGGCGACAGCTATCGCGTGACGCCGACCGATACGTTCGTCGGGGAACTCGAGCAGATTCTCTCTCCTGGCTCGGTCGAGCTGCGATAAGACGCGGGCAAGTTGGTCGAACGAGCGTTAACCCGGCCGGGGCGGGGTGGCGTACCGGAGATCGCGATTATCTGATAGACTCGAAAGGTAAGTTTTTCGCGATCGAGGTAACAATCTGGCAAAGTCCTACGACGTCGCCCACGAGCATCACGAAAGCGCCATCCTGGTCGGAATCGAACTCGGTACCGAAGCGGGAATCGGCAGCGAAGAATCGCTCGACGAACTCAAAGCCCTGACTGAAAGCGCCGGCGCGGAAGTCGCCGGAGTCGTTCGCCAGCGCCTGAAAGCTCCTGACCCGCGCACTTTTATCGGCAAAGGCAAAGCCGTCGAAGTTCGCGAGCTGGCAAATGCGAAGGGCGCGTCGCTCGCGATTTTCGACGACGCGCTCAGCCCTGCGCAGGCGCGCAATCTCGAAAACGAACTCAAGATCCGCGTGATCGATCGCAGCCAACTGATTCTCGACATATTCGCGCAGCGCGCGCATACGCTCGAGGGCAAGCTGCAAGTCGAGATCGCGCAGCTCAGCTACCTGCAGCCCCGGCTGACGCGGCAGTGGTCGCATCTTTCGCGCGTTCGCGGCGGCGGCGCGGGCGGCGGCGGCGTGGGCACGCGCGGACCCGGAGAAACGCAGCTCGAGGTTGACCGGCGGCGGCTGCGCGAGCGGCTCACCCGCCTGAAAGCGCGGCTGGGCGAGGTCGAGCGCACGCGCACGATTCAGCGCCGGCGCCGCCTCGAGGTTCCCTATCCGACCGTCGCGCTGGTGGGTTACACGAACTCGGGCAAGTCCACGCTGATGAACGCGCTGACCGACGCCGGCGTCGAGGTCGCCAATCGTCCATTCTCGACGCTCGATCCGACGATTCGGCGCCTGAAACTGCCGGGCAAGATGAACGTGATGATTGTCGATACGGTAGGATTCATCCATCGCCTGCCGCATATGCTGATCGACGCGTTCAAGGCCACGCTCGAGGAAGTGCGCACCGCGACGATGCTGCTGCACGTCGTCGATGCGAGCTCGCCGCTGGCGGCGGAAAGGATGACGATTGTCGACGAAGTGCTCCAGGAAATCGGCGCGGGCGCGGTGCCGCGTATCGTCGTCATGAACAAAGCCGACCTGGCCGAAAACCCGTCGCATGGAAACGGCGCGCACGATACGGTCTCGATCTCGGCGCTGAAGGGCGAGGGTCTCGACGCTTTGCTCGACGCTATTGGGCGCCATCTCGGCGGCTCGCGCGAGGAAGTATCGGTCACGTTCCCGGCCCGGCGCGGCGACCTGGTGGCAATGGCGCGACGGGACGGAGAAGTGCTAAGCGAGGAATACTGCGACGGCCTGGTCTCGGTGCGGGCCCGTGTCAGCGCGCCCGTCGCGGGGCGCCTGCGCAAGGCTGCGAACGCCGTAATCTGACCGCGCGTTGAAGCCGATTCACGATGGCAGCGCCTTCACATACTCGCGTCCATGCGCATCTCGGCGCGCAGCCCGCGCCCTCGTACGGCAAACTGCTGAATCTGCCCAATTTCCTGACCCTATGCCGGCTCGTTTCGATTCCGATCTTCCTGACATTTCTAACCCGCCAACGCTACACGGCGGCGCTGTATGTCTTTATCGCGGCCGCGGTGACCGACGGACTCGACGGCACGGTCGCCAGATGGTTCGACTCGCGCACTGAATTGGGGGCGTTTCTCGATCCGTTCGCGGACAAGTTGATGCTGGTGTCGGCGTTCGTCGTTCTGACGATCGGCGGCGAGTTGCCCGGCTACCTGCTGAGCGTGGTCCTGATCCGCGACATCGTGATCGTCGTCGGCTACCTGATGATTTCGTTCTTCACCGGCGAGCGGGTGCCGGTCCGGCCGAGCTATCTCGGCAAGCTGAGCACGGTTCTGCAGTTGGGGTGCGTGATCGCCGTGCTGGCGCGAGCCGGAAACTACTGGCCCGAAGATTTCAACGCACTGCTAATCGCAACGGTCGCGGTCACCGCGGCGTCGTTCGTACATTATATGTATCGCGGGCTGGTGTGGCTGCGATCGCGCGAGCCGGAGATGTTCGCGTAGCAGGGGCGGCCGCACCCCGGTGGAGCCCAGAACCCTCACCTACCTCGCTACGCTCGGCCGCCTCTCCCGTAACTGAACGGGCGAGGGAAATCTCAGACGATCACTTTGGCGGCGCGAAGTTCCTCGACCTGACTGCGTTCGATTCCGGCCTCGCGCAGAATCTCGTCGGTATGTTCGCCGAGTTTGGGCGGCACGCGCCACATCTTCATCGGCGTTTCCGAAAATCGCGCGCCGGGATTCACGCTGCGCACCTGGCCTGCGCTGGGATGTTCGTAAATCGAGAAGCTTTCGTTTTCGACGATTTCCGGATCCTGCAGGAGCGTTTCGTAGTTGTGGACCGGGCCGCATGGAATGTCGGCCTTCTCGAGCACCGGCAGCCATTCGGCGGTGGTTTTTTCGGGGAAGAGCTTCGCCAGGCCGCGCATGAAATTACGCCCGCGCTCGGCGCGATCCGAGGTCTCGGGCCAGAATTCGGGATGCCCAACCGCCTCGGCCAGCCGCTTTGACTGCGCCTCGGTGAAGGGCGCGATCGTGAGCCATCCGTCTTTCGTTTTGAAAGGATCGAGCGAGGTGCTCTTGGGCGCAAGGTGCTTGAACTCGTCTTCGGGCAGCAGCGTGTAGCCGTAGATCGAATCGTTGGCCGTGAAAGCCATCATCGCCTCGAGCATCGGGACCTTGATGTACTGGCCGACGCCACGGGCGCGCGCGGCGTGCAACGCGCTAACTACGGCCAGCGCCGCAGTTATCCCGCTCACTTTGTCCGCCAGCGCCATCTTGACGGCGGTCGGCTGGCCGGTTTTGACGCCCTGGATGTAGGCCATGCCGGAGTAGCCCTGGATGACGGGATCGTAGGCGGGAAAATTCGCCAGGCGGCCCTTGGGCGGAAAGCCGCAGATCGAGCAATAGACGACCTTGGGATTGGCGCGACGAATGTCGGCGTAGCCGATTCCGAGGCGCTCGGCGACACCGGGGCGATTGTTCTCGACGAGAGCGTCGGCCTTAACCGCGAGCCGGCGCACGAGGTCGCGGCCGTGCTCCTTCTTGATGTCGATCACGATGCTGCGCTTGTTGCGGTTGAAGTTCAGGAACGACGCGGTGAGGCCGCCGCGCTGTGGGCCGACGCCCCGGCGCATCGAGTCGCCCTCGGGCGGTTCGATTTTGATCACGTCGGCGCCTAGGTCGCCGAGCAGCTGAGTACAGAACGGTCCCGAAATGACGGCGGTCAGATCAAGAACGCGAAAACCAATCAGCGGTCCATCAGCCATGACAAAAATCCTTCAAGCGCAAGCGCTGGGCGTCAGAGATACTAACTGCATTAGCGGGCCGAGTCACGCAGCGCGGAGTCCAATGCGGCTTTGATCAGCTATCGAGCCGAAATTCCGTCTGCCGCCGCAATTGCGCAGTTTACCCATCCCAGTTCGTCAGATCATCGACGCCAAGCCTGCTTAACCTGCCCGGCGCGCGGCGTCAAGGCGCTTTTCAGGAGACTCGCGGCGTTCGTTCCTGCCTCAGTTCGTGGGAGGCGTTGGGACGCTCATGCTGAATGCAACTTTCAAGTCGTCGCCGTTGAACGGATAGACGTGGACCATCCAGCCGAACGCCTGTTTGAGGAAATGACCGCCCGCGGCTTCACACTCGGCGGCGTCGGCGATCTTGCCGGTGAACCCGAAGCGTCCGTCGGCCAGGAAACCCAGGCGGCGGTTGATTGCGGGTGCGGACGAAGTTGACCCCGCCGGCATCATGCCCGGCATGTCGAGATGCGTCGCGCCGATATCGCCGCGCAAGACGTCGTCGAGCGTGATTCCGTTGGGCAGGCAGATGTTGGTGTGAGCGTGCCAATGCGCCACGCTCAGCGGAATCAACGCGTCGAGCTGATCGGGCGTGTAGTCGGCGGGCGCGCTATACATCGCGCCGACCAAAACGTAATCGCCGCTCGAATTTTTCACGTAAAGCAGCGAGCCGGGACGGGCTAAATCGAAATGGCCGCTGTATTCCTGTGATGCGGCGCCGTAGTCGGTAAAATGGTAAACCTCCTGCGGAACCGTCGGCAGAAAAATTTGGTAGCCCTCCGACAACGCCACTCTGGAATCGTGATACTTGACCAGCGCGCGGCGAAGCGTGTCAATCACGTCATGCGCGCGTTCGATGTCTTTCGGCGTTTGCGGACGCGAAGAAGTCATCACCATGTGCGCATCCATGCCCATCTGACCGCCCATCGCGTTGGGCGCCATGTCGTGGCCGTCCATATCACCCATCGCGGCCATATCGTGCGCGAATGCAGGTGCGCTGATTGAAAGAGCGAGCGTGACCATTAGAAGTCCGAGCCTATGGCTGTTCATGTGATCCCCCGACGCATAGCTTCACTCGCGATCGGCCCGGATGCGCGCGTGTTTCAACGCCGGCAGTTCGCGCCGCACGCGATCCTGATAGTCGAGATCAATCGGCGCCACCACGACACCTTCCTGATCCGCCGCGCGAGCAATCACGCGTCCCCATGGATCGACGATCATTGAATTGCCGTAGTCGTTGTAGCCGTAGATATTGGGACCAAACTGCGCGGGCGCGATCACGTACGCCTGGTTCTCGATCGCGCGGGCGCGGAGCAGCGGCTCCCAGTGCGCCTCGCCGGTGGGGAACGTGAACGCGCTCGGCACGGCGATAACTTGCGCGCCGGCAAAAGTGAGGCGGCGATAGAGTTCCGGGAAGCGAAGATCGTAACAGATGCTGAGTCCAATCGCGCCAAGCGGAGTTGCGGCGGAGACGAGCTGCGCGCCGCCAAGTTTGGAATCCGATTCGCGCACCGTCACGCGGCCGGGAAGATCGACGTCGAAGAGGTGAATCTTGCGATACACGGCGATTTGGCCGCCGTCGGGGCCGAGCAGCGCGGACGTGTTGTAGCATCGCGACTCGCCGGCGACCTGTTCGGTGATCGATCCTGCGACGAGGTGGATTCGCAGCTCGCGCGCCAGGCGCGACATCAGCGTGAGCGATTGACCGTCGAGCGTTTCTGCCGCAGCCGCCTGCTCGACCCGCTTGCCGCGCCAATTGAAGACCTCGGGCAACGCGACCAAATCTGCGCCGCGAGCGGCGCAGACACGGACGAGCCGTTCGGCGCGTTCC
>OBLT010001850.1_pt1 | contig 13339 bp, 11 predicted proteins | sample 1518721 | NCBI WGS metagenome assembly OBLT01 (sample SAMEA3539307, study PRJEB22396) | soil metagenome | biome: tundra; feature: field; material: soil | place: USA | collected 2010-05 | depth 0.15 m | reverse complement strand
TGAGGTTCTGCAGCACAATGGCGTCGAAAAGCGAGGCCATCAGTTCGTCGGCCGGTATGCCTTGCTTCTGCAGGCCATTTATATCGGTCTCAGCGAAAACGCCGCACTTGCCTGCGACCGGATGAACCCTGATCCCCTTATAGCCCTGGTCGCACAGCTCGTCGGGCGGAATCTTCAGCTTGGCGTTGATCTTGTCGATGACCGCACCGGTGCCTCCCGCGCACTTGTCGTTCATCGAAGGGATCTTCTTCCTCCGGCCGTTGCCGCCATCCTCTTTGAAAATGATGACTTTGGCATCCTGACCGCCCAGTTCGATGACCGAGTTCACTTCCGGATGGAGCTTCTCCACCGCGAGGGCGACAGCGTTCACCTCCTGCACGAATTTCGCGCCGATCAGAGTGCTGAGTGCATTGCCGCCGGAGCCGGTGATGAACATGCGGCAGTTGCCGGGAGCGATGCCGACTTCGACTTCCATGCCCTGAAGAAATTCCAGGAGCTTCTCGGATTGGTGCGCGTCGTGGCGCTGGTAGTCCTGCCAGAGAATGCGGTCGGTCCCCGCTTCATTGATTCCTACTTCGCGCGTTCCGACTTCGCGGGTTCCGACTTCGCTGGTTCCGATTTCGCTGGTTCGGACTTCAATGACCACGGCCTTAACCGTGGTGGACCCGACGTCCACGCCCACGAGATAGCGGACGCCACATCCGGACCGCTCCACCTGGGCCGGCAGTGAAGACTGCCGATCAGTGGCGCACACGCGTTGTGCAGTCTTACCCACAGAATCTCCTCTAGCTCTTTGCAACCTGTGGCGCAAATGCGCTTCGTATCAGGGCATCGCTGTAGCGATGCCGCAAATCCGGTTCGTATCAGGGCATCGCTGTAGCGATGCCGCAAATCCTTCGAAATCAGACGCCCCTTTAGGGGCTGGGCGCCAAATGTCGACTCATTCCGCAGCCTGTTTAGGATCTAAGTCCGGAGATCGGAGCTTCACGACAGCCTCTTCAGATCTCCCCCGGCAGCCTGGCGAGGCGCGCATTGCCATCCATCAGGTTGCTAACATGCAAAACAAAGTTGGCCGCAACCCCAGCTATGCCTCGGCGGCGCTTAACCGGATAAAGCGGACTCCGCAGCTCCCGATGCTCGGCGATGTATGCCTTGATGTCGTCGAGCTTCTTGCCCGTGGAAGCCAGCGCCTGCTCGAACTCCTCCTTAGCCTTGATCTTGGCGTCGCCCAGAGCCATCTGCACGCGGCTGTGCGCGTTGATTTCTCCCTCCCCCGAAGTTTCGATGGGCAGGAAGATCATTTCCCGGAAACGGTTCACAACGGCGGACTGCACGCCATCGGATTGTGAAGACGGCATACAACCGAACGGCTTCAAAGCCAGCACCATGTGGCACAGGTGGTGCGTGGTGTAGTAGACGTTCTTCCCCACTTCGAGATGCCCTTCGCCGCCACGGGCAAGCGAGTGGTAAAAGGGATGCGCCACTCGCGCCAGATCGCTCTGTGAAACAAGACGGTGCGTGAGCCCGCCCAGGTGGCGGGCGGTGCGCGCATGCTGGCGGTTCCAGATGCCTTCGCTCAGCCGCAACAGCAGCCACTTCTTGCGGAATTTCCACTCGTTGGCCAGTTGCTCCTTCAATTCCCACCAGCGCGCTCCGGGATAGGGGGCATCGAGCCCTTTTTTCGCGTCCGCGTTGGCCCGAGCCTGAGACAGGAGATAGGTGACCCAGCAGCCGATTGGTTCCACGTCCACCTGGGCACCTTCCTGCTCCAGAAAAGTAAACATGTTGAAGTTGCCGTCGCCTTCGGTGAGTTGTGCCCAAAACTCACCCGTGACCTTGACGATGGGCTTTACCCGTGTGCGGTCCACTTCGACTTGGTTCAGGCGCTCACGGGCGAAGTGCATAACGTTGAGGAAGTCCTCGGCGTAGAGGTGGTTCAACACCTTGCCCAGCGTGTTGCAGATATCTTTCAGCTTCTTGTTCTGGGCCAGGCGGCGCGAAATCCATCCCGGAGTGCTCTCGAGGATCTCGTAACGCTTCCGGTTCTCCAGAAAATCGCTAAGCTGATCCACGACTTCTTTGATTGCCTGGGCGGTTGCACCCGGAGCAACCTCGTAAGGACGGATCTGGTAAACCATGTCGTTGATCACATCGCCCAGGTTCAGCGCGTTGAGCTGCCCCATGCCAAGATCAGCGGTGAACTTCAGGCCGGGGTTGCCCGATGCCGCCTTGACGCCATGGTCCTGCTGGAAAAGCAGGACCCGGAAGCCCCCGAAGCCCGCATTCTCAAGCGCCATTCGGTACTCGGACTCGTACATGCCGAAGCGGCAAGGTCCGCACGAGCCTGCGGTAAAAAAGACGTAGTTGTCGAGGATTTCCTGGCGCGACCGACCTCGAGCTTCCAGCGACCGCAGGAATTCGATGAGGTTGCCGACTGTAAAGTAAGTGGGATTACATTGCCCATTGTTGCCAAACTCCTTACCCGTCTGGAAGGCGGCCACGTCGGGGTTAGGCAACATCTGGAAGCGATAGCCGCAGCCGCGAAAAACGGCTTCGATGAAGCGCTCGTGTTTCCAGGTAAAGCCTCCGAAAAGTATGGTTACGCGGTCGCGTTCTTCCGCGGTGAAGAGTCGCTCCATGGGGCGTCGAAAGTGCTCGATGGGTTTCTCGGGGAGCCCAGCATCCCGTACCAGTCGCAACCTTTCGGCGGCCACGCGGCGAGCGATCTCTTCTTCCACTAGCGGAGGAGGCGTAGCGTCGGCAGATTTTATGGCGCTGCTCATTCCTTCGGAGTTCTCTCTTGACCAGATCCGCGCAGAAGTTTGACCCTGACAGCTATTTGACACTATGGCGATGACTTTTACTACCTGGGCAGACAACGGACAACATAATCGGCAGTCACAGAAATGGAAATCAATCGCTGAAGCCAGCCAAGCTCACGCGTTTTGCAACATGATCCTTGATCCAGTGGCCATCCCACCACTCCTTGGGATCGATCTGAACGCCTTCCAGTTGCATGCTGAAGTGAATGTGGTCGCCCCCCGCCATGCCGGTTTGGCCGCTCTTGCCCATGATCTGGCCGCGTTTCACCGTGTCACCCTCGTGTACCGCAATTTCACTCAAGTGGCCGTAGATGGTCTGCAGGGCATAGCCGTGGTCTACCACTATGCAATTGCCGTAAATGCCGAGCGGGGCAGCATACACTACACGGCCATCGTTCGACGCCTCCACGCCCACGTGCTGCGTGATGGAAAGATCGTAGCCCAAGTGAACCTGTTGATCGATCTTCTTACCTTGGTAAATGTAGTTCCGCTCGTCCGCGAAATTGGATTCCACCTTGGAGTTGTGTTGTTGCAAAAAGGGCTGTGACCAGAGGAACCTGCCCTCGGTCTTGAAACGCAGGTCAGACAGAGTCTTGTTATTAGCCCGCCGCATTTCGCTGTTGATCTTCACGAAACGCGCGATCGGGTCGCCCGAACCATTCGGGTCCAACTCGCCAATGACCTTTTGCACAAAGCGATCGTCGATCTGCAAATCACGCACCCGATACTTCGGCTGCTCCTTCTTGGGAAACTGGAACGCCATCGCTGCGGTGACTTCGTTGCCCGCCGGGTTAGTTGCGTAGACCAGCGGCACCGTGCCCGCCGGCATGTTCCACGCAAAGGCGAACAATGAAAAGAGCCCGGTCTTGCCCTCGGGCATGGGCCAACTGCGGAACGTTTCGTCGCCAACCCGCACACCCGCTTCGGTCCAATACCCCCCCACGCTGAACGTCACCAGATCGGCCATACCCAGGTAGAGGTAGTGCTGATCGGAATCGACCGTGAGAACGGGAGGTTGCGTCACCACCATTACGTCCCGCTCTAACCGCACCGTTTTGCCTCGAAAATCGTTGGACACGACCTCGACGATCAGTTGTGCCTTACCGTCTTTGAGTTGCGGCATGTTCTTGGTTCCGGCCACCAAGTTCCAGACACTGTCTGGAACGCCTCGCTGCCAGAAGATGAGTCGTGCCGGCTGCTTGGTTTCCCAGGCGCTGTAGCGTATGCCGTTCTGCTCGACAGACACCACAGCCTCGCGGAGCCCGTGCCGATCGCTAACCTGGAGGGTGAGAGGGGTCGCCACGCCTAGCGCGGTCACTTGAGGCTGCAGATGGACGACTGGCGTGGCCGAGAGCGCTAGCAGCAGCACCGCCGCCGTTGCCATGACAACAACCACAATGATAAGAAAAGTTTTCACGATAGAACTCAGGATAGCACGCGAAGAATCGCCAACTGCGCTACCAGGTTGCGCTACGCCCCAACTGTGATTCGATTATATGATGATGGGATACGAGACGCTCCCCAAAGGTGGAATGCCCTTGCGGGCCGCCCTCGGGCTATAATCTTGCTTCGGAAGACATGTCCAGTTCACGCTACGCGTTGGTGACCTACGTCCGTAATCCGGTTGGCGAGTTTGTAGAACAACTGCGCCGGGAACTCCACCCGACGATCGCTCACATGCCGTCCCATCTCACGATTCTTCCTCCGCGGGAGTTGCAGGGAACCGAAGCGGCCGCACTGGAGTTTCTGGGAGTGGCTTGTGGCCGCGTCGTTCCGTTCAGCGTCGAACTGGGAGACGTGGAAACCTTTCTGCCGACGACACCGACGGTTTTCATCCAGGTAAAGCGGGCTGCGTATCGGCTACGTGAACTGCACGATCAACTCTGTGGCGGCGGGTTGACCTGCGAGGAGAGTTGGCCCTATATTCCGCATCTCACGATTTTGAAGACGGAGCAGGATGAGCAGGCGCGTGCGGCATGCGTGATCGCGCGGGAGCGCTGGGCGGCGTTTCCCGGCAAGCGCCAGATCCATGTGGAGGAGTTGATGTTCGTCCGCGAAAATGGCGATTGCTGGCAGGATGTGGCGCCCCTGCCGCTGGGACGCGGCCAATTGTCCCCAAAGTCGTAGCTCGGGTGGGATCGGCAAACGCTGTCCCCACCAAGGTCCATGGTCCAATCCGCAACAACCCCTGAAAACCCGCAACTAGCGGCCAGTTTCGCCGATTCGACAGGACATGTACTTTCTGGCCGTTGCCAAGTCCATTGGCGGTATTACCATAGATTCAACGGGCTACAAGCAAGCGCCGGATCCCAGGCTGCGGGTTTGATCGGAAGAGAAATAATATGCAAATTGGGGTTTACGGATCCGGCTACCTCGCAACTGTCATCTCCGCCTGCCTCGCCGACTTCGGCACGCCGGTTTGGTGCTGTCATGCCGACAGCTCGCGCATCATGGAAGTTGCCAGGGGCAATATTCCTTTCTTCGAAAAAAATCTTCAGGAAGTAATTCGGCGCAACGTGCGTTCGGGACGGCTCGTGTACTCGGCGGACCCGGAAGAACTAGCGCGCAAAACGCAGGTAATTTTTCTTGCCGAAGATTCCGCCCTTGGACTGAGAGAACTCGTAATCCGCTTGGCGACCGCGGCTGGCCGCTTCCAGGTGCTGTCGATCGTAACGCCGGATCGGGTGGGTGCGACCAGGAAGATTGAAAAAGCTCTGCAAGACAAAGGGCTGAAAAGCCTGCTGGTGTGCCAACCGATGTTCTTCACCAACGGATGCGCGGTCGAAGACTTCAACTGGCCCGACCGCATCATTCTCGGAACGTCTTCCAGCGAGGCGGTCTCTACACTGAAACAGATTTTTCATCCGCTGGTGATGCGCGGGGTTCCCGTGCTGGTCACGAACTACGAAACGGCGGAGTTGGCGCGCGAAGCAACCACGGCGTTTGTGGCGACCAAGATTTCGTTCATCAACGAAATTGCGAGCCTGTGCGAACACGTGAACGCCGATGCCGTCAGCCTCTCACTCGCCCTGGGGCTGGACAAGAAAATTGCCCCGCGTTGCCTGCAACCAGGCGCCGGCATGGGTGGAATTTTTGCCGAGACGGATATGGAGTCGCTGACCGGCTTGGCCAGAGAGAACAAAGTCGACCTGAAAGTGCTGAATGCTGCCCGCGAAGTGAATCTGAATCTGGCGGACCGGCTCTTCCAGAAAGTGGCCGCTGCGCTCGATACCGTGCAGAACAAGGATCTCGGCATTCTGGGGCTGGCGTTCAAGCCGAACACCAATTCCGTTGCGGGATCGGCTTCCGTTCAACTGGCGCAGAACTTGCTCGCTGGGGGAGCGCGCGTTAGGGCATACGATCCGGTGGCGATTCCCGAGGCGCGCCTGCAACTGAACGGCATGGTGAAGTACTGCGAATCCGCCTACGGAGCCTGCGAAGGAGTGGATGCCCTGATCGTCGCCACGGGCTGGCCTGAGTTCCGGACGCTCGATTTCGCCAAGATCCGCCACCTGGTGAGACGGCCGATCATCATCGACACCAAGAATCTGCTCGACTCGTCCCGCCTGCGCGCCATGGGATTCCAGTACATGGGCGTGGGAAGACCGTAAGCGAGCCAGGGTTCGTATCAGGGCATCGCTTCAGCGATGCCGAAAACTTCAAGCTTAAACCGCCCCTTCAGGGGCTGTGTGCCGGACTCGCGCCGCAATTGCTATAATCGTTCTCTGCGGTGGGAGTAGCTCAACTTGGTAGAGCATCGGACTGTGGCTCCGACGGTTGCGGGTTCAATTCCCGTCTCCCACCCCAAATAGCTTCCAGTTTTCCCCCCGATTTTTCAACGTCGAAAAAGCAATCCCCACCACGGAGACACGAAGGCGCGGAGGAATGCGCTTTTAGCTCTTAGCTAAAGGCCAAAGGCTAAGAGCTAAGAGCGGTTTGGCTCCGCGTCTCTGTGCCTCCGTGGTGGGTTTTCTTTTGAACGAACCATTACCATTCTTCTCCTTCCGTGGTGAGCTAAAGCGACAGAACAGAATCGCCGATAGAAAGAGTGCCAGAGGAACACTCTATGCTTCGACGATTGCCGCTGTTTCTTTTTGTCTGCATCTGCACGGGCAGCTTGCATGCACAGAGCTTAGCGGATATTGAGATCCACGGATTTGTCACGCAGGGCTTCCTCTTCAGTTCTCATAACAATTATTTGACCATGCAATCGAGCTCCGGCAGCCTGCAGTGGACCGACGGCGCCGTAAGCGTTTCAGATTCACTCACCGATAAATTGCGGGTCGGAATCCAGTTGCACATGTACCAACTGGGACAACTCGGCGGCCCCAATATTCAGGTCGATTGGGCATCGGGAGACTACCGAGTCAACGATCATTTTGGATTTCGCGCCGGCAAGGTCAAAACTGTCATGGGTTTGTTCCACGATTCCCAGGATGTGGATTCCGTTTTCCTCTGGATACTCCTGCCGCAGAGTATTTACCCGATCGACAACAAGAGTTTTTTCCTGTCGCACGTGGGTGGTGAAGTGTACGGTGGTCTGCCCCTCGGTAGCGGCGCCGGAAAGCTGCGTTATGACGGGTACGCGGGACAAGCCACCTTTGACTTGACTGGCGGATACGTCAAACAGGCGGCTGACGGCGGACTTGTGTTCACGACTGCTCCGGGAGGCAAGATCTACGGCGGCGATCTGCGCTGGGAGTCTCCTTTGACGGGGTTGACCGTTGGCTCCAGCGCACGTGTGCAAGCCTTGGACGGAACAGCGCCTGCGGGCAGCGTACACGTCGCCCCCACTTTCATAAGCACAGAATATGCCCAGTTCGAAAAAGGAAAATTCTACTGCGCGGGGGAATACAGGAGGTTTCCGCTCAATACGATTGTGACGATTGGACCGGCAGTGATTCCAGTTCCTCAGGATGCGCGCTCCTGGTACGCGATGGGGAGTTATAGGCTCTGGAAAAAGTTTCAGGTGGGAAGTTATTACAGCCACTACGTCAATAAAGCGCTGGACACGAGCCTGCCTGCAAATTACGCGAAAGACTGGGTGGTGTCCGGCCGCTATGACTTTAATTCTTATTTTTACGGCAAGATCGAGGGGCATTTTCTTCATGGAACTGGACTCGGTTACTACGAGAGCACCAACCCAAATGGCCTGAAGCCAAACTCGAACATGTTGGCGGCCAAGATCGGTTTCAGCTTCTAACTGCCCTACGCGTGTGCAGAGATGAGAGTCATGAGCAAAACTCGTTGGTTAATCCTGCTGCTGGGTTTCATCGGTTGCTGGTCCGCGGCCAGGGCTCAGGATGTCGTGGTGGTGGCGAACAAAGGCGTGCAAATTTCGGGGATCAGAGATGCCGATTTGCGCGCCATATTTACGGGAGAGAAAACCAGATTCTCGGACGGCTCCCATGCCGTACCAGTCACTTTGAAGGGTGGGCAAGCGCATGAAGTCTTCTTGAAAAACCACGTTCGCGAAGACCCTGAGGAATTCCGCGCGCAATGGCGCAAGGCGGTATTTACCGGACAAGGCGCCATGCCTAAAACCTTCGATTCTGAAGCGGCATTGCTCCAATACGTAGCCGCCACTCCCGGCGCTCTCGGGTACGTGAGCCAGATTTCGCCACAAGGCCAAGACAACGTGAAGTGCCTCCCCGTCGTGAAGTAGTACACTGCGCGGCGTGGGCCGGCTGGACAAGTGGTCCCCCAGGCTAGCGTATCTATCTGACGAAAAACCTTGCCCAAGCGGAACTCGGACGCAGCACACTTGAGAATCAGGGCGATTTGTTCGGCTAGTTCAGTCGCGTGCGCCGACTTCTTCTTTTTCCCTGGCGGCGTAGTGGGACTCGACGTAGTCATCGAGGATCTTGATGAACTCGGCGACGATCTTGTCGCCTTTGAGGGTGGTAAACAGGCGGCCGTCCACGTAGACGGGGGCTTTCGGTTCTTCGGCGGTTCCTGGCAGAGAAATTCCGAGGCTGGCGTGCTTCGATTCGCCGGGGCCGTTCACTACGCAGCCCATTACGGCTACTTTCATTTCTTCGACGCCGGTGTGGGTCTGTTTCCAGACGGCCATCTGGTCGCGCAGGTAAGTTTGGATCTGCTCGGCCATTTCCTGGAAGAAGGTGCTGGTCGTGCGGCCGCAGCCGGGGCAGGCGGTGACTTGCGGGGTGAAGCTGCGAATGCCGAGCGACTGTAGAATTTGCTGCGCCACACGGACTTCTTCGGTGCGATCTCCTCCGGGAGCGGGGGTGAGCGAAACCCGGATGGTGTCGCCGATGCCTTCCTGCAGCAGTACCGCCATGGCCGCGCTCGAGGCCACGATGCCTTTGGCTCCCATGCCGGCTTCGGTTAGTCCGAGATGCAGCGGGTACTCGCAGCGCGCGGCGAGTATGCGATACACATCGATCAGATCCTGCACCCCGCTGACTTTCGCGCTGAGGATGATCTGGTCGGGCCGCAGTCCGTGGCGCTCGGCCAGCTTCGCCGAACTGAGAGCGCTTACGACGATCGCTTCCATGGTGACCTCGCGGGCGTCTTTCGGCTCCGGCAGGCGCGAGTTCTCGTCCATCATCTTCGTCAGCAATGCTTGATCTAGCGATCCCCAGTTCACGCCGATGCGCACTGGCTTCTGGTGCTTCGCGGCAACTTCGATCATGGTGCGGAAGTTGTCGTCGTTCTTGCGCCCGATGCTGGCATTGCCAGGATTGATGCGGTATTTGGCCAGTCCCTCGGCGCAGCCGGGATATTTGGTCAAGAGGAGATGTCCGTTGTAATGGAAGTCGCCGACGATGGGCACGCGCAAGCCCTGCTTCTCGAGCCCTTCGACGATGTGGGGGATGGCCTTGGCGGCATCGTCGTTGTTGACGGTGACGCGGACGACTTCGCTACCGGCGCGCGCTAGGGCTGCGACTTGTTTTACAGTGCCGGGAATGTCCGCGGTGTCGGTGTTGGTCATGGATTGCACCATAACCGGTGCATTGCTGCCCACGCGGACGCCGCCGATAGCGGCGGTAAAGGTTTTTCTACGATGAATTTCGGCCATGCTTGAGGTCTATTTTAAACCAGGCAGGGGAAAAGCGCGAGATGGGGTCGTGATCGCGGTCACCCAAAGAGTTCGCTGTGCGAGCCCAGACGGACCAGCTGCAGAACTTGAACGTCCGGCTTGCGACGGTAGATCAACAGCAAATCCGCTTTGAGGTGGCACTCCCCGGTGGTCGCGCCAATCTCCTCCCAGCGCATGGTCGCGATTTTTTTCGGGTAGCGGTTTGTCCTCCGCCAGCAGGGAAACGGCGAATGTCAACATGGGTTCCAACTCGCGCCGATGTTGCCCGCTTTTTTCGCGCTTAAAATCGCGTCGGAAGGCGTTGGTTCTCTCAATCCTCCGCATTCAAGTCGGCCATCAGGTCGGAGACATTGCGGAACGAAGGCAGTCCTCCAAGGCGCGCCTCCTGCATCGCCGCAGCCGTCGCGGCATTCGGCGCTCTTACTTCGAATGGCAGGGATTTCTCGGCCGCCACGCGCGTCAGCAGGACGCGAACCGCGTCGGACACGGAAAGGCCCATGGCCGCGAGTGCCTTGGCTGCTCTTGCCTTGGTTCGCTTGTCAATGCGAACGTGAACCATCTCCGTCGTTGCCATATCGACCTCTGAGATACATTGTATCTCAGGTGGAGTGCGTGGTCAATCCGTACTTGGTAACCCTCGGTCGCGTGCCCGGACGACGGCGTCCGGGTCTGCGTGACTGCGGAGGATGCCACCGGACTGATGGCTGAAAGCTGACGGCTGAAAGCTGACGGCTGAGAGCTGATTGCTGCCCTACGGCATCCGCGTGAGCCCCGGCAGGGTCTTGACCAGGTCGTTGTAGATCACCATCACGGCAAAGAGCACCAGAAAGACGAATGCCGCCTGGTAGATGCGTTCTTTGATGGGCAGGCTGATCTCTTTCTGCATGAGGCCCTCGATGAAAAGCAGCAGGATCACGCCGCCGTCGAGGATGGGAATCGGCAGCAGGTTCATGATTCCCAGGTTCAAGCTGATGGCGGCGGTGATTAACAGCAGTGGGGTCCAGCCTTCCTCGCGTGCGGCCGCGCCCACCGCGCTGCCGATTCCGATTGGACCATCGACCTGACGCATGGAAACTTTCCGCTGCACCATCTTTTGCAACAACTCGAGAATCAGGAACGAGCTCTTCTTGTTATCCGACAGCGAGCGACCTAGCGCCTCCGAGAAGTTGAGCTTTACCACTTTAGTGGGAACGCTGGCGATGCCGATCCGGTAAGCAGGTTCTTGCGTTGCTCCTGCCGGAGCGAGGGCTGGCGTCACCGTGAAGTTCAGCTTCTGGCTATTACGAAGCACCACCAGGTTTAGCGGCTGATTCTTGGTGCGGCTCAACATCTGAATGAGCACGCCCAGCTGGGGAATATCCTGCCCGTTCGCGGTGAGGATCTGGTCTCCGACTTTGATCCCGGCCTTGGCGGCGGGCATCCCGGGTTCAACCAGTGTCAAAGTAGTGCTGGGCTCTTGCGGCACCCAACCCATGTCTCCGTACTGATTGGGGCCGTATGGCTCCGGAACGAGGATCTTCTCCGTGACCTTGCCCCCGCGTTCGATGGCGTATTTCAGAGGCTGATTCGGGCTGAGCGCGTCCTTGACGCGCACCTGTTCCCACGTCGGATCGCTGATGTCGTCAACCCTGACAATCTTGTCACCCGGTTGGATTCCTGCCTTCTCGGCTGGAGTATTGGGATTGATCCATCCCACAACGGCCGGCTCATCGAGATCGGCCGGGTATTCGTAGTGCACCATGTACACGCCGGTGAGCAGGGCTACAGCGAGCATGATATTCATTGCCGGCCCGGCCAGGGCTACGATGAATCGCTGCCAGCGCGGATGCGACAGAAACTCCCCCGGATCGCCGGTGCGGTCGTCCATGGGGTTCTCGCCCGACATCTTCACGTAACCGCCCAGCGGAACGGCGCTGATGCGATAGTCGGTGCCGCCCTTGGTAAACCCCAGCAGACGTTTGCCAAAGCCGATGGAAAACACCTCTACCCGGACGCCGAAATACTTCGCTGCGGCGTAGTGGCCGAACTCATGAATCAAGATCATGAATCCGAGCACGATCCCCATGTCGAAGATGGTATGAAGGACGGACAAAAGCTGCGGCATAGCTTCCCAGGTTACTCCAAAATTTCTGTCACGAAATGGCCCGGATGGGCGATCCCTTTCGACGGTACTGTCTCACTATTTCTCTTGCCAAAAGGCGGGCCTCGGTATCCAGCATAAGCACCTTCTGTATAGATTCCAAATGTCCAGTTGGCGTTGCAGACATTGTTTCTTCGATGATCCGCGGAATCTCGTCGAATCCGATCTCCTCCTCGAGAAACGCAGCCACCGCGACCTCGTCCGCCGCGTTCAGAGCGATGGTCTTCGCGCCTCCGGTCCCAGCCGCTTCGTAAGCCAAGCTTTCGTAAGCTAAACGCAGACAAGGAAATTTGACCATATCCGGAGGACAGAAATCCAGATGCCGCAGGTCCATGACCGAGAAACGCATATCCGATGGGATCCGATCCGGGTACGTCAGCGCATACAAAATCGGCAGACGCATGTCGGTCACGGAGAATTGTGCAAGTATGCTGCCATCCACGAATTCCACCATGGAATGGATGGTAGACTGCGGATGCACAATGACTTGCACGCGATCGGGTGGCATATGGAACAACCTGCAGGCCTCGATCACCTCGAACCCCTTGTTCATCAATGTTGCAGAGTCGATGGTGATCCTCTTTCCCATCTTCCAGGTGGGATGATTGAGCGCCTGTTGCACCGTAATTGAGGCAAATTCCGACTTGGCCGTCTTCAGAAACGGACCGCCCGAAGCCGTCAGCCAGATGCGCTCGACTTCATTCGCATCCCCGTTCATCCGTCCGCCGCGCAGGCACTGGTGGACGGCGTTATGTTCGCTGTCGATCGGCAGCAGCGGCTTACCCTGCTTCCGCGCCTCGGCGGTGATCAGTTCGCCCGCCACCACCAGGCACTCTTTGTTGGCCAGGCCGACGGACTTGCCCGCGCGCACCGCTTCGTAGGTCGCCTCCAAGCCCGATACACCCACAATCGCGCTCACCACGAAATCCACCTCGCGGTGGATCGCCACCCGCACCGTGCCCGCGGCGCCGTGCACGACCTCAATCTCGTCCAAGCCCGCTTGCCGCAGCCTCGCTTGGAGAGCCTGCGCCGCGGCTTCGCTCGCCAGCGACACCACTCGCGGCTTCCAGCGCACCGCTTGCTCAAACGCAAGTTCGGCATTGTTGCCGGCCGCGAGGGTCGAGACCTGAAAGCGGTCGGGATAGCTCTCGACCACACTCAAAGTGCTGCAGCCGATCGATCCGGTCGAACCCAGGATGGCTATGCGTTTCATGCGGGAAGGTCAGTTCTTATTGTAAGGGATGGAGACGGTACGTGGGGGTGCCCCGCTCCTTGCGTTTTTTGCAAGGGGCGGGTGCTGGACGAATCGGAAAA
>OBLT010001848.1_pt1 | contig 13340 bp, 10 predicted proteins | sample 1518721 | NCBI WGS metagenome assembly OBLT01 (sample SAMEA3539307, study PRJEB22396) | soil metagenome | biome: tundra; feature: field; material: soil | place: USA | collected 2010-05 | depth 0.15 m | reverse complement strand
GCGAGGCCCCGAGCCGCCGCGCCACCAGCCACAGCAGCCACACGTTGAGCAGGTGGAAGGCGTGCAGCACCGCCACATACACCGGGAAATCCAGCCCCGCAAGTTCCTCCACCGCGTGGAAATAGTAGTGGCCCACCGGACGGAAATTATTTGCCTGAAACCGCGGCGTGGCGGCGCCCTGCAGGAAATCCAGCGGCCCGAGATACGGCGCCCAGCTCAGGTTATCGATCTCGTCGTCCTGAAAATAGCCGCGATAGGCGTCGCGGTTCACCGTCAGGAACAGCGCCGCGAACGCCGCGAAGAGTATAAGGCCCGCCCGCTTGGACATCGCACGACTATCGTAGCAGTGGCTACTCGCCCGGGACGCGTGCCGCAATTCGAACAATTTCTTGAGCGATATCCTCGGGGCCAAGAATAAAATCGATACACCCGGTTGCGATTGCGCTCTCAGGCATGTCCGGCTGCCCGGCCGTATCCAGCTTCTGCGCGATGGTGATGCCCCCCACTTCCCGGATGCCGCATAGCGCCGCCGCCCCATCGCCGTCGTAGCCGGAGACTATCACAGCAATCAGTTTGCCGGCCCAGTGCTCGGTGAGGGAACGCAGAAAAACCGTAATCACGTCGGGCCATCCCCTGGGCTTGGAGATCGGCTTTAAGCGGAACTCTCCATCCAGAACGTGCAAATCCCGCTGTTCCGGGATGATAAACACATGGTTTGGCTCGATGAGCAGTCTTTCCGTAATCAGTTCCACCGGCATCTCCGTATGGCGCGGAAGAAGCTCGTGAAGGTGGGTGGCTACGGTTCTCAGGTGATTCACGATGACGATCGCGACACCCATATCGGCCGGCAGATGTCGTAGCAACCGCGTATAGGCGTCTAGGGCACCGGCCGAACCACCCACGCAAACGACGGGAAAGTCGTCCGCGGAGATCGTGGTCTTCATTGACAAGCACCTCGCTTCGGATTCCAAATCCCAGTATGTAACATTCACGTCGGTCCGGGCTGTTTTGGGCTCCCTGAAAGGAATCCCCCTCTGGCGGCATTTTCCCCGCGGAGGTCATCCAATGCGTCTGCTGCTTCTTGCCACTCTCGCCCTTCCCGCGTTTGCCGCCACCGATTCCGTCGCGCCCGGCTCCCTCACCACGCCCAAGGGCCTCTGCCCCCTGCGCCATACGGACGTACAGGTCCGCATTGCCGGTCCGCTCGGCCGCGTCACCGTCACGCAGGAATTTCACAACCCGTTCGCCGAGAAAATCGAGGCCGTCTACACCTTCCCCCTGCCCCCCGATTCCGCGGTCGACGACATGACCATGCACGTGGGCGACCGCACCATTCGCGGCCTCATCAAACCGCGCGACGAAGCCCGCAAGATCTACGAGGAAGCCCGCCGCACCGGCCGCATCGCCGGCCTGCTCGACCAGGAGCGCCCCAACATCTTCACCCAGGCTGTCGCCAATATCCTTCCCGGCGCCACCGTGCAGATCCAGATCGCCTACGTCGAAACCGTGCCCTACGAAGCCGGCGCCTACACCTTCAATTTCCCGATGGTAGTGGCGCCGCGCTACATGGCGCGCCGCGGAGTGCCCGACGCCGGGCGGATCGCCCCGCCCGTCACGCCCGAAGGCACGCGCGCCGGCCACGATATCGCCGTGGAGGTCCGCCTGGATGCCGGTGTCCCCATCGAGAGCCTGGAATCGCGCACCCACGATGTCTCGATCGAGCGCCCCAACCCGCGCCAGGCAGTCGTCAAACTGCGCGACCAGACCGCCATCCCCAACAAGGATTTCATCCTCAGGTACGGCGTCGCGAGCCACCGCGTGGAGGACGCCGTCCTCACCCACACCGGCTATTTCACGCTGCTGCTGCAACCCCCCGATCGCGTGCAAGCGGAAGAAATCGCCCCCAAGGAACTGGTATTCGTGCTGGATACTTCCGGCTCCATGATGGGCTTCCCCATCGAGAAGGCCAAGGAGGCTATGAGCCTGGCGCTCGACGGCCTGCATCCGCGCGACACCTTCAACCTCATCACCTTTTCCGGCGACACGCACATCCTGTTTCCCAATCCCGTGCCCGCCACGCCTGAAAACCGCCGCCAGGCGCGCGAGTTTCTCAATTCGCGCTCGGGCAGCGGCGGCACCGAAATGATGAAGGCCATCCGCGCCGCGCTGGCCCCCAGCGATGCTCCCGGGCGCACGCGCGTGGTCTGCTTCATGACCGATGGCGAGGTGGGCAACGATCTGGACATCCTCGCCGAAGTGCAGCGCCATCCCAACGCGCGCGTCTTCGCCTTCGGCATCGGCAGCAGCGTCAACCATTTCCTGCTCGACGGCATGGCGCGCTACGGCCGCGGCGAGGTGGAGTACGTCGGACTCCAGGACGATGGCTCCGCCGCCGCCCGCCGCTTCCACGAGCGCGTGAGCAGCCCGCTGCTCACCGATATCGCCATCGATTGGGGCGGGCTCGCCGTCACCGGCGTCTATCCGGCGCGCATCCCGGACCTGTTCGCCGCCAAACCCCTCGTGATCTCCGGCCGCTACACCTCCTCCGGCGCCGGCGTCATCCGCCTGCGCGGAAAAATGGCCGGCCGCGACTTCACCCGCGAAATCCGCGTCAACCTCCCCGCGTCGCAGCCCGAAAATGCACAACTTGCCACGCTGTGGGCGCGCCGCCGCGTCGAAGACCTCATGTCGCAGGATTTCGCCGGCCTGCAACGCGGCGCCATGCGCGACGATCTCAAGCAGCAGATCACCCAACTGGGCATCGATTACCGCCTAATGACGCCCTTCACTTCCTTCGTCGCGGTGGAAGAAAAAGTGGTCACCGAAGGTGGCGCCCCGCGTCGCGTCGAAGTGCCCGTGGAGATGCCCGACGGCATGAGCTACGAGGGCGTCTTCGGCAGCGAGAATCGCTTGCAGCCCGCCGCCGCCCCCATGGCCATGATGGCGGATCGGGCCTACTTCAGCGGTGGCGGTGGCAGCGCCGTGCCCGGCCCCTGGATGAGGTCCCGCCAGATGGCGTCTCCGCCCCCACCGTCTCCGCTCCAACCGCAAGAGTCGAATCTCGACGCCGCCATCGCCGCCCTGATCGCGCGCGTGAAAGCCGGAGCCCGTCCCAGCGTGGACGAGACGAAGTTCGTGTTCGGCGACGATGCCTACATCGTCCTGACCCTCGCCAACCTATCCCCGGACGCGTTAAACCAACTGCGCCAGGCAGGCCTGGTAATCACCAGCCAGCAAGGCAGCACCATTCGAGGCCACATCCCCCTGGCCCGTCTGGAGGCCTTAACCAGGCTCCCCTTCGTGCAGCGCATTGCCCCAAGATAGTTTCTGTCGCGAAACTGCCGTGCGACGCCGGAGCAACCCCTCCCTTACGGCCGGGGCTCCGATGGTGTCGTTGAAACTACGAGACTTCGCATCAGAGCCGCGACCGTTAGGGAGCGGCCTTTCGCACAGAGACCGAGTTTCGCGACAGAAACTAGATAGACCGTGGCATAAGGCTGACTCCTCGGGCCATACTCGATACTGGTATCGGGTATGGTATGCTAAGGCGTTATGGAGACAGCGCGCAAGATCACCGTCGAGGTGCCACCGGAGCTGCTCAGGAAGGCACAACGCGCCAGCGGTAGCGGCATCACCCAGACCGTTCGTACCGGCCTGCAACTGGTGGCGGCATCGCATGCCTACGCGCGACTGCGCCAACTCCGCGGCAAGGTTCGCTTCACGCGCACGGCAGCCGAGTTGAAGGCCGACCGATGATCGCGGTCGACACCAGCACCTGGATCGCCTTCCTGCAAGGAGATGGCGGCGAGGACGCGGAACTGCTCGACAGGGCGCTTGAGGACCGGCAGGTGCTGATGGTGCCCGTTGTGCTCACCGAAGTGTTGAGTGACCCGCGGCTTTCTTCAGAGGTCGCGCAAACTCTCTCCGAACTGCCTCTCATCGAGGTCGGACCTGGCTATTGGCAACGCGCAGGCGAGTTGCGGGCGAAGGTGTTGGCCAAGCGCCGCAAGGCGCGCCTCGGCGATGCCCTGATCGCTCAAAGCTGTATGGATCGCGGGATTCCTCTCCTTACGCGGGACCGGGATTTCCGGGCGTTCGCCGACGCTGCCGGCCTTGATCTCGTCATTGGCTCCGCAGCCGGCTGAACCGGTTCTTGCAGCGGCCAGGCCCCAGCCGCGCGGTCGCGCACGGCGCCGCCGGCTCTGAAGACATCGCCTTCCACGCCGCCTCGTCTTCCCCAACCCCTTTTTCGCTTTTTCTTCCCCCTGCGCTACACTGGAGCCGATGCGCCTCCTCTGGGGACCCGCCGGCTCCGGCAAGACCACCTACGTCCTCGACCGCTTTCGCCAGGCCCTGGCCGCGGGCCATTCGAACATTCGCCTCCTCGTGCCCACCGCCACCATGGCGCGGCACCTGCAAAATCGTCTCGCCCGCGAGGGCTTGGTATTTTCCCCCAGCCTCATCCAAACCCTCTCCACCTTCGTCCGCGACTATGCCGGCAGCGCCACCGAAGTTTCCTCCGCCGTGCTCTACCTGCTAGTGGAACAGGCGGCCCTTCGCGTCGCGCCCCCCGAGTTTTCCCGCGTCACCCGCTTCCACGGCTTCTGTAACTCCCTGGCGCACACCATCGAGGAGTTCGCCTCCGCCGGCTGCGATAGCGCCCGCCTCGCCGCCTGCCTCCCCGGCGTCCCCCTCGGCGATGCCTTCCTCGCCGTCTACCGGGAAGTCGATCGCGAGCTCGCCCGCCGCTCTCTCGCCACCCGCGCCCGCCGCCTGGAACTGGCCGCCGCACACATCGCCGGCCACGGACTGAACGGCGTCGACACCATCTACATGGATGGCTTTCACGCCCTGCCCGATCCCGAACTGCGCGTCGTCTCCGCCATGGGCGCCCACGCCGATCTCACCCTCACCCTCGGCGACGAGGATCTCACCCCCGTCCTCCACGAGCGCCTCACTTCCATGGGCTTCACCGGGGAGGACGCCCGCGCCCGCCGCGCCCGCCCCGCGCTAGCCCTCGTCAAGGCGCCGGGCATCGAACGCGAGGTCGAAGAGATCGCCCGCCGCATTCTCCAGCAGGCCGCCGCCGGACGCCCCTTCCGCGAGATCGGCGTCATCGTGCGCGCTCCCGAGATCTACGTTCCCCCGCTGCGCTCCACCCTGGAACGCTTCGGCATCCCGGCGCGCTTCTATTTCGATATCGCGCTCGATCGCCACCCCGTGGTGCGCTTCCTCTCCGGCGCCATCGAAGCCATGCTCGGCGGCTGGGACCACGCCCGCACCCTCGCCGTCCTGCGCCTCACCCCGCGCTTTGCCGATTTCGCCCCCGCGGATGGCTTCGATTTCGCCGTGCGCGAGCAAATCCCCAACGCCGGCCTCAGCCAGTTGCGCTCGCTGCTCCTCGCCGGCGAAGGCCAACCCCGCCCCGGCGCCGAGCGCCTGCTCCACAAGCTGGAATCGCTCGCCGCGCTGGAAGAATGGCGCGGCTTCGCGCTCTCCCCCGCGAACTGGGCCGCGCGCTTCTCCACGCTGCGCCATCTCTTCCGCCCGGCGCCCCCCGCCGAGCCCGCCACCCATGAACTCGCGCTCCAGTGGCGCAGCCAGTCGGCCGTGCTCCGTCTCTTCGACCTGGCGCTCGCCGAAGCCGCCTCCGCCCTCGATCCCGCTCGCGAAATCGCTATCGAGGACTACTGGCGCGCCGTCAAAAGCGTCCTCACCCTCAAGCCCTTGCGCCTTGACGACGGCCGCCGCAACGTGGTCCACGTGATCAGCGCCCCCGAAGCCCGCCAGTGGGTGCTGCCCATCGTCTTTGTCTGCGGCATGGTCGAAAAACAGTTCCCGCAATTCCACAAGCAGGACCCGTTCTTCCCCGACCCCGCGCGCTGCCGCCTCAATGCCGCCGGCATCCGCGTCCGCACCGCCGCCGAGAGCGAACGCGAGGAGCGCGCCCTCTTCTCTACCGCCACCAGCCGCGCCACCATGCTGGTCACCCTCTCCTACCCCGAGTTCGATTCGCGCGGCGAACGCAATCTGCCGTCCATCTACCTGGAAGACCTGCTCCAGCCGCCGGTGGATTCCCTTCCCGTGCGTCCCGCGCCGCGCAGCCTCCCCGAGCCGCGCAGCGCGCCGCGGATCGCCGCGCAGATCGCCGCAGGTGACCTGCTCGATTTCCTCCGCCGCAAGACGGCCCGCCTTTCGCCCTCCGGCCTGGAAACCTTCCTGCAATGCCCGTTTCAATACTTCACGCAGCGCCTCATGCGCCTTAAGACCGCCCCGCCTCGCCCCGAGGAGCGGCTCTCCTTCCTCGAACAGGGCAACATCGTGCACGAGGTGCTGGCCGAATGGTGGCACGATCCCCAGAACGTCGCGCCCCTCTTTGAACGCATCTTCGCCCGCCGCCTCGAAGAAGCGCATATCCCCAACGGCTATCACACCGAGCGCCTGCGCAACGCCATGCTGGACGATCTCAAGCGCTTCACCAGCCTCGACGCGTGGCCCCGCGCCGGCTTCCAATCGCAGACCGAAATCCCCTTCGCCTTTCCCCTCGCCGAAGGTCTGGAAATCGCCGGCCGCATCGATCGCCTCGATGTCGCGCCCGATGGCCGCGCCTTCGTGCTCGACTACAAGTACAGCGCCGCGCAACGCGTCAAGGACAAGCTGAAGAATGAGAACCTGATGCAGGCGCCCCTCTATCTGATGGCCGCCGAGCGCCTGAATTTCCGCCCCGCCGGCATGTTCTACGTGGGCGTAAAGGGCAGCATCGAGTACGCCGGCTGGAGCGGCGATCGCATGATGGATAGCCTCCCGCTCCCCGAAAACTGGCTGCAAACCACCCGCGATCGCACCCTCGAAATCGTCGACGAAATCCGCCGCGGCCGCGTGGCAATCCTCCCCGCCGACCGCGATGGTTGCCGCTTCTGCGATGCCAAAGACATCTGCCGCATCGAAGTGGCTGCCGCCGCCACCGAAACGGAGGGCGCATGACCCCCATCCCCCTCACCAGTGCATTCGTCCGCATTTCTCACACTCCGCCGGCCGACGTGGCGCAGGCACTCGTGCCTGCCGTGTCGAGACTCGTCTCGACACCTGTTCGCGGGCGCGACACAGTATCGAAGGCAAGCGTCGGCATGAGTGCCGACGCGGCAGGGGGTGCCCCCTGGGCCAGTGCCTGCGCCACGTCGGAGCCCGCATGAGCGCCATCCTCTTCACCCCCGATCAGCGCAACGCCATCGATCCCGCCCAGCGCCACCTCGATGCCTGCGTCGTCGCCGGACCCGGCTCCGGCAAAACCACCGTGCTGGTGGAATATTTCCGCCAACTGGTGGGCGCCGGTGTCGATCCGTTACGCATCCTGGCCATCACCTTCACCGAGAAGGCCGCCGGCAACATGCGCAAGAAACTGGCGCAGGCCTTCCAGCAGGAGCCCGAAACCCGCGCCCAACTGGAGCGCGCCTGGGTCTCCACCGTGCACGGCTTCTGCGCGCGCCTGCTGCGCGAAAACGCCGTCTTCGCCGGCATCGACCCCGAGTTCCGCACGCTCGACGCCACCGAATCCTGGCGCATGCAGCAGGAATCCATGCGCGCCGCCATCGACGCCCTGTTTGAGCAGCACCGCGAAGCCATGCGCGGCCTCATCCGCGGCCTCTCTTCCAACGAGTTCGAGCACGCCGTGCTCTCCGCGTACGATACCATGCGCGGCGCTGGCTGCCGCGTGGAGCAACTGGCCGCCTTCCCCGCCCCCGAAGGCGTCACGCTGGACGAAATCAACCTCACTCTGAACGCCATCCGCAATCAAGACCTCGCTGCCTGGAACTCCACGCAGAAGGAGCACCTGGAGGCCGCGCTGGAGGGCGCCGAGCGCATCCTCGGCGCGGATAGCCCGCTCGCCGCCCTGCGCGCCACGGCAGCGTTTACCTGCAACCTCCAGAAGTGCAAGCGCGGCAACAACGCTTACCACCTGCTCAAGCGCATGAAAGAGCAGATCGAAGGCGCGGAGTACGCGCTGATCACCGCGCTCTACGCCCCCCAGCGCGAACTCCTGATTGAGATTCTTCGCCGCTTCGATCGCCTCTATCGCGAGCGCAAAGAACAGGCCGCCGCGCTCGATTTCGCCGATCTCGAAGAGTTCACCGTGCGCCTCCTCGAAGACCACCCCGATACCCGCGCCCGCCTCCAGCGCCAATTCGACCACATCCTCATGGACGAGTTTCAGGACACCAACCCCCAGCAGGCCCGTCTCGTCCAACTCATCCGCCCCCCGGACCGCTTCTACGCCGTCGGCGACATCAATCAATCCATCTTCGGTTTCCGCCACGCCGAACCCGCGGGCTTCACCGCCTACCGCGACGATGTCGTGGCCCGCGGCCGCCACCTGGTCCAACTGGTGGACAACTTCCGCAGCCGCGCCGATATCCTGCGCGCCGTGGAAACCGTCACCGCCGGCACACCGGGAATCGAAGATCGCTCTCTCGTCGCCGGCCGCCAATTCGACGACGCCCCGGACTACTCCGTGGAGGTGATCGCCGCCCCAGACCCGACCATCGAGGCCCAATGTGTCGCCCGCCGCATCCTGGACTTCCCTGATTTCGCGTTCCACGACTTCGCCGTCCTCGTGCGCAACACCGAAGTCATTCCCGCGTTCACCGCTGCCCTCGACGCCGCCGGCATTCCCTACGTCGTGAATCGCGGCCGCGGCTTCTATGACAGCCGCGAGGTCAACGATCTCACCCATCTGCTGCGCGTCATCGCCAACCCGCGCGACGAGATTTCGCTCGCCGTGGTCCTCCGCTCGCCCTTGGTCAATGCCTCCGAAGAAGCCCTCCTCCGCCTCAAGATGAACGGCGAGACCCTGGACAGCACACTCAGCCGCACCAGTCCCGCCGCCTTCGGAGCCGAAGACCACGCCCGCCTCGCCCGCTTCGCCGCCCGCCTGCGCGAATGGCGCCAGCGCCGCGAGTACGTCACCTTCGACCGCCTCCTGCTCTCCGCCATCGACGATTGCGGCTACCCCTCCTCACCCAATCTGGACAAGTTCCTGGCCCAATCCCGCGCCGCCGCCGCGCGCATGCCGCTCGATGAATTCGTCGCCGAACTCGCCCTCGTGCGCCAGGAAAACCCCCGCGAGCCCGACGCCCCGCCGGAAGATTCTGCCAACGCCGTGCAAATCATGACGGTGCACTCTGCCAAGGGTCTGGAGTTCCCCGTGGTCTTCGTGGCCGCCGTCCACAAGGGCGTGGACACCAGCGTGCCCGTCGTCGCCTTCTCCCGCCATCACGGCCTCGGCGCACGCTGGCGCAATCCGGCCACCGGTCCCGATGCCAACGGCGCCAAGGACGACCTGTTCCAGCACGCCCTGCGCCACGAATGGAGCCGCCGCGAAGCGGAAGAGAGCAGCCGCCTGCTCTACGTCGCCATGACCCGCGCCGAGCGTCATCTCGTGCTCAGCTTCTCCGCCACGGGCCGCAAACCCGCCAATTGGGACAAGCTCGTCATCGAGCGCCTGGCGCTCGACCCGGGCGCGCCGCGCGACGAAGTGGTGGACTACCAGACCCCGGACGGCCAGCCGTGGAAGGCGCGCATTCGCATCGTGCCAGCCGCGCCCGTGCTGCTCACCCATCCGCGCGCACCCCAGCAGGATACCCCGGTGGTCGAAGTCTCCCCACCCGTGGTCGAGAAGCAGCAGGATGGCAACGCCACCGTCACCGATCTCGCCCTGTTCGCCAGTTGCCCGCGAAAATACTACCTCTCGCGATATCTCGGTTTCGAGGGCCGCCCGCCCAAATCGGGAGAAGCGGCGCTCGTTTCCGGCCAGCCCGCCGGCCTTTCCGCCGGCGAGTTCGGTACCCAGGTGCACGCACTCCTCGCCGGCAACGCCGTGCCCGATCCCGCCCCCGATGCCCTCCGCCTCGCCGAAGTCTTCCGCCAAAGCCCGCTCGCCCGCCGCGCCGCCCGCGCCACCCGCGTGGCCCGTGAATTCGATTTTCTGATGGCCCTCGATGACCTGGTGATTCGCGGGCAGATCGACCTGTGGTTCGAGGAAGGCGGGGAGGTGGTAGTGGTGGACTACAAGACCGATGATGTCACCGCCGCCGAGGCCCACCATCGCGCCCGCGATTACCAACTGCAACTGCGCCTCTACGCCCTCGCCCTGGAGCGCGTGGCCGGCCGCGCCCCGGACCGCGCCTGGCTCCACTTCCTGCGTCCCAACACCCTGGTGGAAGTGGACCTGACCCCATCGCTAATAGAAAGTCCCGAACAGACCGTTCGGGACTTTCAGCAAGCACAATCGAACCTGAACTTTCCCTTGAGCGAAGCCGACCACTGCCAGCGTTGCCCCTTCTACCGCGACCTCTGCCCCGCACCCCAATCCGAGCCGCGACGCCCCGATCGGAGCCGGTAGACTGGTTGGTGGGCCCGAGTGACGCGCCCCGCTACTTCACCGTAAGTTCGAAATCCACCTGCAACACCAGCGCGTCGTTGGTGACGCGGATGTCCGGCACGGTAAACTTGCGGGCTTCCCGTTTGTACCCCGGCTGCGCTCCGGCGCCTTCCAGCATCTTCTGCGCCTCCGCTGCCAGCGCGTATTTGAAGTCTTTCGCCAGGCTGGCCTGCATCGCTTCGCAGACCCGGCGGATGTAGTATCCGCTCTTGCCTTCGCTCGTCACCTTCACTTCCCGCAGACCGAGGGCGCCATCCCGGTATGCAGGCAGCGCGGTAATCACCACGTCGAACGCGTCTCCCAAACCCACGCATTGGCCCACCACGTTGAGCGCGCTGCGGCCGGTGAAGCGCGCCTTCATGCGCAAGCGGCCGCCTTCCCCGCGCACCTGCGGCTTTTCCAGGTAGGCGAAGTTGCACTTGTTGGCCTTGCTGCCATGTACGTAGCGGCGGCCTTCCTGGCTGAAGACCTGCTCGCCCAGCATGCGCTCCAAAGCGCCGAACTGAATGTGCAGTTCCACGGCGGCCGCGCACCCGGACAAGGCCAGCAGCAGTAGTACGGAACGGATCACTCGTGCTTTTCCAGTTGCAGGTTAATCGTGCCGATGGTGAACGTCATGCGAACCCGGATCTGCACCGGCAGTTTGCGGCGGTCGTCGCTCACCCACAGGTTGACGTGCGCCGACCGCTTGTACAGCACGCCGTCGAACAGATAGGCCTCGTAGCGGATGGTCTTGAACGTGCCCTCGGGAGTCTTCACGTCTTCGCGCGCCTGTGCTTCCACCTTCACCATCACGCTCTTCTTGCCGTCGCTCACCGGGATTTGCGTGCTTTGACCCGGCTCCAGGTTGAGCGTGCGGATGAAGAAAAGTCCCCCGATCACGTCGTGCACGCAGGACGGGATATCGGTCTCCTGAGAGAGCACGATGGCGTTATTCCGGGCGCGGTCGCGTTCCAGGTAGCTGGCCTTTTTGGCCTCGGCGTCGAAAGCGATCTTGGTCTCGCGCAGGCGGTTGCCTTCGTGGGTCGTCATCTGCAAGGTCTGCGCGCAGAAGGCGGAGTTCATGTTGGAGGAGTAATCGTCCTCCACCTTGAACAGTTTGGAGACGATGCCGGTGGATTCCAGGTGCAGGTTGGCCTGATACCCGGGGCGCGGCAGCGCGCTGGTGGTCAGTTCCACCCTGGCTTTGCCCGCCGTGAACAGGCGCCAATCGATACTGTAGTAGAGGGTTTCCCTGGCGGGCAAACCGCTGCCCTGCGAAAAAGCGAGCGTCGCCAGGACGAGGGGCGGCAGCAGCAGTTTGAAGACCATGAAAGGCCAGTTTCGCATTTGCGGCGCCAGCGGCGCAATGCGCGCGCTAAATTAGGATGTGCACACAGGAGGTTTCGCTTGGTCGTATTAGGCATTGATATCGGCGGGAATCAGATCCGCGCCGGCATGGTAAACGAAGAGGGCGCGATCCTCGCATCGCGCACCATCCAGACTCCAGCGGATCTGGACACCTTCCTGCCCTCGCTGGAAGACGCCATCCACTGGCTGGTGGAGAGCACGGAACTGCCCTCCGGGGTGGGCGTGGGCTGTAAGGGCAGGATCGATCCCGACACGACATGCATCGAAAGCCTGCGCGGCCCGCTGCACTTCCTGCAAGGATTGCGCATCGTGGATATTGTCGGCCTGCCGCTGGATGTGCCGGTATTCGCCGATAACGACGCCCGCGTGGCCCTCGCCGGCGAGATGGTGTGGGGAGCGGCGCGCGGCCGGGAGGACGTCCTCATGCTGACCCTGGGCAACGGTGTGGGCGGCGCCGCCCTGGTCAACGGGCGCCTCCTGCGCGGGCACTGCGGCGTGGCCGGCAACATCGGCCACCTCACGGTGAGCCCCCATGGCGCCATTTGCTCCTGCGGCAATCGCGGCTGCCTGGAAACCGTGTTTTCCGCCCGCGCCATTGAGGCGGATGCCTGGGCGGCGGTGCATCGCGGTTGCGATTCCGTGCTGACGCGGCTCTTTCGCGAGCAGCCGCAACTGGCCTCTTGCCGCACCGTTTTCCAGGCCGCGCGCGAAGGCGACGCCGTGGCCGTCGCGATTGTCTCCCGCGCCATCTACAAACTGGGCGCGGCGCTGGCCGGACTGCTGCACATCTTCGACCCGGAGATCGTGATCCTGGGCGGACAGGTGGCCGATGCCGGCACGGATCTTCTGATCCCGCTCCAGGAAGAAGTGTGGAGCCGCTCGCGCGGTCTGCTGGGCCGCGACGTGCCGATTGTGGAGCAGGAGGTGGGCGACAAGTCCGGGATCATCGGCGCGGCGGGCCTGGTCATGGCGCCGCGCCCATGAAGGGCGGAGGGGGCCTTTCCGAGACGACCGGGGCACCCTCTGGGTCGGGAGTGGTTTCTAATTCGTCACGGCGATGGTGACGCCGGGCTGGGAGTTCGAGGTGCCGACCTGCACCACTACTGGGACGGCGGCGCCCGCCGTGATCCCCGAAGGAATCTGCGCGTTCACCTGGAGCACTCCAGCGACCGCTCCGGGGGCGCCGCCGGCGAAGTTCACGGTGGCGGTCTGGCCGCCAATCGTGACTTTCACCGTGCCCACCGGAACCGGCAGCGACGAGGGATCGTTGAACGTCCCATCGGTGCCCGATGGGCTGGTCTGGCCCGCGCCCGTGATATAGAGCTGGATGTAATCGCCCACCTTGGCCGGGTGCGCCGCGCCGTTGATGGAACCGTCCTTATTATTGATCGCGGCGGCCTGTCCGGCGCCCGAACCCAGCGTGAAGATGGCGGGAATCTGGCTGGCCACGGAGAGGTTGAACGGCGCCGAGGTCACGTTCTGATACTGCACGTACAACTGGGCGAGCGATCCGGAGACGCCGAAGGGCACCACGGCCGCCACCTGGTTCGCC
>OBLT010001844.1_pt1 | contig 13356 bp, 15 predicted proteins | sample 1518721 | NCBI WGS metagenome assembly OBLT01 (sample SAMEA3539307, study PRJEB22396) | soil metagenome | biome: tundra; feature: field; material: soil | place: USA | collected 2010-05 | depth 0.15 m | reverse complement strand
CGATCGATGGAACGAGCTGCGCGGCGAGGCCAACGATGTCGGCCGCGCCATTGCGGAGCGCCTGTGCGAGGTCACGCGCGAGCGGGTATGCACCCTGGCAAGCGGCGAGCCGGTGGTGACGGTGCGCGGCGGCGGGCGGGGCGGACGCGCCCAGCAATGCGCGCTGGCGGCGGGAATCGAACTGTCGGAGATCGGACCCGGGCGTCGAATCGCAGCGTTGTTCGCGGGCACCGACGGAATCGACGGGCCGACGGACGCAGCGGGAGCATTCGCGTCGCCGGGCACGGTCGCCGACGGCGATCGCGCCGCAGTCAGCGCCGCGACAGCATTGATCCGCAACGACTCGTACAATTTCTTTAAAGCGGCGGGCGGGCTGTTCGTCACGGGGCCGACGGGTACCAACGTCAGCGACATTTTTGTCGGGCTGGTGAATTACTAAGGCAGGGGCCATCGATGACGCTGAACCGTCAAAAAAGTCTGGCGAGATTTCGCGACGAGGAATTCGATCTCGCGGTAATCGGCGCGGGTATCAATGGCGCGGCCGTCGCACGCGACGCCGCGATGCGGGGACTGCGCGTTGCGCTGATAGACCGCGGCGATTTCGCGTGCGCCACGTCGTCGCGATCGTCGAAGCTGATTCACGGCGGCTTTCGCTATCTTCCGCAGGGACAATTCAAACTCGTGTACTCGGCACTGCGCGAGCGCGAGCGCTTGCGCCATCTCACGGCGCCGCACCTGGTGCATCCGATTCAATTTCTGTTTCCGGTGTACCACGGGCGCGGCTTCAATCGGTTCACGATGGCGACGGGACTGACGCTGTACGACCTGTTGGCGGGGATGCCGTTCAAAGAGTGGCACTCGACCCTCAATGCCGCCGAGGTGCGCGAGACGGAGCCCGCGCTCAGCCGGGACGGGTTGACCGGCGGCGCGATGTACTTCGACGCGTGGGCCGACGACGCGCGCGTAACGTTCGAGAACGTACTCGACGCGGATTTGCACGGCGCGGCGGTCGCTAATTACGCTGCGGTCGAAAATTTCAGCATGACCGGCGCGAAGATTGCGTCGGCCGGCGTGCGCGATCTGCTCGGTGGCGTCAGGCTTGAGCTTCGCGCCAAAACATTCCTGAACGCGGCCGGCCCGTGGGTGGACGAGATTCGGCGGATGGACGATCCGTGGTCGAAGCCGAGCGTGCGATTGACCAAGGGCGTGCATCTGGTGTTTGCGCGCACGGTTCTGCCGGTGCGCGAATCGATCGTGCTCGGCGACGAGCGCGGGCGAATCGTGTTCGTGATGCCGCATGACCGTTACGTGCTGGTGGGCACGACCGACACTGATTTTGAGGGCGATCCCGCAAGCGTCAGAACGCAGCCCGACGACATTGAATATCTGCTCGCGGTGCTGGCCGAGAGTCTGCCGGGGATCAAGCTTAACATTGCCGATCTTGCGACCAGCTTCGCCGGACTGCGCGCGCTCGTCAGGGCGGAGAAGGGGGCGGCGGCGCCGTCGGCGGTGTCGCGCGAGGAAGTGATACTCGAGAGTTCGTCGGGACTGATCACGGTGGCGGGAGGGAAGTTTACGACGCATCGCGAGATTGCGCAGAAGCTCGTCGATCTCGTGATGAAGCGGCTCGGACGCCCAGTGGGAATTTGCCCAACGCTCTCGACACCGTTTCCCGGCGCGCGGCCGCTGGGCGTGGGCGACGAGCCGGGCGGCGGTGCGGCGATGCGAAGCATCCCGGTCGCGGCGGCTGAAATTCTCAAAGCGCGTTACGGAACGCGCGCGCCGCTGGTCGCGCGAATAGCAGCCAGGCGGCCCGAACTGGCCGAGCCGCTGTCGCGCGGCTGTCCCGCGATCGCGGCGGAGGTGGTCCACGCCGTTGGCAGCGAGATGGCGCATTCGATCGGCGACTTTCTGATTCGGCGCACATCGTTGTCTTGGCGTTCTCCGGTCGAGGCGGAAGCGGCGGCGCCGGCGGTCGCGCGACTCATGGCGGCTGAGCTCGGATGGGATCGCGCGCGCGAGGACGCCGAAATCGCCGGCTTCACGCATGAGCAGCAGAGCCGGCGCGCCATCGCCTGAGCAATCGTGGCGGCGCGCGAATCAATCGCAAATTTGAAAAAACGCGTGGGCGGACTTGCGCGCGCACTTGCGAAACTGTATCCCGACGCGCGCATCACGCTGGACTTCGAAACGCCGTGGCAATGCCTGGCGGCGACGATCCTTTCGGCGCAATCCACGGACGTGGGCGTCAATCGCGTAACGCCCAGACTCTTCCGCGAGTATCCCGACGCGCGCGCGATGGCGGCGGCGGACCGCCGCCACGTCGAAGAGTTAATCCTCAAGACGGGTTTCTTTCGCCAGAAAACGAAATCGCTGATCGGAGCCGCGCGGAAGATCGTCGAGGACTACGGCGGCGAGGTTCCATCCGAGATGGAAGAATTGGTGAAAATCCCGGGAGTGGGGCGCAAGACCGCAAACGTGATTCTCGGGCATATCTACGGCAAGCCGGGCTTCGTCGTGGATACGCACGTGCGGCGGCTGACGTATCGGCTGGGATTCACCAAGCGGACGGATCCCGCAAAGATTGAAATCGACATGCAGAAGATCCTGCCGGCCGACGATTGGACGCTGTTTACGATGCGGCTGATTCTGCACGGGCGCCAGGTATGTATCGCGCGCAAGCCAAATTGCGAGGTCTGCGCGGTGGCCGGGGATTGCCCGAAGATCGGAGTGCGGACTGCGCCGCGCGGCTAGTGTAGTTCCGCGTCGATCGCGCCGGCGCGGGCGATATCGCCGAGCCATTGCGCACTCGGCTTGAGCGAGCGCGCTTGAGTCTCACGATCGACGGCGACGAGTCCGAAGGTCGGCCGATAACCCGAGTTCCACTCGAAATTGTCGAGCAGCGACCAGTAGCAGTAGCCGCGAACGTCGATTCCGTCGCGGACGCATCGCGCAACACCGTTCAGTGCGCGCCGCACATACTCGATGCGGCGATCGTCCTTGTCGGTGCCGATGCCATTCTCGGTGACGATCACCGGAACTTTGGCGACCGCGCTCGCCTGGCGGATGTTGGCTTCGAGCGCTTCGGGCCAGAACTCGTAGCCCATCAACGTGGTCTCGACGCCGGCCTCCGGGGGCAGCGTGCCGTCGGCACCGATGCGATTGCGAGTGTAGGTCTGCACGCCGACGAAGTCGTCGCCGCGCGCCGCCTCGAAGAAAATGTCCTGGCATTCGGCCTTGATGCGATCGCGCCGCTGTTCGCCACCGGGCACGGCCTGGAGGTCGCCAAGCGCGAGGCAAATTCCCACCGGAAATTTGCCGCGCGACGATTTGAGCGCGGCGGCGGCCAGCCGATGCGCCTCGAGCATCGTGTCGCGCGCCTTCATCTGATCGCACATCAGGTACGGCGCGAAGCGATTCGGATCGGCGCCGATGCGCCGCGCCGCCTCCGCAAACCATTCCAGCCGCAGCGGGTCGAGTTTCAGCGGCAGCGCGCCGAGCAGATACTGGTAGGCGCCGAGGTTGGCCTCGTTGATCGTGCACGCAACGCCGATCAGGTCGCCGAGATGCGCGGCCGCGCGCTCGCAATATCGGGCGAATCGCTCGGCGGTTTTTTTCTCTGCCCATCCGCCGTCGCCGGCAACCCATCGCGGCGAAGTGAAATGATGAAAGGTTACGACCGGCGTGATCTTGTGTTCGTGGCAGCAGGCGAGAACGCGGCGGTAATGGTCCAGGGCGGCGCGCGAGAACTCGCCCGGCTCGGGTTCGATGCGGGCCCATTCGATGGAAAAGCGGTAGGCGTTGAAGCCTAGCCGCGCCAGCATCGCAATGTCGTCGGCATAGCGATGGTACTGGTCGCAAGCGTCGCCGGACGGCTCGACGAACGGAGACCCTGGAGTATGCTCGAGCACCCAGAAATCGCTGTTGATGTTGCCGCCCTCGACCTGATGGGCGGCAGTGGCAGTTCCCCAGATGAAATTGGCGGGAAAAGTGAAGCGCTCGGTTGCCATCGCTAATCTACCTTCAAGGATGAAATGTTTCCGACGCTACAGCGAAAGCCGCGGCGGCGGCAACCCACTATTTGAACATCGCGCTCGAAATGCAATAATTCCCTTTCCACTATCCCGTCCAAGGCGTCACGTGAGCGGTGAAAATCCGAATCGAGGACATAACGGCGGATGCCAAAGAGATGGCGTTCGCCGAGCCGGAGCAGGAAATCAACCGTATCCTGGGGGAGGGACCGATCCGCGAATATCATTTGGAAGGAGCGGTCGAAGTGTCGGTGTCGTTCTATCGCGCGGGGACGGAACTGTTCTTCGCAGGCATCCTGAAGACCCGGACCGGGGCCGTATGCGCGCGATGCGCCGAGGATTTCGACGCGGCGGGCGATCGCCCGTTTCGCTTCGTGCTGTCACCCAAGTCGATCGGATACGACGATGACAATCTTCGTGCGGAGGATCTGGAATTCTCGCTCTATGAGGGCGACGAGGTGGACTTAAGCCCGCTGATTCGCGAGCAAGTCCTGCTCGCGTTACCGACGCGTCCGCTTTGCCAGGAGGACTGCCGCGGTCTGTGTCCGCATTGCGGCGTAAATCTGAATCGCACCACGTGCGGATGCCGCGCGGAAAACTTCGAACCGCGCCTGGACGCCCTAAGGTCGCTTAAACTGCCGCGCACCTGATAAGCTCAACCTCAACATTTAGGAAGTAATTCGTTATGCAAGCACCCAAACGCCGTACTTCGCACTCGAAGAAGAACATGCGCCGCGCGCATGATGCGCTCCGGGCCGTCAACCCCGGCACCTGCGCGTCGTGCGGTGAGCCCGTGATGCCGCATCGCATCTGCCGCCATTGCGGCTCCTACCGCGGCCGCCAGCTCGCCGAGATAAAGGAATAGGCGCGGCGGAGCACGACCGTGAAAATCGCGCTCGACGCGATGGGCGGCGATCTCGCTCCCAAGGCGACCGTTGAGGGCGCCGTCCTGGCAGCCCGCGACTTCGGCATCGAGGTCGTGCTGGTGGGCGACGGCGAGATCCTTGCGCGCGAGCTCGCCGATCACGAAGCCGCCAACCTGCCAATCCGAATCGAGCACGCGCCCGAAGTCGTCCTGATGGACGACTCGCCGCTGGAATCGGTGCTGTCCAAACCGCGGTCGTCGATTCACGTCGGACTCGATCTGGTCAAGCGCGGCGACGCCAGCGCGTTTGTCAGCGCCGGAAATTCGGGCGCGGTGATGACGGCGTCGATGATGATCCTGGGCAATCTTACTCACGTCGATCGCCCCGCGATCGCGGCACTCGTACCGACCAGCGAAGGATTCGGCTTGCTGATCGACGCGGGCGCAAATACCGACGTGAAGCCGATTAACCTTGTTCAATTCGCCGTGATGGGAAGCGTGTACTGGCGGTATGTGCGCAACGTCTCGCGTCCGCGCGTCGGGATTCTCTCCAACGGCGAGGAGAGTTCGAAGGGTACCGATATCACGCGCGCGGCGGCCGCGATGCTCGAGCAGATGCCGACCTACGTGCACTATGTCGGGTACGTCGAGGGGCGCGACATCAACCGGGCGAAGGTTGATATCGTCGTCACTGACGGATTCACGGGCAACGTCGCGCTCAAGACGATGGAAGGATTCGGGTCGTTCATGCTCGGCAGCCTGCGCGGGGTGTTCGGTGGAAGCTGGCGCGCGCGGCTGGCGTATTTGCTGGTGAGGAAGGGTCTCACCGCGATGCGCGAGCGGGTCGATCCGTCGGAATACGGCGGTGCACCGCTGCTGGGCATCAACGGCGTGTCGATCGTCGCGCACGGTTCGTCGAACCCCAGGGCAATTCGCAATGCAATTCGAGCTGCGGCGAACGAGCATCTGGTGCATCGTGTGAACGCCGAAATTCTGGAAATTCTTGCGAAGATTCAACCCGCTGGGCCGGTCAAGCCGGCGGCCGGCAAGGGAATCAGGGCATTGTTCGGCAAAATGCGCGAGCGGTTGCATCGCCGCGACAAGGAAGCCGAGACGGTCAAGCGCGACGACTCGCATCCTGTGCAGGATAGCGATACGGGCGGGCTGCACGAGCCGTCCTCGGAGCACGGCGCGGACCATCATGCCGAGGCGGCCAAATTTGACCGCGCCAACTACGAATCTACACACTCCCGATCGCGCGACAGCGACTCCCATAAGGATGAAGCGCGGGGCGAATCCGCCGACGGCGGCGCAGCATCGACGCTACTGAACGGCACGGCAGCCGGCGCCGACAAAACGCACAAGTCAGGCGAGTTGCACCCGCAGGACGAGTCGGATGCGGGCGCGCATCCAGCAGATCCTCCGAAGAGCGATTCGTGAGGCGCCGGGATTAGATGAAACTGGCGTTTCTTTTTCCGGGGCAGGGATCGCAGCGGGTCGGGATGGGCAAGGAACTCGCGGATAGCTTCCCGGTCGCGCGCGAAACGTTCAAGGAAGCCGACGACGCGCTTGGGTTTGCGCTCTCCAAGGTCTGCTTCGAAGGCCCGGAGGATGAACTGCGGCTGACCGCCAACACGCAACCCGCCATCGTGACGGCGTCGATCGCGGCGCTGCGCGTCTATCGCAAGGAAATCGGCGGCGAACCGGAAATCGCGGCGGGCCACAGTCTTGGCGAATACAGCGCGCTGGTCGCGGCCGGAGCGATTAGGTTTGCCGATGCGATCCGCGCAGTGCGCGAGCGTGGGCGCCTGATGCAGGAAGCGGTGGGGCCGGGACAGGGCGCGATGGCGGCGCTCATAGGGCTCGAGCTGCAACAGGTGGATGAAATCTGCGCGGAGGTCAGCGCCGACGGCAAGTTCGCCGTGCCCGCGAACCTCAACGCGCCTGGCCAGGTCGTCATCGCCGGGCATGCGGCGCCGGTCCGCCGCGCGCTGGAGATTGCAAAGGAGCGGGGCGCCGCGATGTCGGTGGAGTTGAAGGTCAGCGCGCCCTTTCATTGTCCGCTGATGCAATCGGCGCGTGACGGGATGGAACCGGTGTTGCGCGCAATCCGGGTCGGGGAGTTCAAGTTTGGCGTGATCGCCAATGTCACCGCTGAAGTGAATCGCGATCCCGCCCGCGTCGTGCCGCTGCTGCTCGAACAGATAACCGCGCCGGTAAGATGGGAAGAATCGATGGGCCTCATCGCCCGCTGTGGCGTCACCGATGCGATCGAATTCGGCTGCGGCCGCGTGCTGATGGGCATGATGCGCCGGATGTATCGGACGATTCGCGTGCGCCCGCTCGAGGATCTCTCATCGTTGAAAGCGGTGTCGCAGCCGGGTACTGCCGCCAAGGCCTGAGCGCCGCCTTGCGTCCGCAGCTTTTAGTCCTTATGCTGCCCTGATAATTTGATCGCACTCCCCTGGCCGTTACCTCTGGTCTTCGCGGCACGGGGATAATGTTAGAATATTCATTGGCGGCCTAATCACGGCTCGCTGCCAGGAGGAACGAGAGCACGATGGCTCAAGACATCGAAACCAAGGTTCGCGAGAAGATAAGCGAGCAGCTGGGCGTGGCCGCCGACGAAGTAACTCCGGAGGCCTCGTTCATCGAGGATCTCGGCGCGGATTCGCTCGATATCGTCGAGCTGGTAATGGCGCTGGAAGAGGAGTTTAACATCGAAATCTCCGACGAGGACGCCGAGAAGATCCGCACTGTCAAGGACGTCGTCACCTATATCGAGGCTCACAAGAGCTGAAGCCGCACGACACAAATCTCGTTCGTGATAAACCGCCAGGTCCGCGGCGCCTCGCCGGCTGGACCCGGAGCTAGACCATGCGGTGTCCATTCTGCCGCAATCGTGGAAACCGGGTCGTCGATTCGAGGCTCTCGAACGACGGCATGATGATTCGGCGCCGCCGCATGTGCTCGGCATGCAAGCGGCGTTTCACCACCTACGAGCGGGTCGAAGAAGCGTCCCCGATGGTCGTGAAGAAGGACGGCCGCCGCGAGCCATTCGACCGCGCCAAGATAATCGCGGGCCTCAAGCGCGCCTGCGAAAAGCGGCCGGTCTCGATGGAAACGATCGAGCAGATTGCCAACAGCATCGAGGCCACGCTGGCCGAGCAGGGCGACCGCGAAGTCGCCAGCAATGCGATCGGATCGGCGGTGATGAACGAGCTGCACAAGATCGACCAGGTCGCGTACGTCCGCTTCGCGTCGGTATATCGCTCGTTCAAAGACATCGACGAGTTCATGCACGAGCTCGAAGACCTGATCAATCAACGCAAGCAAGCGCCCGCACCGCGCGCCGCCGGTGACAAGAAAAGCGACACCGCCTCCTGATTCGGGCATGCGGGCATCTGTCGGGCGGCGGGCTCTCGACAAGGCCTCGATTCGGGACCAACGCTTCATGCGCGAGGCGCTCGCGCTCGCGCGCGACCGCCTGGGCCTGACCACTCCAAATCCGACGGTAGGATGCGTAATCGTGCGCGGCGGGAAAGTCGTCGGCCGCGGCGTCACGGGCCGGGGAGGGCGTCCGCACGGCGAAACGCAGGCGCTTGCCGATGCGGGCGCGCTCGCTCGCGGCGCGACTGCATACGTATCGTTCGAGCCGTGCGCCCATTTTGGACAAACGCCGCCATGCGTCGACGCGCTGGCCGCGGCGGGCGTCAAGCGCGTCGTAATCGGATGCGTGGATCCCGATCCGCGCGTCAGAGGGCGCGGAATCGCAATCCTCAAGCGCGCGAAGATTGAGGTCGCGGCCGGAGTGCTCGAAGACGAAGCGCAACGTTTGAACGAAGGGTTCATCACGCGGCTAACCCACGGGCGGCCGATGGGAATACTCAAGCTCGCGATGTCGATGGACGGCCGGATTGCGGCTGCCAGCGGCGATTCGCGATGGATCAGCTCGCCGGCGTCACGTGAAATGGTGCATCGATGGCGCCGCGAATGCGACGCCGTGATCGTCGGCGCGGGGACCGTGATCGCAGATAATCCACGCCTGACGTGCAGAATCGCGGGCGGCCGCGATCCGGTTCGCGTCGTTATCGATGCGCGCCTTCGCACGGCGCCCGCGGCGCGGGTATATCGGGAGCGATCGAGCGCGGCCGCTATCCTGGTCACCACCCTTAAGAATCTCGCCCGCGCCCGCCGAAGATATGAGCGACCCGGCGTCGAAGTGATTGCCGCCGCGGCGCGTGACGGCAAGATCGAGTTGGGTCGGTTGATGCGCGAGTTTGGGCGGCGCGGATGGTGCCGCGTGTTGATCGAAGGGGGCGCAAATCTGGCCGGCTCGGCGTTAAGCGCGGGTATCGTGGATCGAGTGGCATTCTTCGTCGCACCGAAAATCTTGGGCGCGGGTCTTCCCGCGATTGACGCGATGAAGTCGCGCCGCGTGCGCGACGCGCTCCAGCTTGCCGATCTCTCGGCGCGCCCGGTCGGCGACGACTGGTTGCTGGAGGGCCGTGTCAGCGCGGGAAATGGGCGCGGTCGCGTTGGCCCAGCAGGGCGCACTGGTTAGGCCGTCAAGCCGGTGATAATATCGCCATCGTTGAATTGAATCAGATGGCATCGGCTTCTTTAGAAGAAATTTTCTCCACGCTGCGCGACGGGAAGATGGTCGTGATGATTGCGGAGGAGCGCGAGGACGCGGAAGGCGACCTCGTGATGGCGGCTGAGAAAATCACGCCCGACGACATCAATTTCATGGCGCGCGAGGCCCGCGGCGTGATCTCCGTCGCGATTCCCGACAAGCGCTTCCGCGAGCTTGGAATTCCGCTCCAACCTTCGACCGACAACGGCGATTCGAACGAGCAGGCCGGCGTGCTGATCGACGCGCGAGAAGGCGCCACCACCGGCATTTCGGCCAGCGACCGCGCGCGGGTGATTTCGGTGGTCGCGTTCGGCGAATCCCGCCGTGACGATTTCGTCATGCCCGGCCATATTTTACCGCTGATGGCGTTGAGCGGGGGCGTGATGGTGCGGATCGGGCGCGCCGAAGGCGCGGTGGATCTGATGCGATCGGCGGGGGTAAGTCCGGTCGCGGCGCTATGCACGATACTGCGCGAGGACGGCGAGGCCGCGCGGCTCAAGGAACTACGCGAGTTCGCGGCGCGGCATTCCATCCCCATCTGTTACGTCAAGGAACTCGTTTCATATCGCCTGACGAATGAAGTTCTGGTCCAGCGCGTTTCCGAGCAGCCGTTTCCCGTCGATGGCGGTGTGCTGCAGGCCGTCGTCTTCCGCAACGTCGTCGATGGCCGCGAGCATCTGGCGCTGATCAAGGGCCAGGTCGGCGGCGGACGCCCTGCGCTGGTGCGGCTCCATTCGGAGTGTCTCACGGGCGACGTGTTTTCGTCGGCGCGATGCGACTGCGGTGAGCAGTTGCAGGAGGCGCTCGAGCGAATCATGGCGGCGGACTGCGGTGTAGTGATTTATCTCCACCAGGAGGGCCGCGGAATCGGGCTCGGGAACAAGATTCGCGCCTACGCGCTGCAAGACAAGGGGATGGACACCGTCGAAGCGAACTTGCATCTCGGCTTCGACGAGGACTTGCGCGATTATGGAATCGGCGCGCAAATTCTGCGCGATCTCGGCGTCGGCGAGGTCCAGTTGCTGACCAACAATCCGCACAAGATAGAAAGCCTGCGCCGTTACGGGGTAAACGTTTCGCGCGTGCCGATCGAGGTCACGCCGCATGCCGGAAACATCGGGTACCTGAAAACCAAAAAAGAAAAACTCGGCCACCTGTTCTCGGAGCTGAAACTGATCACGTGAGAGAGTAAGGCGCTGCGGCGACGCGTGCTGCGCCGCCCGCGGCTGTTGAATTGCCATGGGACTAAGACATCAGGGGCGCGAGCTCGCGCTCAAGGCGCTGTACCGGATAGACATCTGCGGCGGCGCCAGCAGCGACGATCTGACCGCGCTGTTCGAAAGTTTTCCGGCCGAGGAGAGCGCGCGCAAGTTTGCCGTCCAGTTGGTGGAGGGAGTGCGCCGCGAGCAGCCGGCGCTCGACAAGCATCTGGCGGACGCGCTGGAACATTGGTCGGTCAAACGCTTGTCGCGCGTCGATCACAACGTCATGCGAATCGCGCTCTACGAATTGCTCAGGATGGAGGACATTCCGGCGCGCGTTACCATCGACGAAGCGATCGAACTGGCGAAATGTTACGGCGACATCGAGTCGGGGCACTTCGTCAACGGGGTGCTGGACGAAATCGCCGGACGGTTGGGGCTTAAGCAGAAGGGTGAGGAAATTGCGCTATCCAAGGCCGAGTAGGCTGCTCGGCTTCGTGATCGTCGCAGCCCTTTGTATTTCGGGATGCGGCTATCACTTCGCGGCTTCCGGCGATGCACTGCCGCAGGGCGCCCAGACGATTTACGTCGCGCGATTCGGCAATGTCACCCGCTTAACCGGAATCAACGACGAGTTGAGGCGTTACATCCAAGATGAAATCGCGATGCATCGCAGGCTAACGGTCGTGGACAGCCCGGACGCGGCCGACCTCCAGCTGTCGGGCGTGGTCAGGCTCTCTGTTGATGCGCCCATAAACTTCAACACGGCGTACGAGCCGACCACCTACCGCAATAGTGTGATAGTCTCGGCGGTGCTCAAAGACCTGCACACGAAAAAGACGATCTGGAGCACGACGCGCGTCGGCAGCGGGCAACATGCTCCGGTCGTGGCAACGAACGTCGTGGTCACGACGCCGAGTTTTTTGCAGCAGAACCTGCGCAGCGGCGATATCGCGCAGCTGACTGATCTCCAGGTTGCGCAAACGCAAACGGCGGTGGCGCGCGACATGATGATGCAGAGATTCGCGAAGAACCTGTACACCGAGATGGCCGAAGGCTTCTAGCTTTTAGCTGGGCGCCACGCGCAGGGGAGGCTAGCGCATGCCACTTGAAACCGCGCTGGCATACCTTCGAGCAGCAGCCGCGCAACGGCGAATCCCGCCGGTGGTGGTGATCTTCGGCCCGCACGCATTCCTGCGCGAATACGTTCTCGATTCAATCGTTCGCAAGCTGGTGGCCGAGGGATGCCAGCATCGCAGCTTTCAGATCGGCGCGGGCGACGATTACGGCGCCGTGCTGAACGAGCTTCGCGCGTCCGATTTGTTCGCACCCAAGCGGGCCATCGCATGCCGAATCCTGCGATCGCGCCGGGACCGGGCGGAGACGGGCGGCGCGGACGCTGAAGCCGGCGACGCGCGAGGGTCGGGGAGCGGCGGCTCGGAGACGGCGCTGGCGGCGGCCATCGAGACCGCGCGCGGCCCGGGCAACCTGATTCTGCTCTACGAAAAAGACAACGCGCCCGCGAAGATCCGCCGCGCCGCGGAAAAGCCTGCGTTGCTCGTGAATTGCATGCGTCCGTTCGACAATCAGATAGAGCAGTACGTGAACGCATTCGCGCAGTCGCTTGGATTAAAACTGTCGGCTGCCGCAATCGACATGATTATTTCACGTCACGGCGGAGATTTGGGCGCCGTCGCCGGCGCGCTTGGCAAGCTCACAATCTTCATCGAGCCGGGCGCGGCCGTGCAGCCGGGCGATTTGGACGAGGGCGCAAGGCGGATGCCGGAAGCATTCGAACTCGCCGACAGTCTCGCGCGTGGCCGGGGCTCGGCGGCGCTGGCGCAGTTGGGCCGCGCGACCGCGCTCGGGCGCGACGTTTTCGAAATCCTCGCGGTCGAGATCATACCGATGATGCGCCGGATGATGATCGCGGCCTCAATGATCGCGGCGCGAAGGAGTGACGGCGACGTCGCCGCTGCGCTGGGGCTGGCGCCGCAAAGCGGCCTTGCGACCCGCGCAATCGAAGGGGCGCGGCGCTTCGGACCGGCGCGCCTCGAACGCGCTTACTGGCGCGCGTGCGCGATGGATGCGGGATTCAAGAACGGTACGATCAAGGAGCGCGAACAAGCGCTGGCCGGATTGATCCTCGATCTGATCAGCACCCCCGACTAGAAACCGTTGCCCCGAGCGGACGGCTTACGCTTTCTTGCCGAACTTGCGATGCAGGCTGGAGGACAGCCGTGCAACTTTGCGGCGCACCGTGTTGCGATGCATCGTGCCGCTGCTGATCGCCTTGTACAGCACCTTGGTGGCCTGCTTGAGCGCTTCGCGCGCCTTGGCTTCGTCGCTGCTCGACGCGATAGTTTCCGCTGCCGTCTTGGCCAACGTGCGGGCACGTGTCCTGACGACGCGGTTGCGCTCGGCGCGCTTGACGCTTTGCCGATGACGCTTCTCGGCCGATGGATGAACTGGAATATGAGGCATAACCAGTCATTTCTAACAGTGCGCGCGCCCCGTAGCAATACACCCGTTCAATTCATTGCTTCAATCCCGGGCCGGTGGTGCATGCCGCAGCTTTCGCTTCGTTCCACAGGCCGTCGATTTCGGACGGCGTCATCGCTT
>OBLT010001842.1_pt1 | contig 13360 bp, 12 predicted proteins | sample 1518721 | NCBI WGS metagenome assembly OBLT01 (sample SAMEA3539307, study PRJEB22396) | soil metagenome | biome: tundra; feature: field; material: soil | place: USA | collected 2010-05 | depth 0.15 m | reverse complement strand
CGGGGCCGCAGCGCGAGCGGCTACGGATTGCCTACAGCAACTACAAACGTTTCGGGGTCGAATCGACTTTCACGCCGAAATAACCCGTTTGGCGACGCTCCCTCCATCAAGCGAGAAAGTCAAACAGGCTGGTGTGCGGCATCTTGCCCTGCATCTGCATTGCGGCCTGGAGTTGCGTGGAGCCTTGCGTAAGCTCCATAGCCGCACTGGTGATGTCGGCGTCCTCCGTCTGGCTGATCTGGGTTTTAAGCTGGGTGTCGAGATTACCGGCGTAGGTCGTGGCGCTCTGAATCCGGTCTTCAACCTGACCGTAGAAAGCCTCCATGGAGTTTAAGTGTGTGGACGCCTGCTTGATCGGGTCGATGGCATTCGCGACGGTGGTCGCGTTGCCGCCCAGAAGAGCGAGTCGCAGGTTGTTGAGCGCGGTGAAGACGTTGCCTGAGGCCGGATTGTTGAAGATCTGTTGGGCGCTTTGGGCGGCAGCGAACGATCCGCCCGCCGGATCCTCGATCTGGTAAGTGGCCGCGGCGGCGGATTGTTGCACTACCGGGTTGGTGGGTAACAGGGCGGAGTTGAAAGTGAATGCCGGGCCGTTCATCTGATCGCCGCTGAAAATGTAGCGCCCCTGGGAGGTTGTCTGGCTGACACCGACCATCTGTTCCTGGATCGACTGCACCTGCTGGGCGAGCGTCTGGAGAGTGTCGGAGGTCTGGGTGGAGTTGGCGCCCTGTTCCCCCAGGGTCAGCGCTTGATCCATCATGGTGATGGCGGAACTCAGCGCAGAATCTGCGCTGGAGGCGTCCGCTTGGGCCGAGGTGAGGTTGGACTGAACCTGGCTGTTGTGCTGAAGGCTGGCCCGAAGCTGGAGCAGGGTGCTAATTTGATCGGGAGCGTCAGAGGCAACATTGATCTTCTTGCCCGAAGAGACCTGCTGGTTGGCCACCGCGATGCTCTGCTGCACCCGGTCGACATTAGCGAGGAAGAGTGCGGATGCGGGGTCGAGGTTGGTGATCATGACGTTTCCTTAGGGCCCTAGGATATTGATAGTGTCTAGTGTGAGCTGGTCCAGCACGGTAATCATTTTGGAGTTGGCCTCGTACGCCCGCTGGAACTGGATCATCACCGTGGCCTCCTCATCCAGAGAGACGCCGGATATCTGTTGACGGAGACTCTGAGCCTGCGCAACCGTCGATTGCTGAACCTGCAATTGATTGGTCGCATCGTTCAGATCGCTTCCCACCCGGGCAGCCATCCCGCCATAGAACGCGCTAAAGCTGGTGGTGCCGTTGACCATGTCGCTGGGATCTGTCGGCTTGGCCAGATTAGACAGTGCTAGCGGAACTCCGTTGGACACCTCCGAGGTGAGGGTGACAGGTTGTGTATCGACCGAGGTGGGTGTCCCCGTGATGGCCGCCAATTGGTTCGCGGTAATGGCCGGGTTTACCGTGAGGGATTGCGCCACTCGGGTGTAGTCGGGGGTCTGGCTGACGGTGCCGTCGCTGGCGGTGGTTGTGGTCGTGGCGTACTGAAAAAGCGGCACCCCCGATTGCGGCATCGATCCGCTCGATCCGGCCGAGTGGTCGGTGACATAGCCCGATGTCAAAAGCTGATTCACGCGGTTGGCGAACTGCTCGGCCATGGTATTCAGGTCGCCCGGATGGGTCGCATCGCCGAGATAGGAGGGCAGCACCTGATTGTGAACGTTGAGCAGAGCGCCCAGTTGGCCCCCGGTAGTCTTCGCTGTAATGTCTCTGCCGTCGGACGCGAAAATGTGGGCGGATGGCGGCGCGTCTGGGTAGGGCGACGTGGCATCGGGTGCCTGAAGCCCGTAACTCAGAGCGTAGGACTGATCTCCCACTAACAAAGGCGTCTCACCATTCAACAGGACCGTTACCGATCCGTCAGCTTGATGGGTCGCAGTGAAATCGGCATACTGCGACAGTTGTTCCAGGGTCGAGTTTACTTGCGCATCCATGCCGGGGTCGTTTCGATCGCCCTGGAGAATCTGGGTGTTGTATCCCTGCAACTTCCCAACCAACTGATTCACCTGGGTCACTGTCTGTTGGAGTTGACCTTCCGTATCGTGGGTTATGTTGGCTAACCCCGCGGCAGCTTGCTGGAAGGAACTGGCCACCGCCGTGGCCTGATCGATCACGTTTTGCCGGGCAGTTGGGTCGGTAGGGGATTGGCCCCAGGCCGAGAAGCTCTGGAACAGATTGTTCAGGGCGCTCGAAATGCCCGCCGTGCCGGAGACGTCGAACTGCGACTGGATCGCGGTGAGGCTGTTGACGTTCTGCTGCGCCTGTCCCAGCCCGACGGTTTGCCGCCGCACCGCCTGCTCGGCGTATTCATCCCGCGAACTTTGTATCTGGCCGGCGCGCACACCGCCCGACGACCCCAATGCCAGGTCCATCGGCATGGCCTCCAGCGTCAGGGTCTGTTTGGCATAACCCGGTGTCGAGGCGTTAGCCACATTGTTTTGAGTCACCGCCAATACTTGCTGATACGCGCTGAGCGCGCTGGCCGAATTGAGCAGAGAAGACAGAAGGTTCGCCATCGTCCTATCCCGTCAAACAAACCAGCCCCCGGCGACCTGGTGCCGGCACTTCACCCCTGGGTGTGTATCCATTGGTCAACGCCGCCCAAGCCTGGCTCCACTTCGCATAGTAGTCCCGCGCGGTCTGTAATAAATGGGAGGCGCGGCGAACGGCTTCTTGCAAGCGGCGGGCCTCCGCCAAAGCCTCCAGGTTGCCCTGGGCCCCGCTCACCCACGGCCGGCAACTCGCCAGATCCGAACAGGCAGATTCCAGGACGCCCGCACACCGATCCAGCGCCTCAGCCGATGGCGAGGCCAACAAGCCGCAGGCCCGTTCCACCTCAGACCGCACCACAAGAATCCGTTCGATTCCGTGGTTTGCCGTCATCCTCATTGGCCGCCCGCCGCCAGTGCTTCGGCAACCATGTCTTTGCTGGTGGCTGCCGAATCGGGCCGATAGCTCCCGCTTTGATATTGCACCGCCAACGCCTGGACCCGGCTCGCTCGCGCCGACCCCTCGGCCGACATCGCTTGGGAAAGACGTCCCAAGGTACTCGAAAACTCCACGCGGTCGCCAGTTCCATTCGCGCCTGTTCCGCCCGTCCTGGCGCCCCCGGCGCGGTCGGACCGTTGTGTCTCCTGCGCGCGGCCAGACTCGGCGGCCGAAGGGCCCGTCAGATTCACATCGTAGATTCTCATACCGAACACGCCAACCTTTGGCTAAATGACATATCGGCATCCAGTCGCGTCTCCGATAGTCGTTTCCGAAAAGAATCCGAATTTCTACGCCTAAAGTTTTCGCTGCTTCTGTCGATTGCTCCTTTGTAATCGCCATGGACGCCAAACGAGTCTTGTGGATCAGCTCAAACCAGTCCCGCACACCTGCCGAATGCCCGTCCCCGCCGGCAGACTGGACAATCGACTCCCGAACCCCGGACGGGGCACTCGAGGAGTTATCTCAGCATCGTTACGATGCCCTGGTGTTGGATTTTCCAGCGTCAGACTGGACCACGATCGATCTGCTGGAGTGTGTGAGACGGTTTGACCCCCAGGTTCCCTTGCTTATCCGCGATTTCGAAGCCCCCCTGTCAGATGCCCAGGTGGCCCGCTTTGGGGCTTATCAGTCACTGGCCCCGGCCGATGATGTCTTCGTCCAAATCGATCTTGCGATCGAGGCTCGCAGGGCCGCCAGTCTGGCTGCGCTGGCCGTCGGCGCCGGGCGGGAAGAGTGGGAACGCATGCTGGTGGGCGAGAGTCCCGAAATGCGGCAGGTTAGCCACATCATTCGACTGGTAGGCGCTCGCCGCTCCACTGTTCTGATCACGGGCGAGACCGGTACTGGTAAGGAAGTAGCCGCCCGTGCACTGCATTTGGCGAGCCCGCGCCGCAGAGCCCCATGGGTTGCCGTGAATTGCAGCGCACTGCCCGAAAACCTGCTGGAAGCCGAACTGTTCGGCCACGTCCGCGGCGCGTTCACTGGAGCCCTTCAAAACCGCGTCGGCCGGTTCGAACAGGCCCACAGGGGTACCCTGTTTCTGGATGAAATCGGCGATTTACCGATGGACCTGCAAGCCAAGCTTTTGAGGGTCCTGCAGGAACGCGAGTTCCAGCGGTTGGGCAGTTCGGAGACGATCCACGTGGACATCCGCGTGGTAGCGGCAACCAACTGCGACCTGCTGCAGCGAGTCGAAGAGGGCCGCTTTCGCGAGGACCTTTACTATCGCTTGAACGTTGTGCCGATTCACATGCCGCCCTTGCGCCAGAGGCCTGGAGATATCCCGATGCTGGCCTTGCATTTCCTGGAAAAGGTATGCCGGATCGAGGAGATCCGCCTCAAGTCGCTCAGGCCGGAAGCCATCGAGCGGTTGCGCGGCCATGCGTGGCCGGGAAACGTGCGCCAACTGGAGAACGCGGTGGAAATGGCGGTCGCATTAAGCGGTGAGCGAACCATGTTGGTGCAAGCCGATTTCCCGCTGGCCGCTCCGGCACGCGCCCGCGCCACCCTGCCAGTCAACACCCCCGTAGTATCGGTACCCGATGATGGCCTGGATTACGAACAGACCCTGGCAATCATCGAACGCAGCATCCTGGAGCAGGCACTTCGTAAGACCGGGGGAAACAAGAAAGCGGCGGCGGGAATGCTTCGTCTCAAGCGTACTACTCTCGCGGCCAAAATGCGGAGCCTGGATAGTGCTGATTGCAATTAGCGGGACCGCCTGTCCCTGTTTAGACCGCTGTGCCCGCGAGCGGTCGCACCGTCGGATGGGCCTCCCGCCTATCCCAGGGTCGAGAGGAATCGGCGCCTCCTTGGACAAGATCCCGAATCTCCGTCTCCGGGGCCCGGCTCCGTGGTAGCCCCGCGGCCCGGCAAGTCTCTGGATGGGTTACCAGAGGTAGTCCTTGGCGATCTCCCGCTTGTCGTAGCCGTCGAGTACATGAACTACCCGGATCCTTTTCAAGGAAACCGGCGATAATTGGCCGATCGGTATGTACATGATGGAGCGGCCGGCACGGGAGGCGATGGCCTTGAAGATGGATCGCGGCGGCTTGGCTGCGACATAGACCACGTACCGGTGGATCGAGTAGTCTAACGCCGCCAGCAGGAGTCGCTCGGACTTCGATTCGGCGAATGCATAGTCCGCATCCTGCCAGACATCGTACATGCGCCGCGCTGGAAGACTCATCAGAAAACCGCCATACTCGGCCCGTCCGATCCCCGGTCCCACCAGGTTGTCGAACGGCAACGTGGAATAGAAGGCCATATCCGATTCGTTTTGGTTTTCGCCGAGCCATGTGGTCATGTAAGAGTAGCGGTTATCGCGGTCCTCGTCGAAAATTACGACTACCGACCCAACTTCACCGTGGATTTTCTGAAACTGACGCACATAAATACGGCCCTCATACCACTTGCGGATGGTTTCCCGCAAATCGATTCCGTCCAGGATAGACGTGGAAAAGGGTTCGACGCGAACGCGCTCTTCGGAAACGATGCTCTTACCCTTTTGTTTCAAGTACCGGCCGTAATCCTCAATGACGAGGTCCTCGGGCGGATAGGAGCAGATGCCCGCACCGTTCAATTGGCTGGCCCATTCTCCGGGAACTTTCTCCTTCTTACGCGGCTTCAATCCGAACGGGCGAAGCCGCTGTTTGGCGCTGGGCAGCCGGCGGCGCAGGCGAATGCGCCGAGTATCCAACCAGACTTCGTCGCCCGAGATCCGCACGGTCATGATGTCCGACGCCAACTTCTGGGGCGGGTAGCGGCCCGCGACCTGCCAGACATCCCAAGCGTAATTGTCGTCGGCCACACCGCGAGCCGCTACGGTGAGGTCGAAGATGCCGGCTGAAAGTTCGTTTCCGGCGAGTGCCAGGTTGCGGGTGTAGCGGGCCAGCAGTCGCCGCTGCCAGTGGGCCATGCGCTCCCCGGTAGCGGCTTCGTACTCCTTTTCGGAGTCGCGGAAAACGGCTAGTTGGGCGTGGCGCCGGTCGATGAGATTCGCGTCCGTCAGCGCCAGCCTGAAATTCTCGTAGCGCCACTGGAGCGCCGGGTACTCGGCGGCGATTTCGGCCAGCGATTCAGGATGCGGGTTGAAGAGTTCGACGCCTTCCCGGTGGGAACGCGCCAAGGGCTGCGCCTGGGGCTCCTCCATCGCGTCGAGCACGGGGTCCAGCAGGTTTAGCGATACCACCACCAACACTTCGGCCAGCGGATCGGTACCTTGCAGCTTCCAGGCAATCCCGGCTGCATGCCGCGAAATTTCCTCCGACCGTGGTTGCGGATACACCCGATAGGCCTCGACGTACCGCGTCAACCCGATGTGTCGAACGGCGTAAGTGTCCGGGTACGCGTCCTTCAAGTGCGGGCGCTGTCCGGCGTCGGGATCCGCGAATATGATGTCGGCGCCCGTCTCCAGCCCGGTGCGGATGGCTTCGGTAAACGGATCCGCCGGTTCCACAGGCACGTAGACTGCTTGATCGCTCCCGCCGGTCTCGTCCGGGTAAAAAATCAGGGACATCTCCGGCAATCGGGTTACGGCGCGCATCCACACCCGCCCGAGAGTGGCCGGCAATTCGAGGGCGATCACTTGCGGACGGTGCCGCAGAATCGCCTGCCTGACTTCGATGGCGAACTCCAGGCGTCCCGGCACTACCGGAAAGTACGTAAAGCGGCCCCGCTTCAGGCTGCCGGGATCAGGAAGCGGAAGGTCGATTTCTCCGGACATAGCGCAGCGCTTCCTCCCCCAACACCTGAACGACGGCGATTTCGAGCGCTTCGGCCTCGTGGGTTCGTTGCGTGGCCAGGCTCTTCAGTTTGATGGCAAAACGCGCAACGTTAATGCCGTCGCGAACGGTGTATCGCTCGTCGGCAGCGTGCGCCATCTGCAGGAAATCCGTCACGTAAGTCAAAATCCGCTCCTCGGCGAACGGAAGATTCTCTCTCAGAATGTGATATTCTTCGTCGCGCTCGGGGAAATCGATGAAGATTTGGGGCTGCAGCCGCGAATGGATATACTCCGGCAGCTCGAACGTGGAGGCATCGTCGTTCATCGTAGCGACCAGCCGAAAATGGGCATGCGCCCTGATTTTGATCCCGGCCACGATCGATTCCACGTAGCGACGATTGTCGAGCAGGGGCGCCAGACTCGCCCAGCTTTTCTCGCTCATCCGGTTGCCTTCGTCCAGAATCGCGATACCTCCGCGGAGCATGGCGGTCACCAGAGGCGAAGCCACATACCGAAGGCTTCCCGCCCCCTCGATCACCGGGGTGATCAGCAGGTCCTCCGGGCGCGTGTCCATGGTGGCTTGCAGGATATACACGTCGCGTCCCATACGTTTGCCTGCGGCGTAGGCGAGAGTGGTCTTGCCAACACCGGGTTTTCCCAGCAGACGCGGATTCATGGGCAGGTCCTGGTCGTTGACCACCATCCATGCGGCCAGTAGTTGACGCATGAGTTCGTCTTGTCCTACCCACCGGATCGTGAGTTCGTCCGGGTGCGCGAGGTGCAGTGTGACGCCTTCGATCTCAACGGTCATAATCCAACCTTTATTATCCGGCATTGGCCGGCGCCATGCCCGATCAAGGATAGCGCGGATTCCACCTGCAAGGTGGCGGCTTGGATGAATCGCGTCGGCCGCGACAGCTTCGACCGATCACCGATAGCGGGGAATCTGGTCCGGCAAACCTGGCGAACGGCCGCGCTGGCTGCGTGCACCGGTCTTCTGTCCCGCCTGGCAGATCTTGGTGAAAGGAACCCGCCGCTGCAGTTTCGAGATCCGTCAGATATTACTAATCACGATCCGATGGACTTTGAGCAGCAGGTCGACTTCCTGAATTGGAATGTCCAGTGCCGCCGCGATCCGGTCCGGGGGATCGCCTCGCCGGTGCATCCGTAGCGCCTGGGAGCGTTTGGTGAGGTTCAATCCAGCCTTCAGGGGAGTAGAGACTGCCGTTATGGGAGGCTGCTGCCGGATCTCCCGCAGCTCCGCCGCCAGCGAGTTCTGACTTTCCCGCAGTGATTCCAGGACGGCCTCGCAACGTTCCTGGCCGGCTTTCGCACGCTGCTCGGCGTCGCGGACCAGTGCCTTGGCCCGGAACAGGGCAACGAAGCTCAAACCGACGGTCGCCAATACCAGGCCGAACAAGATAGCCAATGGCAGAACGCGTGGGTCTATGGCGCGTTTCGCGAGTTCCACAACTTCGGCAATGGCCCTCATCGCAAGGTCCTGAGCCGGTCCTGGCGACTGGCGATCTCCTGGATCCGCACGCCGTAGTTCCCATCAATCACCACTACTTCGCCCCGGGCAATCAGGCACTGGTTGACCAGCACCTCGACCTGCTCGCTGACGCCGCGGTTCAACTCGACAATCGAACCCGTCGTCAGCTTCAAGACGTCCTTCATGGGCAGTTGCGCCTTACCGAACGAAATACTGACTGGCAGATCGACGTCCAGCAACAGATCCATGGTGCGGGAGCGAGGGAGTTCGGGGTCCGGCGCTGCCGCCTCAACCCGGTGCGGGGGAGTATCATGCGGTTCCGTTTGACCCGCCGGCGGCGGGGCGGAGATCGCGGCTACCAGTTTCGGGCTGAGGGCCACCAGGAGTGGTGCCAGAACCTGGTCCGCGAACTTCAGGGAAATCGACGCCCACTCCTGCAGTTCCGGATCGGGCGAACGCTCCACGCCGCTCTCACAGGTAACTTCGCGGCCCAGAAGAGAACCGATCGAACGAGCCATCGCCGAGAGAGACTGGCCGAGTATTTCGAACCAGGTGTTTCTTGCCTCGCCGGACTCCACCGTTTCGAGACCAGCCGCCTTGAGGGTGAGGGTACCGGTGTATTCCCACGTCGCGCGGGGCGCCGCCACCCAAACCATCATCTCCGGCGACACCTGGAACGGCTGCTCCCACCACAACATGTCCGCTTCGGGGCCAGCGCCCGTGGCCGGCGCGATTTCCGAGAGCGGCCCGGTTACCGTTTGCCATTGCACCTCGGGCCGTTGGTCGGTCATGGATTCGAGGACCTGCGCCAGGCTCTCTCCCCATTGACCAAGAAGCAGCTTCACATTCTCCGCTGCTTCTAACCTTAAATCCTTGTTTTCACTCATGCTTATGCCGTCAACATGCCTCGCGAAGCGGGCCACTGTTCGGATAGATGACTTCGCAGCCTCAAAATCGCCTGAGACTTCAATTGCGATATGCGCGACTCATGAAGATTGACCACCTGTGCGATTTCCCGCAAGGTCAACTCTTCGTGATAGTAGAGACTCAGAACCGTACGCTCGATGGCTGGGATCCCATCAATGCCCTCCGCCAGCAACCGCTCCAGTTCGGACTTTTCCAGAAGGGTAGAGGGGAGACTTTCGTGATCATCCGGAATATAGTGAAGCAGGTCTTTGCCCTGATCGTTTCCCGCGTACTCCAGGCTGGCGATGTTCAGCCCGCGGATTTCCACCAGCCATTGATGATATTCCTCGATGGAAATGCCCAATTGAGCGGCAGTCTCCTCCTCGGTTGGCGAACGTTGCAGTCGCTGTTCCACGGCGGTTATGGCCGCTTCGATCTGCTTCGCTTTGCGCCGCTTCTGGCGGGGCGCCCAGTCCAGACCTCGCAGGCTGTCCAGGATGGCCCCACGGATCTTGTATTCCGCGTAAGTCTTGAGTTTTACGTTGTGGCTCGGGTCGAAGTTATCGATCGCCGAAATCAAACCAAGGACGCCGGTAGACACCAAGTCTTCCAGACTGATGTTTTCCGGCAGACGCTCCTGGATACGCCGGGCAATCAACCGCACCTGCGGGAGATGTTCCAGGATGAGCCTTTCGCGCTCGTCGTCAGTGATCACTTCGGACACCGCATACGAATACATATGATTCCGCCATCCAGTCACCCATCTAGGCTGCCGTCCGGGCCTGACTGCTGTAGCCCGTCAGGACCAGTTCCGCCAGCCGGCCGCGGCTGGCAGTCTCCAGATCCTCCGGGATGCGCTGCCCGTTGGTGAAAAAGGACAGCGGCTTACCGGTTCGCGCGGATTCATTGAGGATCGGGCCGAACGAACCGGTTTCGTCGAGCTTGGTAAATAGCAGGCGTTGCGGCCGGAAGATTTCGAAGGAATCGACTATACGAGATAAATCGGCTGATTTCATGGAGGCCGGCAGAACCAGTTGCGGATCGATGTCGGACCTCGTGGAAAGGAAACGGGCCAGGTCGGAAACGCCGTCCATGTCGCCGAAGCCGAACCCCGGCGTATCGATGAAGATCAGCTCCTTGCCCCGGTTCTCCTCGATCGCCTGCGCCAGCGCCGTGATGGTCTCGAGCACTTGAAACCCGACGCCCAGGATCGCTGCGTAGCACCGCAGTTGCTCGGCAGCCGCCACCCGATAGGTGTCCATCGAAAGCAACAGGACGGGACAGCGGCTGGCAAGTCCGTAATTCACCGCCAGCTTGACCAGGGTAGTCGTTTTTCCGGACCCCGGAGGTCCCACCAGCGCTACGATCTTAGGCCGCATCTCGCCTCTACCCAGCGTGGGCTGCACTTGGAAGCGCGATTCCAGCTCTTCGACCAGGGCGCGCTGAAACCCAGCCTTGTCGAGCCGTTGCGGCGCCCGTTTTTGCGGGGGACATGGCCTGACGACGCGTGACTCCGCGGCTTGTACGATTTCGCGGGCCAGTTCCGGTCCCACGTCGTTTGCCGTGAGTACGGCGTAGGCGTCGGAGAGGTCGGGCGAGGCCCCAACCAACTGTGCAGGAGCCAGGACCGATCGGGTGAGTGTCCGCCGCATGCCCTCGAGTTCCCTTTTCAAGTCCGCCACGTCTCTGGAAAGCTGGTCGGAAACCGGTGGCCGCGCGCCGGCCGAGGCCGCAGCCGGGGGGGCAGAGGCGTCCTCCGGGGCTCCGCCGGCCGGGATGCCATTCGCGAAGACCACTTCATACTCGCCCAGATGCCGGGCTTCGGGAGCGGCCTTGCGGCTATTCACGAGCATGGCCTCCGGTCCGAGTTCCTGACTGGCCATTGCCATCGCGTCTTCCACTGTCCGGGAAAAATACGACTTGATCTTCATCGGATTGGTCTCCTGCGATTCATTTGCGGCCTGACGATCTTGCCCACGTGGGATCTATCGTCAGATGCGCGGATTTGCTGTAGGCCGGGGTTCATTGAATGTTCCCGAGGGACTGCACGCGTAAGCCGGGCGGCACTTCGTTGTGCGCCAGGAAGAACAGGTTTGGCAGTGTGGACTCGGCGATCTGCCGCAGGAAGTAGCGTGCGCCGGCGGAAGTAATCGCTACCACCGGCGTCTCGGGCGACGCCACTCGGCTGGAAATGTGGTTCAGGATTTCGCGTATGGTCTGCGGCGCCAGCGTCAGGTGGCTGTTCTGCTCCCCGTGCTCCACGGCCGCCTCGACCGTCTGCTCGATCCCCGGCGCCAGGAACCACGCCGCCAGGTCGCCGGAGCGGTTGAGGTAGGGCCTCACCACCGTGCGGCGGATGGTTTGACGGACGTACTCGGTTAACAACACGGGATTGCGGGTGGCTGTGGCCGCCTCGCCCAACGCTTCCAGAATCGACACCGCGTCTCGAATGGAGACCCGCTCGCGCAGGAGGTTCTGCAGCACCCTCTGCACGGAGGCCAGTGGCAGGAGCTTGGGAACGAGGTCCTCCACTACCTTGGGGTGCTCTACGCTGACGCGGTCGAGCAGCCGCTTGGCATCCTGGCGGGAGAACAATTCGTGGGCGTGGCGCCGGATGAGCTCGGAAAGGTGCGTACCGAGGACGCTTACGCCGTCCACCACCGTGTAACCCGAATTGCGGGCCCGCTCGGACCGTTCGGCGGGAATCCAGAGTGCGCTCATGCCGAACGCAGGCTCGCGGGTAGCCTGACCCTCCAGAGCCACCTCCCCATGCCCCATGGGAATGGCGAGTTCGCAGCCTTGCGGCAGTTCATAGCGTGCAATTTCCACCCCTTTCAGCGAAATCACGTATTCGCGGCCACGGAGCGACAGGTTGTCCGTCACCCGCACCGGCGGCAACAGGTAGCCCAAATCGGTGGCGAGCTGCTTCCGAATCGTGGAGATGCGACGGAGCAGGGGCGACTCTTGGGCTCCTTCCACCAATCCGACCAGGCCCAGCCCAACCTCGATGGCGAGAGGCTCAACCCGCATCAGCGATTCCACATTCTCCTTGGCAGGGGCCGGCTTGCTCTGCTCGGTGGACGTTTCCACTTGCGCGTTCTCCCTGCGCCGCATTCTCCACCCGACAACGCCCGCGCCGCCCCCCAACAAGAGGAAAGGCAGCTTAGGCATGGAGGGTATCGCCGCCAGCACCATCAGGACTCCGGCTGCCAGCAGCAGCGGCTGCGAGTTGCCGAGAATCTGGCGGTGGAACTCGGCGCCCAGCCGGGCTTCCGAACTGGCGCGCGTGACGATCAAACCGCCGGAGATGGAAATCATCAGTGCCGGAATCACCGTGACCAGCCCGTCGCCAATCGTGAGGACGGTGTAGGTCTGGAGCGCCTTCTGAAAGTCCATGCCATGCTGCAGAACCCCGATCAGAAAGCCAGCAATGATATTGATCGCCGTGATCAGGATGCTGGCGACGGCATCGCGCTGTGTGAAGCGCGAGGCGCCGTCCATGGCGCCATAGAATTCGGCCTCGGTCGATAGTTGTTTGCGCCGCCGCTTGGCCTCGGTCTCGTCAATCAGCCCCGCGTTCAGGTCCGAGTCGATGGACATCTGCTTGCCCGGCAGGGCATCCAGGGTGAAGCGCGCGGTGACTTCCGAAATGCGCACCGCGCCATGGTTGATGACCACGTACTGGATCGCGATCAACACCAGGAAAATTACCGCGCCAATCACATAGTTTCCGCCCACCACAAAGCTGCCGAAGGCGCCGATCACCTCTCCCGCGGCCGACGTGCCCGTGTTTCCGTCGAGCAGAATCAAACGGGAAGAGGAGATGTTCAGGGCCAGGCGGAACAGCGTCAACAGCAGTAGAGTGGTGGGAAACGAGGTGAACTCCACCGGCCGGATGAGATACAGCGAGACCATCAGCACGATGACGGAGACCAGGATGTCGGTGACGATCAGAAGATCCAGCACGAAGCTCGGAAGCGGCGTGATCAGCGCAATCACAATCCCCAGGACCGCGATCGGTACGGCCATTTGGCCCAGCATCTCGAGCGGCAAAGCCTGCATCCATTGGGGAAGGACGCCGGGTGGAATGACCGCCAAGCCGCCGGGCGGAGCCCCCCGTGGGCCCCCCATTCCCGGTGCTGCGATGGCCTTTGAAGGTGTCATGGTTCTAACCTGGTAGCCTCCCGTTCATGAGTTTGAAGATGT
>OBLT010001839.1_pt1 | contig 13378 bp, 10 predicted proteins | sample 1518721 | NCBI WGS metagenome assembly OBLT01 (sample SAMEA3539307, study PRJEB22396) | soil metagenome | biome: tundra; feature: field; material: soil | place: USA | collected 2010-05 | depth 0.15 m | reverse complement strand
CGCCGCCAGGCCTCCACCTCTTCTGGCCGACGGTAGGGCGATGGCTCAAAGCGCGGTCAGCGGACACCTTCCCTCCACCCGGCGAGGTAGTGCCGTATAACGACTTGTGCTCGAGGAACAGAACCGGGTCGGGGTCGCGGATGGCGGTGATCAGCAGGCCCTTCGCGTCATAAGGGGTTGAGGGCACGACGACCTTAAGACCTGGAGTGTGGACGAACCACCCTTCAACGCTCTGCGAATGCTGGGCGCCCCGCCCCATCGCCCCCTGCGGCGCGCGGATAACCAGTGGCACCCGGGCCTGCCCGCCGGACATTAACCGGATTTTCGCCGCTTGATTGACAATTTGGTCCATCGCGCAAAACAGAAAATCAGCGTATTGGAACTCGACCACGGGTCGCAGGCCGGTGAGCGCCGCGCCGATGGCCATGCCCATGAACCCCGCTTCCGAAATGGGCGTATCCCAAACCCGTTCCGGTCCGAACTCCTCCAGCAGGCCAGCCGTAACGTGGTACGCTCCCCCGAAGATGCCAATGTCCTCGCCCAGCAGGATAATGGCGGGGTCGCGCCGCATTTCCTGCGCGAGAGCTTCCCGGATAGCCTCCGCCATGGTTAGGCTACGCATTCGATTCATCACCCGATACATAGTTCCAGAAGTCGTCTGGTTGAACGGGCTCGCTCGCCCGGGCAAACGCGATGGCAGCTTCCAACTCCGCCTTGACCTCTAGCTGGATGCGATTGAGTTCGCTCGCTGAAGTCCAACCGGCGGCCTGCAGCGCGTCTTCCAGCCGTCGGATTGGATCCCGCCGCCGCCAGGCCTCCACCTCTTCTGGCCGACGGTAGGGCGATGGCTCAAAGCGCGAGTGTCCGCGGATGCGATAGGTAACACACTCGAGGAGGCTGGGACCATCTCCTCGCCGGGCCCGATCAACGAGCCTGGTCGCGGTGCGGTAAACCGCGACAACGTCGTTGCCATCCACACTCTCGCCGGGGATGCCGTACGCCGCGCTTCGAGACGCGAGATTCGAAACGGCGGACGACTGCTCGACCGTGAGGGAAAGAGCGAAGTGGTTGTTCTCACAGACGAATATCACCGGCAGCCGCCACAGCGCAGCCATGTTCAAGGTCTCGTGAAACAGGCCTTCGTTGATGGCCCCGTCCCCGAAGAAGGCGACGGCGACCTGGCCAGTCTTCCGGACCCGCGCGGACAGGGCTGCCCCGGCTGCGATCGGGATTCCGGCACCCACAATGGCGAACGCGCCCAGCATTCCCCGGCGGAAATCGGTCAGGTGCAGCGACCCGCCCATGCCTCTGCAACTGCCGGTGCGCCGCGCGAACATTTCCGCCATCATCTCGTTAAGCGGGACGCTTTTGGCGATGCAATGAGCATGTCCACGATGGGTGCTAGCTACCCAATCATCGTCATTCAGCGCACCGATTACACCCACGGCGACCGCCTCTTGCCCGGTAGACTGGTGCATGGTGCCTGGCATCTCCGTGGTCAGGAAGAGGTAATAGAGTTGCTCCTCGAACTCGCGCGCTTGCAGCATCCGGCGGTACATCGACAGCAGCCGCACCTGATCCACACCGATCAAGTCCAACCGGGGCACCTCCGGATCGGTTCGAGGGTTATCGTTCACGATTCATCCTCCACCGCGATCACCCGAACGGGAAACGCTTCCGCACCGGTCACCTTCAAGGGCAGGACGAAGGTGAGGAAACGCTGGTTGATCAAGGGTTCCAGGTTGGTCATGTATTCGATAATCGGGACCCCGGCTTGCAGCAAGGCTAAGTGGTTGGGCTGGCCAGGGTAAGGCCCCCCCTGCGGATTTCGCAGTTCGATCCCGGAAGCGTCAACGCCCAGGATTTTGATCTTTGCCTCGCTGATCAGCCACTCGATGGTTTCCGTTGAAAACGATGGCCGTCGGTGTTGGTGCTCGGTACGATAAAAGCGGTCACAGCCGGTGTAACAGTACAGGATGTCGCCGGGTTGAATCCTTCCCCCAGCTACCCGTTTCAGGCCGTCCAGGGTGATCTCCTGTCCGTCGCCCCATTCCGACACGTTAAGCACAAGGCCTGGCCCAATCAAATGTTCCAACGGAAAAGTGGCGGCGTCCTGACCTTCCCTGACATGGTGATAGGGAAATTCAATGTGCGTACCCGTGTGGGTGTTCAGAGTCACCTCTGAAATGATGTACCAACTGTCGCCAATCCGTGGGTACTTGGAAAACTGCTCCCACTTGTCTACCAAACGGGTATCGATCTCTAGCCGATATTCCTCGCGGCCAGGCATAAGAGTATGCGAGAGGTCGAAGACGCGCCTCAGGTTCATGGGCTACCATCCTTTGCGGAAAGTGGACGATCACAGATGTTCGCCTGGCCTTGCAGTCCGTAACCCTCGAAGGGACGCGGTCCGCCAGCCACGAAATTTGTCACGGTGCGTTTCAAGGAAATCAAAGCCTTCCAGGAACTGTTTCAGATTGACCAGCGCACCCCGGAATCTGCTCGTTCTCAGGCGACCTCCCGGCGACATTGGTGGTCGTGCAGAGCCCATTCAGGGGATCGTGACCCGAGCCGCGCGGCACTCCGTTCCCAGACTGGCACGCCTGACTTGTATGGGCACTCATCGCACCCGGTTGAATTGATCTTCCGTCAGTATAACGGGGCCAACATTTCGAAACTCTCCCGGGGGAACGTTTCGCCAGCAGGCCAACTGATACGATGCAACCTGCAAGGGGATGATTTCCAACACGGGCGCCAGGATCTCTGGAGTTGAAGGCGTCAGCCAATACGAGAGGTCATCGTTGCCAGACACTTTTCCGGCGGGTGCCACGACTCGCACTTGGCCGCCAAACGACGCCAAATCGCGAGCCAGTCCGAGATCGATCTCGCGTGTGCATTCCTGGGACGCGAAGACTACGCCACGGAAATCCGGGTCGGCAACCTCTATGTGCCCGTGCCGGAAACTGCCCGCGGTCTTCGCGACTGCGGGGAACTTGGTGACTTCATTGAAAAGAATTGACGCTTCCAGGGCGGATGCGAACGAGGGTCCCCTGGCCAGCAAATAGATTAATGAGGCTCGCTCGAAGAAGGGACGCCACTCTTCGCTTTCCGGCAGAATGCGCTCCAACGCCGAACTAAACGCTTCCGCTAGATCATCAAGGTCGCGTCGCCATTGCTCGCCGAGTTCATTCCCAACCGCGGCGCCGAGTAATAACAGGGTCGCCAGTGTGCACACATACGTTTGCAAGGCAACCCCCTTGTCCGGCTGGCTCCCTATGAGCATAGTGTGGTCCGCTTCTCGAGCGAGCCGTCCTTCGGGTTTGTTGGTCACCCCAATGACCGTGGCGCCCTGTGCCTTGAGCAGCGGAAGCAGTTTGGCGGTTTCGATGGTGTCGCCAGACTGAGAAACCAGCACGGTGACCGCGCCATGGCAGGCCGACTGCCGAAAATGCAACAGTTCTCCTGTATCTATGGTTGTGGCTTGGATTCCGTGGGAACCGAGGTAGTGCTCCAGAGGAATACATGCGCACAGGGAACTTCCCATCCCGCTAAGAATCACGCGGGGGGCGCCGCGCAGCAGGTCCGCGGCGCGGTTCAAAGCAGCGCGGCCTTCACCAAATTGATAGTCTGCCATCCGCCGCAGGGACTCCGGCTGGTGCAAAATATCTTCGAGCAACCGATGCGTCTTCATTCTTTACGCTGACCTCCTGCCAGCGGATGGTATGGCTTTGGGATCAAAAGGCAAACGGTTACCGTAACCGTTTACTTATTTCGTAACATGCGCTACACTGTGCCGTCAATGAAAACTTGACGGTGTGTGTTGCGTGTACTCCAGACGATTCTTTTCGACGCACGCACCAGAATTTTCGTTATTGCGAAGTGCTCGGCAAGGAGAAAGAGAAATGTCTACGCTGGCATTGCTCGGGGGGAAGAAAGCAAAAGGCAAGGCGTTTCCTGTGTGGCCGTACTACGACAAGAATGAAGAACAGGCTCTGCGAGAAGTTCTGGAGAGCCGGGTCTGGTGGCGGACGCCCGGAACCAAAACGCTGGAGTTCGAACGCGTCTTTGCCAAGTTTCACGGAGCTCGCCACGGGATCGCCGTGACCAACGGAACCGCCGCGCTCGAAGTCACCATGGCGGGGCTCGGCATCACCGCCGGTGACGAAGTGATTCTGCCGGACTTTACGTTTGTCGCTACCGCCAGCGCGGTTTTGTTTGCGAATGCGCTTCCCGTACTGGTGGATGTCGACCCGGAGACGTACTGCATTGATCCCGACCTGGTGGAAGCCGCAATCACTCCCAGAACGAAGGCAATCATCGCGGTGCACATGGGTGGACATCCCGCGGATCTCGATCGGCTGCAGCAAATCGCCAAGCGCAAGCGCCTGGCGTTGGTGGAGGATTCGGCGCACGCGCAAGCCAGTGAATGGCGCGGCCAGCGGGTTGGGACCTTTGGAGTGGCGGGGACCTTCAGTTTTCAATCGAGCAAGCTGATCACTGCCGGCGAAGGCGGGATCATCATTTCCAATAATGACAAATTCGAGGTGCAGGCCCGCTCCGTGCACGACTGTGGCCGCATGCCCGGCGAGTGGTTCTACAGCCACTTCATTTATGGATCGAACTACCGGCTAAGCGAATGGCAGGGCGCCATTCTCAACGTGCAGTTGAGCCGTCTCGACGAGCAGACCAAGCGGCGCCATCAAAACTCACGGCTGCTGGACCGCCTGTTGTGCGAAATCCCTGGTATTACGCCGCAAAAGCTGGACGAACGGTGCACGCGCAACGGGCAGTATGCCTACATTTTCCACGTGAATAAGAAAGAATTTGCCGGCTTGTCGATGGAGCGTCTTATCGAAGCCATGAACGCGGAAGGCATTCCCAACCAGGCAAGCTACCCGCCGCTTCACAAGTTGGACATGTTCCGCAACGGCAACTACCGGAAGCGCCTCAGCGGAAAGCAGGCCAAAGAGAAGCATGCGTTCCTGGGGAAGAAGTTCCCGGTGACCCACAAAGCGGCCTGGGAGACGGTTTGGATTCCGCAGCCGGCGCTGCTGGGAGATGAAGAAGACATGCACGAAATCGCGGTGGCTCTGGGCAAGATTCAGAAGAACGCAAAGGAACTTGTGTAAGGCAAATTTCCCGACCATGCTCGAGCGTATCTCATACCGGGGCTGGGACAGCGCGTATAGATTGTCCAATGGCGTGGTCGAGTTGGTCGTGACCGCTGATGTCGGTCCACGGATTCTGTTCTATGGATTTCGCAACGGAGAGAACCTGCTCCATGAAGTCGCAGAAGAGGCGGGGAAAACTGGAGGTTCCGAGTTCCGCCTGTATGGTGGCCACCGCTTGTGGGCTTCGCCCGAAGTGGAGAGAACTTATTATCCGGACAACACTCGGGTCGCAGTTTCTCAACACGGCAACGCGACTCGTTTCACGGCGCAGCGAGAGGAGTTGCCTCCAGGCACCAACCTGCAGAAGGAACTTGAGATCGAACTGGCGGCGACGGGTTCGCAGGTTCGAATCACGCACCGCGTAAGGAATGAAGACCAGCGCTCGACCACGCTTGCGCCGTGGTCGCCCACGATGATGGGGGCGGGCGGACGCACGATCCTGCCCCTTTCTCCCAGGATTGCACAGGATAAGGATCACTATCTTCCGGTGGGAGTTTTCAGCGTCTGGTCCTACACGGACTTTGCCGACCCGCGCTGGGTACTCGGCACATCCTATATCCAGTTGCGGCATCTTGCGAATCCCAAGGGCCGATTCCAAGAGCAGATGGGCGGCATATACAACTCGGCTGGCTGGGGAGCTTATTTCAGGGAAGGTTATCTCTTCATTAAACGCGCGGCGGTCATCGGGGGCGCGCAGTATCCCGATTTCGGCTGCAATTTCGAAGTGTTCGCCAACCCTGACTTCATCGAGTTGGAGACGCTGGGGCCTCTGGTCGAATTGAAACCGGGAGAAGTGGCGGAACATATGGAGCGCTGGTGGCTGTTTGCCGGCGTGACCGCGGGAGAGAACGATGCCTGGATTGATTCGGCGGTGGTTCCGTTGGTCGAGCAGACGGCCTTCTAAGTGAATTTGCAGGCAGTGATGATTGGCGAGGGTTTTGTGAAGAGAGCGTACGTCGAAGCTTTGTGGCGGCCGGCGATCCCCATCCAGGATGCGCTGTTGAATTCGCTTGCCGGGACGCCAGAAGCACGCGCTGACAGTCAGCCGGAGACGGCAGAATTCTTTTTTGACCATGTAAGTGTGATGTGCGTCACTGTGCGATTTGCACACCCACTTTAAACTTGACAACTTCTGAGAGCTGAGCTTTTGCTAGTCATTAAACGTTTTAATAAAATTCCCGCGCGAGGAGAAATGAAATGGAATCACGGCAGATCGGGGATGGGCGCTCGTTTGGTACCATCGTTGTCACAGCAACACAAATTCAGAGCAGCCGTCATGCTGAGCGTGCAATGGATAGTAGAAAACGAGTTCCATTCTGCCAGCGCGGGAGCATGATGACGTGGTTGGCGCCGTTGTTCGCGATCTTGCTTCTACTCTGTGGAAGCGCATTGGGTTCGGTGACGGCGAGCATTTCTGGCACGGTGACGGATCCAAGTGGCGCGGCGCTTGTGGGAACGATGGTCACTGCCACTAATGTCGAAACCGGTATCGCCCAAACACTGCACACTAACCAACAAGGGTACTTCACCTTCCCGTCACTAGCGCTGGGCCATTACGACGTTGCAGTGCAGCAATCTGGATTCAGGCCCTTCCGCGAGACTGGCGTGTTGCTGGACGTCAATTCCGCGGTAACGGTTGATGTCGTCATGCAGGTGGGTGACGTCAAGGAGGCGGTGACGGTATCGAGCACTGCGGCGCACGTGGAAACCACCACCACCCAGTTAGGTGAAGTAATCAGCGGAAACGAGATGACGAGCGTACCCCTGGTGTCGCGAAGCTACACCGACTTGCTGTCGTTGCAACCGGGCGTAAGCTCGGCCGCCTCGGGAATAGGCGGAGGCGGCGGTGGCGCTGCCAACACCGGGTCGAATTTCATAGCCGCGGGATTCGCTGTGACCCCGGTGTCGGGCGACCTGAACGCCGGAAATCTTTCGGTAAACGGCATGAGAGAGGCAAACAACGGATTTCTTCTCAATGGAGCGATCGTGCAGGAAGCCGGTTTCGGCGGTACGGCGGTCATTCCCAACCTGGATTCGATCGCGGAGTTTCGCATCATCACCAATAACTTCGACGCCGAATACGGCAACTACAGCGGCGGTCAGATCAACGTCATCACGAAATCGGGAACCAACGGGTATCACGGCGATTTGTTCGAGTTTCTGCGCAATACGAACCTGGATGGGCGAGATTATTTCGTTCCGACGCGGGGAGCTTACCACCAGAATCAATTCGGCGGCACCTTCGGCGGGCCCATTAAACGCGACAAGATATTTTTCTTTGCGGATTATCAAGGAAACCGGGTGGTGCAAGGGATAAGCACAACTTTTTCGGTCCCCACGCCCGAGGAACTTGGCGGCGACTTCTCCAGCGCAAAAGGGCCGCAAATGACTGGAAAGGTCAATGGCGCCTACTGGGCCGACCAACTTACTAGCGAACTGGGGTATCCCGTGACGGTGGGAGAGCTTTACTCCGACGTTTTCCCGACTGGTAAGATTCCCACTACGGCGATATCGCCGATCGCGACGAATCTTATGAAATATATTCCCTCCAGCGAGGGCGGGTCTTTCAGCACTTCAGCATTTTCACAACGGCTGCGCGACGATAAGACCAGCGGCCGCGTGGACGCCAACGCGCGCGTCGGCATGCTCTCCGCCTACTATTTTTTTGATCAATATAACCTGCAGAACCCGTATACCGTGGCTTCCTCGGTGCCCGGCTTCGGGTCGCTGTCCAAGGGCAGATCGCAAGTCATCAACCTGGGGGATACCAAAGCCTTCGGCAATTCGTCGGTCAACGAGTTCCGCATCCAGTATGTTCGCAGCAAGAATGTGACCACCCCGTCGGGAGGGACCGGAGTCACGTTAGCCTCGCTCGGTTTCACCGGCATCACCCCGCTCGATCCGGCCATTGAAGGTGTTCCCGAGATCGATTTCAACAACTTCAATTTCGGGGTTCTGAGCCGCGTCTTTGGACTGACGGAGAATACGTACCAGTTGCTGGATAACTATCGCAAAGTGGTGGGCAAGCATACGCTGTCGTTCGGGGGCACGTATCATTACACTCAACTTCAGGAAGCGCTCCTCAACATTGAAAACGGCAATTACCTGTTTAATACCGGCAGCGAGACGGGGATTGACATAGCGGATTTTCTGCTGGGGGCGCCGTCTGGTTACAACCAGGGACAAACTCCCGCATCCAACGGCCGCAACCGGTACATGGGCCTCTACGGGCAGGACAGCTGGCGGACTACTTCCAACTTGACCTTGAACTACGGATTGCGCTGGGAATTCGCCACACCCTGGTACGAACAGCATAACGAAATCGAGACCATCGTTCCCGGTCTGCAGTCCAAAGTATTTCCGGGTTCGCCTATCGGTTGGGTGTTCCCCGGCGACCCTGGCATCCCTCGCACTTTGGCGCCTACACGCTATAACAATTTTGCCCCGAGGCTTGGCCTCGCTTACTCACCAAGCGGCAGTGGATGGCTCGGCAAGCTGACCGGTGCCGGACAAACCAGCATTCGCGCGGGTTACGGATTGTTCTACACGTCCTTTGAAGGTGCAACTGACTTCAACGAGATAGGAGACGCTCCCTACGGGGACTATTACAGCCCTAGCACCCCAACCTTCGCGAATCCCTTCCAAAACCGGACGAACGGCGTTATCTCCAATAACCCGTTCCCCATCCAGCTTCCGGTACCGCAAAACCTCAATTTCACAACTGCTGGATTTCTTCCGATTGGAGCTTCGCCAGGCTTCAAACCCACGAATCGATTACCTTACGCCGAGGAGTATGAGCTTTCGATTCAGCGCCAATTCTCCTCGTCCACTCTCTTAACGTTAAGTTACGTGGGAACGCAAGCTCACCGGCTACTTTCAGACCAGGAAGCCAATCCCGGAAGTCCGGCGATCTGTCTCGCCCTTCAGCAGTATGGGTGCGGCCCTACCGGCGAGAACAATACCTACGTATTACCCCTTGGAGTGGCTGCGCCAGCTGCAGCGGTAGCCGCAGGTATCGTTACCACTGTCCCATGTGGTTCGGGCACTTGCAATGAAGTGGTCGGTACCCGTACCGGTCTGGCTCCGAACCTCGCCACCGGGACGATGAACTTCACCAGCGACGGCTATTTCATTACCAATGGTGTATCAGCCTACAATTCGCTGCAAGTAAATGTGCGGCGTACGGCGAAGTCGCTCACCTTTTTGGTGGGTTACACGTTTAGCAAGTCACTGGATGATTCGTCCGCGTATGGCGAGCAGGTAAACCCATTCAACCACAAGTTGAGCCGCGCACTTTCGGCTTTTGATCAGACCCACAACTTCGTTTTCAGCTACGCCTACAACCTGCCTTTTGACAAACTGGGAGGTCCGAAACGGCTGACCGGGGGCTGGCAGCTAAGCGGCATTACGCGATTTGCCACCGGTCTTCCTGTCACGCTTTATGAGACGGACGACAATTCCCTGCTGGGAACCGCGAATTCCGGCCCCTTGCCGATCGGCATGGATACGCCGCTGTTTACCGGTACTTCGATTCATCACAAGGACCCCCGCAGCAGTATCACCGCGCCCTTCTTTGACGCCTCGCAGTTTGTTCCGGAAACGATTGGAACACTGGGAAGCGCGCGGCGGTTCTTTCACGGGCCTGGCCTAAACAACTGGGATATGGCGCTGCTGAAAGATACCCGGCTGAGTGAGACAACGAGGCTCGAGTTCCGGGCGGAGTTCTTTAATCTCTTCAACCATACCCAGTTCAATGCCGTAAATGGCAACATCAGCGGCGCCGGCGCCGGGCAGTCATTCGGCTTCGGCAACGCGCAATCAACTCAGCCGGCGCGGATCGGACAGCTCTCACTGAAGCTTCTGTTCTAGTCTGCGCAGCAGAGAACGGTTAGCTCCAGAACTTCCAGGAGGCTCTTCGGAGCCTCCTGCTTGCATTTGAGGAAAGAGATATAGAGGCGTATCAGAACTTTAGTGCGGGACGACAGGTTCGAGCGAGTTTTGCCATGGCGAATGATTTTCCGCGATTTGACTTGACGGGCGATGTCGCATTAGTGACTGGCGCGGCTCGCGGCTTGGGCCGTGCGATTTCGTTAGCCCTTGCCCACGCTGGCGCTGACGTGGCGCTCGGTTTGCGCGATATGACCACCGGAAGCGAGCTGGCAAAAGAAATTGAGGCGACAGGCCGGCGGGCGTTGCCTTTGCAGATGGACATGACAAAGCTCGATGAGGTCCCCCGGGCGGTCGATGACACCATTGCGCACTTCGGCCGCCTGGACATCCTCGTCAACAATGCCGGTCTGGGGCCGGAAAACGCTGCGGAAAACGTGCGCGTGGAAGATTTTGACTTGACCCTCGCCGTGAATTTGAAGGGGACATTCTTTGCCAGTCAGGCGGCCGGACGCGTGATGATTCGCCAGCAGCGGGGATGCATCGTGAACATGAGTTCCCAAGCCGGCTTTGTTGCGATCCCGACGGAATCGGTCTATTGCATGACCAAGGCAGCCATTGCGCACTTGACCAAATGTCTTGCCGTTGAGTGGGGTAAGTACAACATTAGAGTTAATGCGGTTGCGCCCACATTCATTCGTACGCCGGGTACCGAGCCCGCCCTGGCGGACCCGGCCTTCCGGACCGATGTGATCGAGCGCATCGCAGGGCTGCACCGAATCGGCGAGCCGATGGAGGTTGCGGGTGCCGTTGTATTCCTTGCCTCGCCAGCCGCGTCGCTGATTACCGGGCACACCATCCTTATCGATGGCGGCTGGACGGCCAGATAATCCGCCTTGCAAAATGGAAATTCCGGATTAAGCGGGGGTATATAGGTGCGCGTTGTGGTGGTTGGTGGAACGGGTCATGTAGGGACGTTTCTCATTCCGCGACTGATACACGAGGGCTACGAGGTGGTTTGCGTCCACCGAGGGAAAGCCAAGCCCTACCTGTCCGATCCAGCATGGAAGAAAGTGCAGCAAGTCATCATGGACCGCGAGGCGGAAGATGCCGCCGGTACATTCGGTTTGAACGTGAGTAAGCTCAAGCCTGACATTGTCATTGACATGATCTGTTTTGATGTTGCCGCCGCCCGGCAGTTGGTGGAGGCCTTGCGCGGGAAGATACGCCATTTCCTCAGTTGCGGGACCATCTGGGTCCACGGCTACCCCGTTACCGTCCCCATGACGGAAGACTTGCCGCGTCGTCCTTTTGGCGAGTACGGCATCAAGAAAGCACAACTCGAAGCCTATCTCATAGAAGAGGCCCAGCTTCGCGGTTTCCCGGCAACCTCCATACTACCCGGTCACATCGTGGGACCGGGCTGGGTGCCACTGGACCCTTTGGGCACGTGCAGCCTTGACGTGTACGGGAAACTCGCCCGGGGAGAAGAATTGCTGATGCCGCACCAAGGGCTGGAGATGTTGCATCACGTACACGCGGACGATGTGGCGCAAGCCTTCATGAAGGCGATTGCCAACCGGAATGCCTCCGTGGGCGAAAGCTTCCATGCGGTCTCAACAGCGGCGATGACGATTCGGGGTTATGCGGAATCCCTGGCTGCGTGGTTTGGTCAGCCCGCGCGCCTGCGATTTGTCCCCTGGGAGGAATACCGAGCCACGGTCTCTGCCGAAGAAGCACAGGAGACCTGGGACCACTTGGCGCATAGCTCGAATTGCAGCCTCTCCAAAGTCCAAAAGCTGCTTGACTATCGACCACGTTACAGCTCGATGGAAGGTGTCTGCGAAGCGCTGAGCGGACTGATCGAGCATGGCCAGCTAAGGGTGAAAAAGGTGGCGTAGTGCAGAGATCCGAGAAGCTACGAAGCTGAGGCAAATGGGTTGCGCTTCTGTCCCGAAATCCGATTCAATTGCCGCCAGTTATGCGGTTGACGACGTACTGGTTTTTTCTCCCGCTCGGGTCGGAGCGGACGCGGTCGACTGCCTCACCACCAACTCAGTGTCCAAAACATGCTCTCGGCCTATGCGCCGGCTTGAGCGGAGCATTTTGTCTAGCACTTCGAACGCCAATTTGCCGAGTTGCTCGCGTGGAATACGAATAGTGGTAAGAGAGGGACGGGCGAGACGGGCAAATTCGATATCGTCAGTCCCGACCACGGACACATCCTCCGGCACGCGCAAGCCAGCCTCCTCCAGCGCCACCACCGCTCCGATCGCGGTCATATCGTTGCTGCAGAAGATAGCGGTTGGGAAGCGAGGCTGGGCGAGGAGGGTCCGGACTGCTGCGATTCCTCCTTCCACCTTATTATTGCCCACGACGTTCTGATGCGCAGGCAAGCCTAGTTGCTGGAGCGCTTCCGCAAATACTTGTTCGTACATCAGAGAAGACGGGCGTTCCCGGGGTCCGGAGATGAAGGCGAATGCCCGGTGGCCGAGTTTGTAAAGGTATTCGATTGTCTGGGTCGACCCCTTCGCGTAGTTTATGTGAATGTTGCTGATGTACCTCTCAACCAGCCCCAACTCCAGGAAGACAACCGGAATCTGACTCTTTTTGAGTTCGCGCGCGATGGCCGGATCCATCGATACCGTCATGACTGCCACGCCGCGCACTCTGTTTTCAATCATCTTTTGCACGGCCATCTGCGTTCGGTCGGGATCATAGTTCGTAGTGCAGAGGAGGATGTCAAACCGATGTTTCACTGCTTCCGCCTCAAAGCTCTTAATGATTTTTGGGAAAAAGGGATTCTCTATATCGGAAATTATCAACCCAAAGAATTCGCTGCTGCCACGCGCCAACCTGCCCGCATGAACATTCTTGTAATACTTCAGCTTCCGAATGGCGAGTAGAACACGTTGCTCGGTTTGTGGAGCAACGTAACGGGTCCGGTTCAAAACATGCGACACCGTGGCGACCGAAACGCCCGCTCTCTCTGCGACGTCCCTGATACCGGCTGGCATTTCTTCTCCGTTCCTCACCTCTTTTTCCCCAGATCTTTCGGCTCACGGCAGCTTTCTTACTCGTGGCTAGGCTCTCGCGGCGCAGGTTCAGACACGGCCTTTGGAGTAGGAGGCGATACCATCATTAAATGTTCCTTGACACCCTAGCACCGCGCATGTCACAAGGCAAACTGTTTGCGTAAGCGGTTACCGTAAGCGTTTGCCCAGTTGCATGAAGCTAGTCAAGTGACGGGACGCCGCTCATGCGGCGTTGCAGTCGTGATATAAATTGCCCGATGCGCCTCAAGCTGATCAGTTGCGAAG
>OBLT010001835.1_pt1 | contig 13397 bp, 10 predicted proteins | sample 1518721 | NCBI WGS metagenome assembly OBLT01 (sample SAMEA3539307, study PRJEB22396) | soil metagenome | biome: tundra; feature: field; material: soil | place: USA | collected 2010-05 | depth 0.15 m | reverse complement strand
CCAGTAGCAGGCCACCATCAGAGGTCACTCGTGATCCCTGGAAATCAACTTTCAACGAGGGGTTGAAGGAGAGCTGAAAGGGCTGGTTTTGTTGTTCACCCACTGGGTGCAAGCCGCCGGTGTGTACTTTGCGCCGTCAACACCGCATGAATACTGGCGTTGGCCCGATCATACAGCGGTTTAGGCCAACTTCAAAAAGGAAATGTGGGATTAAAGGATATCCTCGCCGCGGGCGCTCGCAGAGCTTGAAATTCAACATCGCAAAACCGGAAAGACTGCGCGGCGGACCTACCTTAAAAGGACTGTGACCGACTGTCGATTACAGGCTTTACGCGTTGCCCATCGCCGCCAGCAAGAGAAATGACAGTTCCACTGCCAGCGCGCAACTGTTCCGGTTCCAAGCGCGCATCCGAACCCTCACCCACCGGACTCGCGGCACCAGTCGCGACTGGTTGGCGAGCTCGGCTGTTGTCTTCAGGGTTCGCAAGGCCAAACGCCGACTGTGCTGGATGGTTTAAATCAGTCGGTTCGGCGTAGACTCCGCTCCGCGGCCGGGTTAGGGTAATCCCGATATTTTACTGGCGAACTTCTCCTCGACAACAGTATTAGACTTGGCGAGGGGCTTGCCATTGACGGTAAAATTCTCGAATTTAACACCTTCAATGTCGCTTTCGTCGCTCGCCCCTTGCACCTGAATACGCACCTTGGGAGTCTGCGGTGACGTAGTCACCTGGATGTTGGAGAAGATAACGCCGCGGATCTTGCCTAGTGGCCGCGTCTTATCGATTGCGGCTTCCCACAGCGAATGTCGGATATACGCATACACCACATAACTGGCGGCACCGTAGTCGAAAAGATTGCCCGTGCGATCGATTCGGTTGCCTTCGTAACGGATGTTGCTCACCGTACCGCTGCCAGCAAGGTAGATACCTTGAGTCGCTCCTTGGCCCAGATCGTGGATCACATCGTTGTCGATGAACGTGACCGAGCTGATATCGGCCCCTATTTCGTTTCCGATGTTCATCGCGACACCGGTTTCGTTCCAGAGTCGATTCCCCCGCACGATCACATTCTTAACTGTATCGCTGTCGGTAGCAACAGTACCAGTCCGGATCCTGGACTTGATGACAATCACATCGTCCACGGTGCGAATAAAACAGCCCTGCACGGTTACGTCACGACTGCTGTAGATATCGATCCCATCCGAGTTAGCCCGGTATCCGAGAATCTTCAAGTTCGTAACCGACACGTGGTCGGAGAATTGGATCGGCATGAACCAGCCGCCCGAATTCTTCAGGATAACGTCTTCCAGACTGATGTCTTTGCCATAGACAGACAGCAAAGACTTGCCGCCGCTCGGCGTGCCGTCGAGAATGCCGCGGCCGCGGAAGTTGATATTCGCCCCATACAGTTTGATCGCAGGCTCGGTGTACAACTTCGACGTTTGCTCATTGTAGGTGGAAACGATCCAAGGTGCGCCTTCACGAATCACGCTCCTGACCACGGCTCCCCCGGCGATGTAAACTGTCTGACCATCGTGAACGACCAGATTGTCCACCGTATGGATTCCGGGGCCGAAATAAAAAATCGTCTTGCCCGGGGGCACTTTCAGATTGGTCAGCTCGTGGGTTCCGGGAGCAAAGTAGAGAACCTTCGCATCCTGGGGGGAAGGAGCACCGGTCTCCATGGGATTAATGAAGATATGCAGCGTACGGACCAGCTGGTGATTCACTTCCAAGGTGAGATTTTGAGGTCCGTTCACTGTAAACCGCATAATGTTGCCTTGGATCTGCACCGGAATGGCAGGCGATCCAGGCAACAATCTCGCGGCGGTGACCGCGACAGCATAAGTCACCGTCACCTCGACACCGCCATTGGTATCGAAGTAAGCGAATCCCGCTGGCTCAAAGTTAACGCCGTATTGTGACTTATCGCCCACCGCCTGAAGCCGAAGGGTCTTATCCTGCGGCGCGACCCGGAGCTGATATACCGGAACGTCGCGGCCTTCGACCTGTACCTTGAAGGCGCCCGAAAGTGGTTCGCCGGGCGGCGCAGGATAGATGGTCACCTTAGTCGCGGCCACGGCCGGCTGCGGAAGAAATAGAAATAATGCGACGCTGAGAACGAGACCGCTGAGCAACGAGACCAACCCAATCTTTCTCATTGGCATATGATAACCCCAAAGAGTATTTCCAACCACCTGAGTCCGAGAGATGCGGTCAGCAATGGGAAGGGTGGTCACCTACGTCCGCCGAATAATACGCAATGGCACACAGGTGAGGCTCGGCAAATATGCATGTGGGACTTACCAACTGCGTATCCCAGACTCAAAAGCCACAGCGCCGCTCGCTCCTACAGGCTTGTCCGCTTCCATTCGTAACAGTGCGAGGCATTCTTCCTTCCAGAGGCGGCCAGATTCCGGGCACTTCCTGTGGATCAACGAGCTGGACCAGATCAACCGGAATTTCCGTTCTAAACGGAGCGTCATAAGTATTTGCGCATGTTGACGCGGTGTGGCAGCATAAATGGTCCCTGTTCGTGGGTCTCATGCGCGTTCAATTATGACATCGTGTTTAGAGCTGGTTTCATAAATAGATTCGGCCTCAAGGTAGGCACTTACGGGGCAGGGGGAGCATTGGGCTTAGCTGTTGGCATGAGGCTGAGTGACCGGCAGTGGGAATTGATTCAGGATTTGTTTCCCGAGCCCAAGCAGCGGCGCGACGGACGGGGCCGACCCTGGGCATCGAACCGGCAGTGCGTGGAAGGAATTCTCTGGGTGTTGCGCACCGGGGCTCGTTGGCGCGACCTGCCCGCCGAGTATCCCAGCGGCGTTACCTGCTGGCGGCTGCGGCAGTGGGAAGACGAGGGTGTTTGGCTGGAGGCGTGGCAGCAGTTGCTGGCTGCGCTGAATCACCAGCGACTGCTGGAATGGGACGAAACCTTCTTGGATGGCAGCTTCGTGTCGGCTAAAAAAGGGGCGCTGCTGTCGAAAAAACCAAGCACGGGAAGGGGACAAAGTGGATGGTACTGGTCGATGGCCAGGGCATTCCTTTGGGAGCGCAACTGGCGAGTGCTTCACCGGCGGAAGTCACGCTCGCCGAATCGACGGTGGCAGCGGTCCGCGTCCCGTGCTGGGGACGGGGTCGTCCGCGGCAGAAACCGAAACGGATAATTGCCGACCGTGCTTACGACTCCAACCCGCTGCGGGACCGGCTACAGAAGCGTGGCATCGAGCTGTTGGTGCCGCATCGGAGAAACCGGCAGCGCTGGTGGAGACAGGACGGACGAAAGCTACGTCGCTACAGGAAAAGATGGAAAGTCGAGCGCACATTTGCCTGGCTGCAAAACTTCCGTCGCCTCCTGGTGCGCCAAGACCGCATCCTGACGGTCTATCGTGGCCTGTTCCACTTCGCCTGCTTACTCATCACGCTTAGATATTTATGAAACCAGCTCTAGTCCCCAGTGGCCCTACACTATGACACTTGCTTGACGCCTCTCATATCGCAAAAAGAGTGACTCGTAAATAGATAAACCAATCGCATCTAAAGTGAGAAGGAGGAGGTTCCTACCAGTCAGACTATTCATTCCAAACCAGTACAGTATGCAAAATGCACACCAAGGATACAACACGATCCCGAGAGGTCTTCCCAATTTGACCGACCGCCACACCACGCCGCAGAGTAGCCCTTCAAAGAATACGAACAGCGGCGCAAACCAGCCTACATCCGCGAAAATATAGCCGAACGTTCCCGCCCAGATAGCGTTCTCTCCAAGGCCAGCTGGTCCCATTGCGCGAAATTCCGATTGCCAGTAATCCATGAAACTCGGCCAGCGCAACATATCCCTGAGAGGGATAACCATATTGAGCATATTAGTATAGCCGAGAAAACTAAAAAGATAGATTCCCCGTCCACCATAGGGGTAACGCAGCCGGCCGCTCAGCAACGCTGAGAGTCTATTGTAAGAGGCAATGGTATATGTGAATACGTCTTTGGTCAGGTCCGTCGTTCCCCTGACGAAAGAAGCCAGCAGGAATAGTGTAAGCACGATAGACGCAAATATGACCCCGAACTTGACAAGGAATGTGCTGCCTGACTCTCCACGAACACTCTTTCTCAGCAAATAAACTATCGCGATACCGGTGATCACCGGCATTAACTCACCGCGCGTCAGCGTGAGGATCGCGGTAAGAATCACGGACGCTGTGGCCAGATATTGTGCTATTTTGACCAGACGGCGCTGCCTACCATGGATGTTGAGTTGGTCGCATCGCCACATCGCCCACCACACTATGCCCATTAAATAGATGCCCGCTAAGCCCAGTGATCTCTGAAATTGCAGCTCTGATTTGACCTCGGCGCCACCCTGCACCAGAAAAAGCAGGAACAGGTCCGGATTACTTCGTATAAGGATGATGTTTGATAATACCGAGAACACCAGCCCCACCGCTAAGGGGATCAAAAGGAAGGTTGCTGGTGACAGGCGGCTCACGGCCTTCTCATTGCTAAAGCCGGCAACGGGGAAAAGTAGATCGAGGAGCCAAACTCCAAGAAGAAAGGAAATGACACATAACGAATAGAAGGCTATCGCCGAAATATCCATGAACATGTAATCTGGTTCGTCCATGTAAAAGACATAGGCGCTTGGCGGAAATGAGCACGCCAGCAAAAAGATTGCATAAGACACCAGCGCCAGTCCATATGGCGACACTGCCTTCATCAGGAATGTTGCTGGCCCGTTGCTGCGCATCAAGGTGCCGCCTAGAAAGATCCTGACTGCTTGATGTTGCCAAACTGCGGACTGCGGCCAAGGAGGCTGCGGATGCTCCGCGTAACAGAGTCACAGTTGCGACTGCCAAGCGCATATCCCCCAAGACAGTAGAGGTGGAACATCGGGTATCGCGAGAAGCCCATCTTGCCGAGTGAACGATAAAGTTCTATGAATTCGCTCAACGGAAGATCAAGCTGGTCCCTGACGTACGGGTAAAAATAATTTGCATAGTCACGCATAACGTCATCAACGACATCGATGCCCTTCGTATTTCTGAGTTCCTTAACAATGGAGAGTACACCAGCGATCATTGTGACGCGTGTGAGGGGAGTGATGGTACCGGGTGTGTGTTTGCCCTGTTCCGCGGGGCTATTCCCGAATTCGTACGGTTCGCTGCCGCGGCACAGAATCAGCACCTTTGGAGTAACAGCCGCATTCTTGACAGCTAGGACATTAGCAGTTAAATGCATTTGATAGAAGAGAGTGCCATCGAACTTGTCAGTAGCGGCGGTAACTGCAGTTTCACGGTGTACGACATAGCCTGAAATCACGCCCGACCGCCGGAAGCATATTTTGATTGCCTCAGGCCCGGCAGAGAAGAAGCGTTCTTCGTTGAAATACCGAATCTCCTGATTTATGTTTTCCGGATCGCTATCGAACCATGCGTAGCTCCTCAATACGATGCCGACGTTTTCGTAGCGCGTAAGAACGTCTGCCACAGTCGCCAGCGCTCCAGGGCACATCAAATCGTCGTTGCCCATAAAAAAACAGAACTCGCCGTTGGCCTTTTCAATCAAATTGCGGATGTTAGCGTCGTAGCCGAGATTAGCTTTGTTTTCGTAGTAAAAGACCGTATCAGGATAGCGCTCAGCATATGCGCGAGCGATGACAGCAATTTGCGCCCGTTCGCGTGAACTGTCTTCGCAGATCACCACATTGAAGTTCTTGTAGTTTTGGGCAAAAATGGAGTCCAGCAATGGAGGCAGAAGCTGAGCTCGATTATAGGCAGGTATACAAACTGAGAATTGTGGCCTCTCCTGAGTCATGCTCGTTCCCAAGTGTGTGTCGCTGGATTAAAGCGCCTTATGAGCCTTGCCGGAATGCCGGCAACCATCGCTCCCGGTTGGACATCTTCCCGCACCACCGAATTGGCGCCAATGATAGCACCGTCCCCAATCGTGACCGGGCCTACGATAATCGCATTATCCCCGATCAAGACGTTCTCACCAATTAGGACCGGTCCGCCGCCTCCCAGCTTGCGATGGGCCGGCGGTTCGCTAGGTAAGCTATTCTCCACTCCTTTATAGAGACCGTGGTTATGGTCCGAGATGTATATGTGGCTGCCCATCAGCACATTCTTCTTGATGACGATCCGGTCGATGCACGAAATATGCACACCATCCGAAAAACGGACGGCATCCTCGATTCGGATTAGGGGCGCGAATCTCTGCTCGCCGTAGTGGGTGACAGCTTCGAGCCAAAAGCCGCTTTTCGCTCGAATATCTCTTCCGAACGAAATGTACTTAGCTCCGCGCACAAGACTTCCTCGCCCTAGTCGAAGGTCGGGAGCATGAAGGGCAAATCCCAGCACGAGGCCTTTGATTTCCAACAGTATGCGGCATAGAAACAGCCATAATGCCCATAAGAATGGATCTGCGGCAAAAGCCTCTCGCACAATTCCTGTGAATTTTGTCACGCGCATTTCCCCGCAATGCTAGACCATAGGATCAGGTTTAGCAGAAGCAACTCGCTGGCAGTTTCGGGCCCTAACTAATTGGATATCGCCCAACTCCATTTTCCCTTCCATGCTTCTCAGCGTGAAGACATCCCAGGAACGCTTGCTCAGGTCTTATTGATCGTAATTGATCGTATTCAGCACTCATTGAGGGGCGCGTGGGTAGAGACAACAGGATGTCGCACCCTCCCGTTGAATCGATACCTTTTCGCCGAACCTAGCGGATAAGCGATGGCGTGGGGAGGGGGTGCGAACATCCTAGTCATGGCATTCTGTATACTCATATCGCCTGGATGACTACTCGCTGGCTGTTCATCAAGAACGCGATTGCGAACCTCAGCAAAGGTAGTGCGGCTGGGATTGTGGCCCTGTTGTTGCCTCCTCTGCTGGTCCGTCATATGACCGCCGCCGAGTACGGTGCCTGGGTCCTCGTCCTGCAAGCCGCTGCCTATATCGGCTATCTCGATTTTGGGTTGCAAACAGCAATAGGCCGCTATGTCGCATATGCCACTGAAAAACTCGATTACGAACAGCGTAATTCGGTTTTCAGCACAGCTTTCGCGGGACTCTTAGCCGCCGCCCTCCTAAGCTTGGTTCTATTACTTGGCGCCGTCGCCGCGGTGCGAATGGTTTTCCCCAGCATTCCAGCTGACACGATTCCCATGATGCGGTGGGCCTTGCTGATCCTGGGAGCTTCTTTTGTCCTGGGTCTCCCGGCGTCGGCTTGGTCTGGAGTTTTCGTTGGCTTGCAGCGTTACGAGATTCCGGCCCTGGTGATAGGCGGGGCAAGGCTGATCTCGGCTGTCGGCGTTGTCCTCGCGGCCTTTGCCGGCCGCTCGATCGTCGCGATGGCGGCCATTATGGCAACTACCAATGTCCTCTCCTACGGTGCCCAATATGCAGCCATGCGACGGATCGTCCCGGATGTCAAGTTCAGCAGGGAGCTAGTGCGACGCGCCACCGCCAACGAGCTTCTCAAATACTGCTTCGGGCTGACGGTCATGTCTTTTTCCATGCTGCTGGTCACCGGGCTTGACCTCATCCTGGTAGGCCGCTTCCAGTTCGGTGCAGTCACAGCATATTCGGTGTCGGCTGCCATGATTACGTTCGTTTCCGGTGTCTTGTCCGCCATCCTGAATGTCATGATGCCCCATGCAGCTGCGTTGCACGCTCGTCGGAATCCAGGGGAGTTGGGTAGGCTAGTTATCATCTCAACCCAAGTCGCCGTCATTCTGCTGATAATGACGGGCACACCACCACTGATTTACGCCGCGCCAATCCTAAAAGTCTGGATCGGCCAGCAATACGTGCAGACAGGCCAGCCAATCCTAGTTGTCTTATTGATCGCGAATATCATACGGCTCATCGGCCTTCCTTACGCCATTGTCCTTATTTCTACCGGACAACAACGATTAATAAAGGCCAGCCCATTAACCGAGGGTATCAGCAACCTGCTGGCAAGCGTCATACTGGGAGCGATGATGGGTGCTATCGGAGTCGCATTGGGTACGCTGGTCGGATCAATCTTCAGCATCGCGGCGCATGTTTTCTACAGCATGCCCCGCACCCGCGCGGACATCCGCGTCTCCCTGCGGGAGTACATCCTTTCTGCTGTCCTCACACCGCTGCTGGCTACGACACCACTCCTACTTTCGGCAGCACTTTGGATAAGCGGTCTATCGATCGTTGCTCGCCCGATTGTTTTTCTACCCGCGGTTGGATTGTCCCTTCTGGGCAGTGCACTTCTGCTCAGACGCTCCGGGGTGTTGCGAATTGGACGTGCCAAGCCCGCTCACAATTCGACGCTGGAGTAGGTAGCCGAAATCTGCTTCTGGTTACCCGTGATGATTGGCAACACGGAATGCAGCAGCGGTATCGATTGAACGGCGGAACATTCGACCGATCGTTCGATTTACCAGCAGGCGGCGCGGATCGTGGGAGTCCAGACTCTCATAGCCAGCCTTGGCTAAAACCCATATGCATGCCAAGACAAGAGACACAAGCAATCCGAACACGATAAATAAAAGTCGCGGTGGCCAGGATTTGGTCTCGGGCACGACCGGCTCATCCAACACTTTTATCGAGGGAATTTCTTTTGCTTCCTCAACCTTCGCAAGTTCGTACTGTTTGGTCAGAACTTCATAGACAGCCTCATCGATCTTGGCCCCACGGGCAAGGTCGTAATAAGTATTTCCGAGCAGTGGCAGCTGTTCAAGCGAGGGATAGAGTTCGCCGCTTTTAGGCGCGGCATCGTCGGGAGCGCCGCCGGTATCTCCACTCATCCCGCGTAGCTTGCGGCGCAATTCAGCGACTCGAGCTGAAGCCGCTCGCACCCGCGAGTTCTCGGGGCCGTAGATCTGCTCTAACCCCTTCAGCTCGGTTTCCGCCGCGATAAGTTGCCCCTGTAGGGTTGATGCAGCCTCCATCATGGCTTTACCCTGAATCTGCGGATCGAATGTCCTGTTCTTGCTGGAGAAGCGGCTCAACCGCAGGGTTGCTGCATCGAGTTCCTGTTTGATGGACTGCAGGCGTTCCTCCAGAAAGACCCGCTCGCGATGCGCTGACGAAGTAGTCAGCTGGGAAACGCGGTTGTTAAGGTCCGCCACGTACGCTCGAGCCAACGTGGCGGCTCTCTGGGGACTCGAGTCCTCTACGGAAATCGTGATGATACCGCTCTTTTTATCTTCGGAAATGATCGTCCGCTTCTCGAGAATCTTGCGCGTGTCGTTGTAACGTTTCTCGGAATAGACTTTGCGCAGATCGAACTGGTTGATGAGGTCGTCCTGGATGGTCCTGCTTCCTAGTATCCCCACCATAGTCGCCCCACTGGTGCGCAGTCCCAGCGCATCGCCCGCTACCGCTCCAATCGCGTCCCCCGCTTTCGCGGTCAAGGCTCCGAGCATCGCGGCGTTCATATTGGACTGATCGGGCGGCATCAGCCGGGTCATCGCTTCATATCGTTTGGGAATCGAGAACGCTATGGCTGTCGAAATCGCCAGTCCCGCAATGACCAGCGTAAGTAGGGTGCGTCGATTGTGGCTGATAAGATCCAGCAACGACAGCATCCTCTCTGCGGGGGTCTGTGGCTGTACAGCACCGGGTTCGTGGCTCGATGACGCCGAACTTTGCAGCTCGAAAGTCGAGGATTCATTCACAAGAGTGTCTGCCAAATCGAAGTTTTGTACCTACTTCTAAAGTAGCCGTGTGCCGCGCTCTATGGAGTCGCTGCCTGGGGGTGGTCAGGCCGGCCTTTTACGGGGTTGTGCGCCGGCCAGAAGGTTACCTGCAACCCTACGGTCATGTTCTTGTTCGGAACGGGACTGACCAAGGGGAAATTCCATCGTTCATATTGCGCCACCGCAGACACCTGAATGTCGCGCCGTAATAGCCAGTCCACGGTTGTCGACACATCGGTGAGCCCGCCGCCTTCGAGAAAAACCTTGTCATTCCACTGTCGCCGATATGCCACTTGAATTTTGTTCTGCGCCGAAAACCAATAGGTGCTCCACGCCTGGATAGCATCTCCTTGTCGACCCACCCAGCTACCGATGATCTGGCCGTAGGTGCGGTAGCCATCCGCGTAGCGTTCATTGAAGTAGTACGGGCCGACTCCAGGATAGCCGGGAATATTAGTATAGATGCCCTCAACGCGCAAATCGAGGTTCGGCAATTTCGGCAATTGTGGGAAGTAGAGTCCCGGGTTCCATGCCGAAACAGTAGGATACGCGATTGGATTGGGCTCATCGTTGGCCATGCCGTCCGCATATAGCACGAGCCAGTTGCGGAGGCCCGGAATGCGATAGGAGAAGTTAATTCCGTTAAATCGTTTTCCGGGATCGACCGCCTGAGCGTTTCCATGGGTGGAGAACGTGTGCAGCCAGGTGGCAAGCGTCGCCGGCCGCCCCTGGCCTGCGAACATTACCGTAAGGGTGACCCCAATCTCGAAATTCGGACTCATCTTCAGACCCAGCTTGTCACCCCAGGTGTAGGGCTGCGGGTTCACGGTCTGATGCCCATTTCCGACGAGCGGGAACTCAGGGTATGGGCCACGAAGATAGTAGTAGCCGCCAACCCGCCCGACGAAGAATTGGTTTCGAATCTTGCCCAGCCAAGCCAGAAACCCAGGAAGCTGAAACGGAGTGACTCGGCCGAAACGCAGCATCGGCATCGCTTGCGCATTGTCCGACCACATCAGCGAACTGCCGTAATCAGGTCCCCACCACAGGCTTTGCTGCCCGAACGAAACCTGCCAGTTGGCGACGTTCAAAGCAACGTAAGCTTCGATCGGTCGGAACTGATTCGTGACTGGAAAGGTCGGAACTGAGTTTAGGGGAAGCTGGTCGGTATTGGCAATCGCCTGTTGCGTCGCCGGACTGTAGCTCGCGATCGCGGCGGAGTGTTGATACTCTCCCCGGATGTAGAAGGCGACTGGCCCAGCCTCGGCCCGCCCCGAAAATCCGAGAATTGCATTCAGCCCTTGCCCGTAAGGACGTCCATAGTCATCGTAGATGGTTTGAGCAAAGTGGAAGCTGTCGCGCAGCGGCATGCCGCTGATCTGGGTGGCGCGCGCGTACACCGATTGAAGTTCGATCCCGACATTTGCGGCGCCTTCCAGCTTTGCAAGTTCTGCGGCGAATTCCGTGCGCAAGGCTGCAATGGCCCGCGCGGACTCGTTGTTCGAAACTTCTGGATAGCCCGCCTCTTCCTGCGCCTCCAGCGTCAGTCTCGCGCACTCCATCCGAGCGATCGGACGAATGGCTTGCACGAACGTCGGCAAGTACCCCAGCGCTTCTAGGCGATCGAGAGCGGGATACACCCAACTGTCGAGAGGCATATAGGTTGATCCCATGTACCTTGGATCGCGCCCTTCATCCTCGGGAGCCTTTTCGAATGTACCCCAATTCGAGGCATCGATTTGTGGGCCAGCGGATCGCGCTTGGTAAATCTGTCGCCCCATGTACCAACCGAGAGCGCTGCCGAGGACCGCGTCAGAGGTCCAATGCTTCTCTCCTATGACTCGGCCAGCACTTACACCCGCAGCAACGCCGTATGCCATTACCTTGGTGAGTATGCCGGGGTATTCATGCGCTATCACAGTGGCTGCCGCCCAACTCACCGCCGCCGTATTCGAGGGAAAAGAATTGCCTCCGTCAAAAAATTGTCCACGCCCATTCCCGGTGAATGGACGCTCCCGCTGCGTGATGTATTGAATGGCTGTAGAGGCAGCGTAAGCGTCTATCGCGGCCTCACCCATGAGTAGCCCCGTCTCACGCTTGTGCTCATCGTGAGTCATTTGCCCAACCAAGAAGAGCCCTGCACCAGTGCCAATAAGAGCGGCCATTCCGGCGGTCGATGCATTGGCAGCCATTTTGACGGTGTTTGGCGACGTGGGCAAATGAGCCTCTGCCGCAGTATCACTGCCAACCAGGAGCGCAGTCCCAAAGGTCGCTGGCACGATGAAAGTGAGATCTTTGACATTCAAATGAAAGGGTAGCGTCCAGAAGGCTTTTTGATCAACCAATAGGTTCTTGGGGAGAGAGCGTAGACTGGCGCTGGTTCCCTCATTATTAAATGCCGCCGTTGCAGGCTGAATGGCGACACTTCTCTCCCCTGGTGAATCCGCTTGCGCCGTTACTCGCTCGGAATTCTTCACCGGAGTGGATGCTTTCGGCGACCCGGTACTTGACTGCTCAGCGACTGCCGCATTTCTTGCAGATCCAGTGGTGTGCTGCGCTTCAAGAGTGGGAGCAGTTGGAGACTCCGGACGTGGCTGCTCCGCCACAATGGAGTCTTTAGAATCTTGATTCTGCGATCCCGCTGCGGAGGGCGGCGCCTGCAAACTGCTTGACGTTTCTGTGGCAAGGGCGACCAGCCATTGCGAAGCATCCTTCGCGAATTTTGGATCTGTCTGGATGCGGCTGTACAGCATTTGATTTGTTATGGACTTTTCGTCGACTTCGGCGCCTTCTATCCGCAGCTCCTGCGCCAGATAACTCTTAAGTACGGCGGCCAATTCAGGCCTACTCCGCAATAACTGCATTAGGCGTACTCTAGCGTCACCAGAGTTCGGGTCGGAAGTCACGGCATTTTCTAACGCAGCACTTTTGCGCCCCTGGGCCGTTGAAGAAGACCCATCGACAGCCTGTGCCAACCCGTTTGCGACAGCGAGAAGCAGAAACCAAGCTAACAAAGGGTGGATGCGCATTCTGTTGCAGCAAGCCTCATTGATCAGGACCACAGCCGAATTTTGTCAACCTAACTTGTTGCGGCAAGGCGGCAAGAATGTTCTGACGCCCGAACCCAAGCTACAACTTGACCACGACCGCAGCAGCCAGAGTAAGAGATGTCAGGAGCTGGGCCGTTTCCAGAGTTGTCTTCCAAGCCGAAGATCCGCTGATGAACTTTTCGGGAACCACCAGCACGTCGCCAGGCTGCATTTTGGTGTTCAAAACGCCGCCATTAAAGAGATCTCCGGTGCCGCTGAAATATACCACCGACCTGTTGGCGCGAATGATGTAAATACTGTAAATACCCTTCTTAACCCTTCTTGTATGCCAGCTCGGTTGGTCCCCCAGCCTGTCTTAGATACCATTCCGCAGTTTTACCCGGCCTATACGTGATGGCATTGGGGTTGTACGCCTGGCCAAAAGAAACAATGAAGCTAGGCCGCTTCGGTACGGTGATGCCGTCACCTGCGCGGAGGTTGATATCGGCCGGGGTGTTCTCGCACTTTGAAATATCACTGGTAATGGTCAGCACCAGTCGGCCGGTCACAGGCTGGCTCTTCAATCGGGCTAAAGTCTGCATCTGCTGTTGCTGTATCGCTTGCAGGAGAGCAGCCTAGCAGGCCGTGGTGCAAGTAGCGGATTTTCTGCACGGCTGGCGACGTAGC
>OBLT010001832.1_pt1 | contig 13406 bp, 14 predicted proteins | sample 1518721 | NCBI WGS metagenome assembly OBLT01 (sample SAMEA3539307, study PRJEB22396) | soil metagenome | biome: tundra; feature: field; material: soil | place: USA | collected 2010-05 | depth 0.15 m | reverse complement strand
CCTACCCGGGCACCAAGAAGTGGTATGGCACCAGCGGCAACAGCTTCGTCGCCGTAGTCGAGTTCGGCGGCCGCGTGCGCGCCCGGGCCGTCACCGCCGGCGGCGAGAGCGGCAATCCGGCGTCGCCGCACTTCAACGATCAGGCCAAGCGCTACAGCACGGGCGAATTGCGCGAGGTATACTTCTACCGCGACCAGCTAAAGGGGCATACCCAGCGGGAGTATCACCCTTGACGGCACGATGCATCATAAAGTGATACATTGTGAATCAACTTGTGCTACAGTGAACTCATGACGATCTCTCTCAGGAACCTGCCCCCTGAAGTGGAAAAGGCGATTCTGGAAACCAGTCATCGCGAAGGGATCAGCCTCAATAAGGCCACGCTTCGATTGCTGCAAGCATCGCTGCGCAAGCCGGCGAGGAACACGGATTTCGAGGAGTTTTTTGGAAAATGGTCGGATGCGGAGGCCGATGCGTTCAATGCGGTTCTAGCCGAGATGCGTAAGGTTGATCCGGCGGACTGGGAGCCCGCCAAGTGAACGTAACGCTCGACACCTCGGCTTACTCGGAACTGTGGCGGGCACATCCGGCTATTGTCGATGCCGTGCGGCGGGCTGAAACCGTAGCCATGTCGGCGATTGTGCTGGGCGAGTTGCACATCGGATTCCGGGCTGGAAATCGCTGCGCGGAGAACACCGCACAGTTGGCTCAATTCCTGGGTAAGCCCTCGGTCCACGTCTTGAACGTAACCGAGGAGACGGCACTGCGATATGCGGAAATTGACGTGTATTTGCGAAAGAAGGGCCGGCCCATTCCGCGCAATGATGTCTGGATCGCGGCGGTTGCGCTGGAGCACGGACTGCAACTCGTCACGCTGGATGTTCACTTTCGCGAGATTCCACTGCTCCTGATTCAACCGTGAAGCGGAGTTTGAGTGAACCTCAGGCAAACTCTGCTTCGCGATCAACGTTGATGATCGTGTGGAGCAATTCCATTGCCTCGACGACACCTTCGACCACATCGTCGGTTTGCGCCTGACCGGCGACGACCGATGCGATTGCGGCCCTTTGCGACGTGAAGCTCTGCACGAATTCGTTCATGCGGGCATCCACGTACTCCTGCTGGCCGGCTGCGCCATGACTCAGGACATCGATCCCGTCCCTCACACCGTTGACGCGCTCGTCAATTGCTTCCGTGTTCTGTTGGACCTGTTCGAGGTCAGCCGCCAGGCGCCGGCAGCGCTCTTCCGCGAGGGTGCACCGATCGTGTGTCTGGGCCAACCGGGATTCCATCTCCGATAGCCGTCCGCGAAGCTCGTTAATCGCGTCGCCGGATGCCCGCTCCAGGTCGACTATGGCTTTATCGTGCGTCTGCAGGTCCGCGGCCACACGGGCTTCGATCTCCTGCGTCTCCGCGCGGAGCGCGGCCGTCACGCTCTGCTGGTGGGTTACCGCTTCGGCACGGGGCGCGGCGAAGGTGAGGAGCTTGAGCTCCAGGATTACTTTTTGCATGCGTTGGTAACGAACATTCGGGTCCTTCGCAATGCAGTTGCCGACCAGGTGATCGACGGCCGGGATTCCAGTGGGAGGCGGAACGGAGGTGGTCAGCGACGCGGCAAGGGCATCGGCATCGTCTCCAGCGAAGGCACGGCGCCCCATTACCATTTCGTATACGATGGCGCCGAACGCGAAGATATCGCCGCGGGAGTCCGCGGCGTGACCTTGCAGGATTTCAGGGGCGGTGTAGGGCGTGATGGCCGCCGCTTCACCCGGCGTCTGGATCAGTTCCAGGCCCGTGGTGGTGACAACTATACTCGATGGCAGGAGGGCGCCGCAAGCGCGTCCTGAGTCGTGGATCCCGCGCAGCGCCTCGGCCAGCATCCTGGCGTGGCGCAGCATCTCCGGCAAGGGAAGTGGTCCTTCGGCCAGACGCTGGCCGAGAGTTGACGAGCCATTTTCTACTTTCTCTTCGAGTGCGGTCATCTTGATCCTCGCTGGGGGGCCAGTGGCCCTTCGAAACACTCCAACAGAATTGGGCGCTCCGGACAAGTCATCCATGGCAACTAATTGGGTACTACCGGATTTATGCGAGTACTAGCAGTACGCTGGCAATTTACATCGCTCGGGAATGGGTCGTGGACGGTTCCGCGGGGTACAGAGGGCAAGCGGGATCGTTAACTGGCTTTGCAGGAAAGTTCGAAACTACTATCCGCATAGGCCGATTCAGGGCGCCCGGCGGCGATCCGCGCCCTCAGGCCGTTGAGCCTGGCCTGGAGCTGGCACGCTTTCTCCGTGCGGCGGCCGAGCCGTTCAAGGTCGATGCCGTGGAGCCTGGTTGCGTTCTCGCAGATACTGCTCGATATGGAACTCAGCAGGCCGTCATAACCTTGCCTTGTTGCCATCCGTTGCATCTCCGGAGCGGGATGGGCTCTTGCCGCACTGGTGCTGGTCGATGAAAGGACCGGGGTCCTGGAAGGTACGAAGCCGGCTGCGATGATGAACGCCATATTTGCTCTACCGGGTCCATTATTAAGGGATTGCCGGCGAACTGAAAGTCCTGTCGATCCTACCTACGTAATAGTACGGGCGAAGGCAACCTATCGCAGCAGTCCCAGTACCCCGACGGCATTTTCCTTGTATCGCACACCAAACTGCCGCATCGGAGCGAGTTTCCGGCAGAGTTCCGCAACCAGAGTTGTATTCCGGATATAATTCTCCTTCTTGAACCGGATCGAGAGATCGGAGTCCATCGATGTTCGTCGTGAATAGCTTGCCGGTGGCGATTATCTTCTGCGTAATCACCATGCTGGGGTGGGGATCGTGGGCCAACACGCAAAAACTGGCGGGCAAGGAGAAGTGGCCCTTTCAATTATTCTATTGGGACTACGCCATCGGCGTGTTCCTCTTCAGCCTGGTATTGGCGCACACGCTGGGCAGTTTCGGGATGGCGGGAGCCCCCACCAGGGAGAACATGCATTCGGCGGCCGGCACTTTCGTCCTGCCGGCGCTGATCAGCGGCGCGCTCTTTAACCTTTCGAATATTCTCCTGGTAGTGGGCATCGATGCGGCCGGTATGAGCGTAGCCTTTCCGGTGGGCGTCGGCCTCGCGCTGGTCATCGGCACCGTGGCAACCTACGTGAAAGCACCGAAGGGAGATCCCGTGCTGCTGTTCACGGGCGTGGCCCTGATCGTCTTCGCCATGATCATGTCCGCTCTCGCCCACAAGCGTCTCCCGCAAGGCGGGGTGCGCAATCCGCTACGCGGTGTCGTCTATTCCGCCATCGCGGGCGCACTGATGGGTTTCTTTTACCCGTTTCTCATGCAGGCAATTTCGCCGGACTTCAACAAGGCGCCGATCCTGCCCGGCATGCTGACTCCCTACGTGGCGCTGGTGTTTTTCGGCGCGGGCGTGCTGGCCAGCAATTTTTTGTGGAATACCATCTTTATGCGCACGGGTGGTCTGACCTATCGCGATTATTTCCGCGGCAGCGCGCGCCTGCACGCCATCGGCATCCTGGGCGGGGTCATCTGGATGCTCGCGCTCAGCTTCAACGTGATCGCTTCCAGCGTGGCGGGTCCGGCGATATCCTACGCGCTGGGACAGGGCGCGACTCTGGTGGCGGCCATCTGGGGCCTGTTCATCTGGCGCGAGTTCCGCGTGGCGCCGCCTGGAACCAACAAATATGTCGGGCTGATGCTCGGCGGCTACACCATCGGACTGATTCTGATCGGCGCGGCGACGCAGTAACGGGAGCGATGAATGATCACCATCGAAAGAACCGGTTTTCACGGTTGGGCCAACAGTTGGCGGATGTCCAACGGCGAAGTGGAATTGGTGGTGACGGGCGATGTCGGACCGCGCGTCATGCGCTACGGTTTCGCCGGCGGGCAGAACTTCTTCAAGGAATTCACCGCGCAACTGGGAAAAACGGGCGAGGCCACCTGGCAGCCCAGGGGCGGCCACCGCGTGTGGATCGCGCCCGAGGATCCGGTGAAAAGCTACGCCCCGGATAACGCGCCCGTCGCGATCCATGTGCGGGAGGGCGAGATCGTCTGCACCGGACCGGTGGAGGCGCTCACCGGAATGGAGAAGAAGATCACCGTCAAAATGGCAACTCAGGGAACGGCGGTGGAGGTGCTCCACGAGGTGCGCAACGCCGGCGCCGAGCCCTACCATCTGGCGCCCTGGATTCTGACCATGATGGCGCAGGGCGGCGCGGGCATCCACGGGTTTCCGCCGCGCGGCACCCACCCGGAAATGCTCGAGCCCTCCAACCCGCTGGTGATGTGGGCCTTCACCCATCTCGACGATCCGCGCTGGCGCCTGTCCCGCAAGTACCTGGTATTGCGCCAGGACCCGAAAAACTCCAACCCGCAGAAGTTGGGAACCTACAACCGCCGCACCTGGGCCGCCTACCTGCTCAACGGCGAACTGTTCGTAAAGCGCTGCGAGGCGATCGCCCCTCCGGCAGCCTTCCCGGATCTCGGCTGCACCTTCGAGACCTTTACCAACGCGGACTTCCTGGAATTGGAAACGCTGGGTCCCTTGACCATCCTCGCACCCGGGCAGAGCGTGTCGCACATCGAGCGCTGGACCGCCCACCGCGATGTGAAGCTAACCACGTGGACCGACGAAGAACTGGACGCTGTGGTGCTGCCCCTGGTGTAGAGGTATGGACCCGCACATCGGCATTGAGGATGCCTACTTTAAGCCGATGGTAGCGATGCGCATACCGCGATGGGTTCTGCCGGCGGCAGTCGGCGGAGTGCTGGCGATGACCGTGACGGATACCGTAATGATGCGGCGCCACCGGGTATCCGTCAGGCCGCAGGGGCGCACCACAGTACAAGAGCTGAGGCCCTCGCCGTTCCATCGCGCTGAGCCGGAAATCGTGGTGATTCAGACGCTGAAGGCGCCGGTGATTCGAGTCTCCGCGCCCGCAGCGGCGGAACCGGTGGCTGCGGCCGCCGAACCCCCCAGGGAAAGCCACTGGGACCAGTTCGTCAGTAAAATTCCGCTGCTGCGGCGCTGGCGGAAGCATCCGCCGGCGGGTGGAACCGAACCCCGCTAGCCGCCAGCGCAGGCTGTGGCGACACTGGATAGACATGGTCCGTCTTGCGCCAGACCAGTCCCCGGCCCCTCGTGCGCGCGTTCCAAAACTCCCATAATGCGGCAGCGGTGGCGGCAAAATTTACCAGGTTCCCCCAAATCGTCCGTATCGGTACTGCCGCGGCGAAGCGCCATCCGTAGATACGCGCCCCGCAACGCGCCCGCACGACGGTCTGCAGCAGCGCGATGCCGAAGGTCAGGCGGCAGAGGTCTGAAATCCAGTTTGGAAGCAGGCTGCCGAAGTGCCACGGAGCGGGCTGGGAGAGGCTGGCCAGGTAGCTGGCCGTGCCGTACAGGAAGAACAGGTTGGCCGCCGGCGAGAGCAGGTTTCCCACCAGGCCCTTGCGATCGCGCCAGAACCAGTAGAGCTGCGGCCAGGGTGCGCTCCAGCCGTGCCGCTGCCAGCTTTGCAGCGCGATGCCGGTGACCCATCGAATGCGCTGCGAGATTGCCGGGCGGAAGCGGCGCGGGAAATACTCGCGGGTGGCCATCGGGCCGCCAGCCCCCCTCCGGATGGGAACGAAGACCTGGCGGTAGCCGAGAGAGTGGAGCAGATAGCCGGTTTCGTAGTCCTCGGTCAGGCACGAGGGGTCGAAGGGCCGGCCGCAACGCGTGGCCGCCAGGCGCTCCAGGGCTGCCCGGTCGAAGCCCGTGCCCACCCCGTTGGACGGCAGGAAGCCCCCCAGGTACTGGCGTACGGGAATGTCCTTGTGCTGGTATTCGGCGAACTCGTCGCAGTATAGCCCGTGCGTCCATTCGCCGACTGCCGTAGGCAGGGGCAGCACCGGCACCTGTACCATGGCGTAACGCCGCGAGAACCAGTTGATCAGACCGAGCGATTCGGGGTGGATCAGATCTTCGGCGTCGTGTGTTACCACAATGCGGAAGCGAATCTGGTGCCGCGCCTCGTGGTCTTTCATGCGCTGGTAAATCCAGTTAAGGCAATCGCCCTTGGACGTCGGACCGTCATGCGGGCAGATGGCGATGTGGACCCGCGGATGACGCCGCGCCTGCACTGTGACGGCGTGGATGGTTTGGGCGTCGTTGGGGTAGACGCCAACGAAGAAGTGGTAATTGCGGTATCGGATGGCCGCCAGATTGTGCTCCAGCATGCGGCCGATAACGGCGTCCTCGCGCCACAGCGGGACGAAGACGGCGATGGGGCGCTCCGCGGCCCGCCGTACCGCGGCGTCCGATGGCCAGGGGAAGCTCAGGCGGCAGGTCGCCAACCCGACCAGGGTGATAAACAGGTCATCCAGGCCGCTGATGACGATCCACACCGCCACGGGCACCAGCAAGGCCGCAACCCAGTGATCCAGGCACTCAAGTAATGGTGTCGTATCAATCGGAGTGGGGACTATGGGTGCGAACTCTCACAAAAATGTGGGGAAACGCGCGCTCGCGCGAACGGCCGCGGCCGAACGCCAAAAACGCCGGGAGCATCGGGCCTCGGGCGGTCTTTAGCGGGACGCCTGAATGCCGGGAGCCACCCACTGGACAAGAAACTGCGACACCGAGGGAAAAAGATGCGCCGGCACGCCGATCAAAGGCAATCCCCCAAGGCTCAACAGCTGTACCCAGAACTCGGCATTGAGTTCGCCGGGATTGGTGCGGCTCATTCTGCTGAGGATTGGGTTGCGCGTTAGGCGCGGTGGCAGCCGTAGCGGCCTACATCCCTGCCCGGCGCGCGGCCATGCTCGACCCGGCGATCACGCTACGACAGGAGTGAGTTGTGGCGCACGCACTCCTGCGTGCCGCGTCGGCACTCTTGCCGACGCCCGCTGCCCAGGGTGGCGAGCGTCGAGTAGAGACTCGACGCTGCACGCAGGAGTGCGTGCGCCACGGGCTATCCTCCTGAATTCTCTCCCAGGGTCCTGCGGTACATCTCCGCGAACTGCTCCAGCGTGATCTGCTCGGCGCGCAGGCCGGCTTCCGGCCAGGCGTCGATCATCTCTTTCCCGTAGACCCCGGCCAGATTATTACGCAGGGTCTTGCGCTTCTGGCGGAAGCACTGGCCCAGAAATCGCCGGAACGCCTCGCGGTCGCCCACGCCCAAGTCCCGCAAATGGGGCGTCAGCAGCACCACGGCGGAATCCACCTGGGGAGGCGGGCGGAAGCTTCCGGGCTTGACTTCAAACAGCAGCCGCGCGCTGGCGAACAGCGCGGTCTGCAGCGTGAGGTAGCCGTACTCGCGGTGGCACGGAGTCGCGATCAGGCGTTCGGCGACTTCCTTCTGTATGAGGAATACAATTCGCGGCACGTCCAGCCGGACCACCTTCTCCAGGATCGGCGACGTGATGTAGTAAGGCAGGTTGCCGGCGATGGGCGCGCGCCCCCATTGGGAGAGATCGGTGGCCAGGACGTCGGCGTGCACGATTTCCAGGCGCGGCTCGCCCGCGAACCTGGTCCGCAGGTGTTCCACCAGGGTGGCGTCGATTTCGATGGCCACGACGCGCGCGGCCCGCCGCAGCAGCTTTTCCGTCAGCGCGCCGCGGCCGGGGCCGATCTCGATCGCCAGGTCCTCGCCCGCGGGGCACGTGGCGACAGCAATCCGCTCCAGAACGTGCGCGTTTGTCAGAAAATGTTGACCGAGTTTTTGCGGCAAGGCGGCCGCTAGCTCCGCAGGTGCTGGCCGCGGGTGAAGACCACCTGTTTCAGACCCCAGGTGGGTTGGCCGCTGACCGTTGCCGGAGCGAATTGCGAGAACAGGATGAGGCTCGCCATCTCGTCCGTCAACTCGCCGCCGGAGAGATAGTAATCCTGCACGCGCCCGCGCTCGTCAATCAATAGCGTCAGCGATACCTCGTTGCCGTAGATGACCGCGCTGCCCGGCAGCAGCCGCGCATGATCGGCCGTGGCGCCCAGCAGTTTGCCGTCCGGATCGCCCCACTGCACGTCCGTCTCGGCAACCGCCAGGGGCGGTTCATAGGTGTGGCTGTGCGGGAAGCTGAGCGAAGGGACCAACAGGCTGAACATCACAAACGCCGACAGCACGCCGCCGGTGACGGGCACCGCGAAGGGCCGCATCAAATTGTCGAAGGTCAGGCGGGTAGCCGTCACCCAGTGCGCCAGGCGACTGGAGAGATTCTTGTGCGCGATGCGCCGGGCGCGCTCGTGCGATGCCAGGACACGGAGTTTGGTGGACAGTGCCGCGGGCACGCGGGGACGCGCCATGTCACGCAGGCTGGCGCGCATGTACTGCATGGATTCGAATCGCTCGCCGCACTTGCCGCACGCGTCCAAGTGCGCCAACACATGCTCCCGCTCACCGGCTGGCAGCTTACAGTCCAGCAGAAGGGAGATCCGTTTTTGCACGTTTTCACAGCTCATAGCATCACTCTGCCGTCTTGGCCACTAATCGCGGGGCCGCGCCTGCTTGCAGGCTCCCCACGAGTTCTTCCCGCAGGGCTTCCCGGCCGCGCAGGATTCGGGATTTCACTGTTCCCAACGAAACCCCGAGGATTTCCGCGATTTCCTCGTAAGCCAGGTCCGAGATGTCTCTCAGCGCCACGGCTTCCCGGAAGATCGGGTTGATTCTCTTTAGCGCCGCCTCAATCATGATGTGCCGTTCGCTGTCGAACGCGACATCAAATGGAGAGCGGCCGCGATCTGGAATAATCTCCTTCCAATTGCGGGACTCTTCCGGATTCTTATCCAGTTCCACTTCCGCCCGGCGATGCCGGAAAAACCAGCGGCGGGCGTTATGCGCTTCATTCACCGTAATCCGGTAGATCCAGGTCTTCAGGGTGCTTTGGCCGCGGAAGCTGCTCACATTCCGGAACACCTTCAAGAACACTTCCTGAACCACATCGCAGGCCTCGCTCGGGTCGTCCAACAGGCGCAGAGCGAGTGCGTATACGGGCTGCTGGAAACGGATCAGCAACTCCTCGTAGGCCCTTTCGGAACCTTCGCGCAAGGATTCGACAAGGTGGAGATCCGCCACGTCCACCGCTTCTGCCGTCTGGTCCGGGCTCAAATCGAAAATGGAAGTGCCCACAGGGAGCCTCACATTCAACCTGATCTCAACGTATCAGGAAAAACAACGCCTTGCAAAGGAGTAGACACCTCACCGGCGGAAAAAGTTCCCGGACCGGCGAAATTTGTAGGACAGGCGCTTCCGCCGGCCAGTCCGTGGGGTGTCCAACCAGGACTGCGCAGCCGGGACAACTACCTCCCCCGAGATTTGCCATCCCCGCTGCGCAGCCGAATGGACTCTCCTTTTGTAGCGCGGCCCCGCGCCCGGCGCCAGCGGGATTCTCCCCTTTTGCACAAATATCATTACCCACCGCTCCATACACTTACGCGTCTTGCAGTGTGCCAAACTTGTGTATAAACCATGGAACCGCTGCGATGTTCCGGCACCTGCGCGCTCTCCGGACTCCCCATCCAACTCGCGTTTCAGGATGCGATCCAATCGGTCACCCCGTCCACTGAAGCCTCCGGCCTCCACCTCGCCCCCGGCTTCATCGATCTCCAGGTCAACGGCTTCGCCGGTGTCGATTACAATCACCCGCGCACTCCCCACGAAGAGATCGCCCGCTCCCTCCGCGCCCAGTTCGCCACCGGAGTCACACGCCTCTATCCCACCGTGATCACCGGGGCGCCCGAGGACATGCTGGCATGCCTGCGCAATCTGGCGGCCGCCAGTGAATCCGTCCCCGAAGGCGCCGCCATCGCCGGTTTTCATGTCGAGGGTCCCCACATCTCTCCAGAAGACGGCCCGCGCGGCGCCCATCCGCGCCAGTGGGTCCGTCCGCCCGATCTCGACGAGTTCTACCGCTGGCAGGACGCCGCCCGGGCCCGCATCCGCATCGTCACCCTCTCCCCGGAATGGCCCGAAGCTCCGCGGTACATTGAGCGCGTCGCCGCCGAAGGCGTAGTCGCGTCCATCGGCCACACCCAGGCCACCGCCGCGCAGATCGCCGCCGCCGTGGCCGCCGGCGCCACTCTCTCCACCCATCTCGGCAACGGCGCCCACCAACTCCTCCGCCGCCATCCCAACTACATTTGGGAGCAACTCGCCGAAGACCGCCTGATGGCCGGGTTCATCGTCGACGGCATCCACCTGGGCGCCGCCTTTCTGAAATCCGCCATCCGCGCCAAGACCGTCGAGCGCAGCCTGCTCGTCACCGACGCCGCCACCCCGGCAGGCGCCGCGCCTGGCCGCTACTACCTCGGCGGCCAACCAGTCGATCTCACCGTTGAGGGGCGCGTGGTCCTCGCCGGGACGGACCGGCTCGCCGGCAGCGCGCTGCACATGCACCGCGGCGTCGAAAACCTGATGCGCCTCGCCGGCCTGTCGCTGGCCGATGCCGTCCGCATGGCCACCGTCAATCCCGGACGGGCCGGAAAAGTCCCCGGACGCGCTCATGGCCTCATCCCCGGCGCTCCCGCCGACATCGCGCAGTTTCGCCTCACGCCGTCGGGCCAGATCGAGATGGTCGCCACTTGGGTGGCCGGTGTCAGGGTCTTCCCGGCGAGCTAATGCATCACCAGGGGCTGCCGCAAATTCGCCTGCACCGGCAGCGGCAACTTATCCGCGTGTTTTAAGAGCATCGTCAGTTGCCACCGCGCGCTCTCCGGCATCTTATCGAAACGGGGCATTCCGGAAAGGCGGATGCCGTTGGAAATTTTCCAGAAGGTGGTGCCCTCCGGGTCGTCGGTCACCATCTCGCGCCCTTCGAGGAGTTGCGGCGGGGGCGGGAACATGCCGGCGGCAATGGGCGTCGCCGTCTGGAGGGGGAGGCCGTGGCACGCCGCGCAATACTCGCGGTAGGCGTTGGCGCCCGCAAGGAGGTTTTCATCCGTGGTGGGCAGCGGATTCTTTACGGCACTGGCCTGACCGATGCTCGCACGGAGCGCCGTATGTGCCAGAAGTTCTTCTCCAGGCAGCGGGCGCGCGGTAGTCGCGAGGGAGAGAAAACCCATTCTCACGTAGAAGTACGCAGCGGCCGGGAAAAGCACCACCAATCCGAAGAGGACACCGAAAATAAACAGCTTCATGGCGATAAAGCAATTGCACTCCGAGGTCCCAAATCGCGGCTAGCCTGTTTCTGGCGTACCCTTCCGCACGGACGTCTTTCTAATCGGTGGAACCTGGCGCCCTCCCCGTTAGAGGTTTCTTCAGTGCTGGATGGCGATCATGGCCCGGCCTTGCGTGGCGATTCCGTTCAACGTGGCCGTGATGGCTTGATTGCCGTCCGGCGTGCCCGGCGGCACCACCACATTGAACTGATACTCGCCCGGCAACACCAGACCGGCGAACGTGACGGTGGCCGGGATGCCGCCGATCTGAATCGCGGGAAGCGGAAGCAGGTTTCCCGATTGCGTGGACGACCCGGCGACCGTCGGCACCGCCGTGGGACCGAACCCGTTGGCATAAAGCACGATGGTTTCGCCGGGTTTCGCCGGAGTGGACTGTCCCGGATAAAGCGTGGAGGGAGCGAGGAAGCTTCCGTCCGCGTGGGTGGCGGCCACATCGCCGGCAGGGTCAAAAACAAAAAACGAGGGCGACATGGCTTGCGCCGGCGCGGTGTAAGAGGCGCTCGCTCCGTTGTAGGTCAAGACCACCTGGACCGTCCCGGTGATGGCATCCGGCGGCGTCAGCACGTTCACCTGCACGGGGCTGATGTAGTACACATAGGCGGCTTTTCCGTTGACAGTTACGCTCACGCCATCGAGCTGGGTGGGCATCTGACCACCCACAAAATCCGAAGTTTGCCAAATTCTTTCATTTCCGGCCTTGGACAGATTTAGCCCCTTAATCTCAAGCCAGGTATTGGGCGCGACGATGGCGCTCTCACCCTCGGCATTGGCCACCAGCCCGATCACCGGCGCGATCTGGCCCGGGCTCTGAATCGTGGTTTTCATAATGACTTCGATATACGGGTTCCAGGTGGACAGCAGGTAATAGAAGGTGGACGTGCCGGACGCGGTGGCCCCGGTGGTGAAAGGGGACAGGAAGTAGGGTCCGTAGGCGCCGCCTTCCGTGTCTTCACGGCCGGAACCGCTGAGCTGATCGCATGCCGGAGTGGTGGCCGTGACGGCGTGGTGGATGAAGAAGCAAGTTCCGCGATCGCGTTGGGGGTTGAAGATGGTCTGCGGAGCGCCCCACGGGCCCCAGGGCTGTGGCGCGACGCGCATGCGGACGCCGTTCAGGTTAGCGGCGGTTTTATCCAGGCAGTTATAAAGCATCACCCAGCGCTGGAGGAAGGTGTTGTAATCGACGCCGAGCTCGCCGGTGCAGTTCTTGGGCGCGGGGGGCGTGCCGTCGACATCCTGGAACAACTGCACGGCGCCGGCTTCGGACGCGGACCAGTTGGGCGTAACGCCGTCGTTGGCCAATCCGGTGAAATACTGCATGCCGCCCGACTGGGCCATCGCGGTGGCCAGCTTTCGGGCGAGGAACACGGAGCTGTTGCGGTAGCCTGTACCGCCTTGGGATCCCCAGAAGTAGAGATAGCCATCCTTGAGGCTGGAAGTAGCGCCGGCGATGGCGACGTTGACGAATTTGGCCCCATCGCAGCTGGCACACGAAGGGGCGGAGAAATCGTAGAGATAGTGGTACGTGTTGCCGTCATCGTCGGAAACGGCAAGAACGGAGCGGGTGGAAAAGACGGTATTTTTGTCGGTGGCAAAAATCAGGAACATGCGGCCGGCGACGTCGATGCCCGCGATGGGCACCTCGAAATTGCCCAGCGTGATGGCGGGCGTGCCTTGGGCGTTCAGCACAACCGGGTTCTGGTAGGCGCCGATGGAGTCGCGGACGAAGTCAAGCTTGAGGCACTGGCCGATGTCGACGCCGGAGGTGAAGGCGATGGCGTCATTGTCGTTGGGCGTGCGGGGCGGATCGGTTTGGGCGTTGGGCTTTCCCTTGAAGGCGGCGGTAGGTGTGGTGTCGCCGAAGAGGAACCACAGCTTACCTTTATGCTCGAAGGAAGCGCCGAGGTCGTCTCCGGAGAGGCCGTAGTTGGTTTGGGTTTGGCTAACGGTGGGCTGATTGGTTTGGTAGTCGGTCTCGCCGTTAGGCTGGCAGACTTTCTGCGACGACCCCGGCACCCAGACGGGATCGGCGGACTGCGCCGTGACGCTCATGGGGAACAGTACCGCCAGAAGAATCAGAGCTGCTCTCATTTGCGCCCCCTCCGTGTTGCGGGAACGGAGAGCGCTCCCGCGGCCCAGACTGCCTGCCCGGCCAGAAAGTGCCATCCCCGGCGCGGGTAGTGGCATTTATTATACCCGGCGTATAGACGCGAGAATTTCCACGTGTAGAAAGAGCAAAGCCCCAAAGGATTACA
>OBLT010001831.1_pt1 | contig 13409 bp, 13 predicted proteins | sample 1518721 | NCBI WGS metagenome assembly OBLT01 (sample SAMEA3539307, study PRJEB22396) | soil metagenome | biome: tundra; feature: field; material: soil | place: USA | collected 2010-05 | depth 0.15 m | reverse complement strand
CGCCGTTCGCCCGCACGGAGGTCATCGTGCTCATTGTTGTTCCTTCCCATCGGCTCGGCTCCACTACTCCTCCTGACCCCAGATCCACCCGAAACTCATCGGCATCGTCTGCGAGCCGCGTACGCATGCGGATCCCCTAACGGACGCCTGCGCCCGTCCTGCCGCAGGCAGGTGAAAAGGCCCAGACCGCGAGCAGCGGGCGTGTCAGTCCCGAACCCGCAGCGGCGCTAGGTCTGTCCTGCCAGTTGTCGCTGTTCAGGCCTCTTTCGGTAGCCGCCTGCCGAGCAGTACCGCTGCGGCGGCATCCAGTAGCGATTCCTCGCCCCGCCAGCACAGCGGGTGCAGGATGTTGGATACCAGTTCTGACCGCACCACCAGCGCGCCGCTGAGGTTGCCGAGGTTGCACTCATCGAGTACTTCCTGGAACTTGCCCATCCACGATGCGTCGGCCGGCGCCTGGCCGACTACGCCTACCCGGGACACGTCGAGCACGACGATGCTTGGCAGCGCGTAGGTCTTGCGGCCTTTCTCCTTCTCGATCGGGTCCTTGATCTGCAGCGCGGCGTACTTCCAGTGGTAGTCCCACTGCTCGTCAGTCAGCGGGGGCTCGCAGGTTACCCGCCTGCCGGGTACGCAGACGGGCCCGGCGTCGTGCAGCACGGCGGTGAACCCGAGCTCGGGGACCGGGATGGTGCCGGTGACCGGCTGGCCCGCCGCGGCCGCCGCGCGCTCCTTGATCGCGGTGACGACGCGGCCGGCGATCGCGGCTGTCTTGTCGGGGTCGGCGAACAGCAGCTTGTCTTCTGAACGGGCCAGGATGACCTCGACGTCCGGTCCGCTGAACAGGCCGTCTTCGAGCAGGTCGCGCATGGCTGAGCCGGCCTCGGGCCGCGTGCGGGTGGTGGCCTCGATGCCGAACTCGGTGCCCTGCCAGCTGCACTTGAAGTCGGGTGTCCCTCTGCTGATCTTGGTCAGGACGCCGGCGCGGACCAGCCTTACGGCGACCAGCAGCTCGAAGCGCCGGTCCAGCAGCTGGCGCATCGCTATGTTCCGCCGCCGCGTCGGCGGCAGCCCCTTGTCGGGCGGCTGCCGGAAGGCGGTGCGAGTGTGGTTGAGCCCAGGTGGCGCTGCTGCTTCCAGCTCGGAGATAAGCGCCGCCAGGTCGTCGCGGATCCACGGAGGAATCCACCGCTCATGCAGCAGGTGCCCGCTTGCCCCAGTCCACGCGACCGGCACGTCCACAGCCAGTTCCTCCCGTCAGCGATACCCGTGCGCCGTCGTGCGGCGGGCGCTCTTGGGCCTGCGCGTCAGCCAGCCGCCGGCGGAGAAGTGCGGCCGGGCCGACTGGGGTCTCTGCGAACTCGCGGGTGCAGCGGGCAAAGCATGGTCACCTGCAGGAGTGTGTACTAGCCGCGGGATATCACGCAATCAGTATTCCTCGTCCGGATGACGTTCCCCTAACGGACATCCCTGTCGGGTGGCACGATGGCCTGATGGCAGACGCGGACGCCCTGGGCGACGACCACACCACCTTCATCCGCTTCGAGGGCATGCCCGCGCTGAGCCACGCCGCCGTCCAGTTGCACACCGCTGGGATCGTCAACAGCATCCAGGACGGCCATCCCGGCTTTGTCAGCGACGGATACCTGAATGCGATCGCCGCCGAGACCACTACCACGGTCCTGGAACTGGAAGCGGCCGGCATGTGGGAAAGACGCGACGGCGGCTACCTCGTCGTGGCCGACGACATGCTCAAGGTCACCATCGACTTCAACGAGAAGACCGACCGGCTGGAAGCCGAGTGCGCCCAGCGGGGAGAGCACCTTCCGTCTGACGGCGACGACGAATCCGGCTGGGTGACCTGCAGCCACTGCACCATTCCCCTCAAGCGGCCTGATGGCGGCCCGGTCGCGCTGCCCGGAGGCGGCCCGCTGGGTCCCGACCCCCGTCAGTGAAAGCACAAGGGAAGCAGGGGGAAGCGGAAGCGGAGATCGTGAGCACGGCCGGACCTGGGTCGGGTGCCATCGGAAGCCCACAGCCGGGGCCAGCCGGCCGACGGGACGCTGCCGAACTGGCCGGCCTGACTCAGGCTCAGCGGGAACAGGCGCTTGCCCGGTGGCGGCTGCTGCGCGCTCACCTTGAGGACGACTGCCCCCTGGCCCGCGTGGCGGCCGAAGAGCACGTCCCCGAGCGGACGCTGCGCCGGTGGCTGGCTGTTCTCTGAACAATCAATATGAACTTGAAGGTTTTGATGTTTCCGCAGCTCAGGGCGACCGTTCCAACACTCGAGGCCAGGTCGGGCTGGTGCTTACAAGCAGCAGCGAGGAGGAGGCAGGTGACCTGTTCCGCACCGGATGTCCGCTTTCTGTGGCACCGCGGTCGAGGTCACGGCCACTGCGGCACGTCGATCGCGACATTTCGGTCAGAGCCGTTACTCACCGCCACGGTTGCTCAGCCTTCTGACCTGCAGCAACGTCCCGTAGTTCAGTCAACAGGTACCTACCGCGATGGCGGCCTCGCCGCGCTGGCACGCCGTCCCCGTTCGGACACCGTGCAGCCGGAGGCTGTGCGGCTGTGCTTTCGCTGCGGTCAGCGGCAACGCAGCCCTCACGCGATCGCGCTATGCGACGAATGTGACCGCGCGACCGACGAACTCGTCGCCAGGCGGCGGCCCGGACCCTAGCGGTGGGGTTTCCCGGCCGCCGCGCGGCCCGCTAGACGCCGCTGCCCCTGGTCATCTCGTCGGGCGCGCGCCGACAGCTCCGAGACGTTCGGCACGCGGATCGGGAGAGGCGCCCGCGCAAGCTGTCAGTAGATGCTGAGGGGGGCGAGCCGGCCGAGGAGTAAGCCGAGGCCGCGCAGGGACGGCCGTGCTACCGCTAGCCGACGTTCGGCGCCGCGATCGCCGCAGCACAGACCTCGGCGAAGCTGTCGCTGCCCGCTACCGACATCCTCCAGGTGATCGGCTATGCGCTGCTGGATTTCGACGACGAATTCCAGCTCAGCACTGCTGGCATTTTCAGCGGCCGGTACGGCTATCTCCCCACGTGGGAACTTGGCAGCCTGCTCCACGACCTGGCCGGCCAGGAGGTTAGCCTGCCCGCCACGCGTGAGGAGTTCCGCAGGCTGCTCCTCACGCACCAGCACCGGTCGTTGCCGCGATGATCCTGGCTGACTGGCATCCAGCCCAGCGCCGCGGCGATCACCGTCCTGGCCGCGGGCGCATTACGGTCGAGGTGCCGAGGTGTATCGCGCTGCAGGGCGGGCGGGCCCGCCCGGCACCGGGCATGAGGCTCTCGCCCATTCATCATGGGAGCCGCCTCGGTGGTGCGGTGCCTGCTCGACGAGTGCGGAACTGCGGCGTCTGTCATGACGGGCACTAATTGTCACCCCTCGGTGCCATACTGCATTTCAACCGAGCTGGCCCTCAAGGAGGAGCAATGACGCTTAGTCTCGCGGATCGCCTGCTGGAGGCGGTAATGCCTGGGCGTGTACACACGGCGGTTGTGGTCCGGGCGGTGTATCAGCCGGTCGGCGGGGCCGAGCGTACGGTCATGCCGCCGACCTACCCGGTGAACACCGGCGAGCGCGACCCGAACGCGAGGTACCTGATAGACAGCCGCCTGGTCGACGGCGAGCAGCGGCGCACCGTGGTTATTGACCAGGAGCCGTCGCAAGCGAACCGGGTTGAGGAGGCGATGCGCGATGCCCATGACGCCGGGGCACTGCGGCTGCCGATGTTCGAATTGCGTACAGGCGGCATCCGGCTGACATCGCTGGATTTTCCGCACCGGTACGCGGACGCCTACGTGCGCGACAGTCTCGTCGACGGGGTCCGGTTCGATCAGAGCCTGGTCGGCAAGCGGCTACGTGCCACGACGGCCGCGGATGTGCGCCCGCTGTATGAGCGCGAACCCTGCTCGCTGCTGTTCGGCGCCTGGGACTCCCACCGCAAAGGCCGGTGGCCGAAGTTCGCCCGGCTGTACGCGGCAACGATGTATGGCCTTGACCCGGTAACGGGCCGGCGCATGGGCGGTCGGCTGGACCCGGTGAACCTCACCGGGTCGGTGGACGACTCGGCCAAGGCTGAGGCCGACTGGCAGTTCATTCAGGAAGGCGCCAAGGCGAAGGGAAAGAAGCTCAGCGAGATCGGGCACGGCAATATCGCCCCGAACCTGGTGCCTGGCGGGGTAAGCGTGTCGGAGATCCGTCGCGTCGGCTCGATCTCGCTCGCTGGGCTTGAACGGCTGCGATTCGGGGATGCCCCAGCCGAGGCTGCCGCGCTGGCTCGCGCCGCGCTCGCGGCGCTCGCGCTAGCCGGCGACCGGCTCGCTTTCGGGCGGCCGTCGGTGTGGCTGCGGTCCGGCTGTGATCTGGCCAAGGTCACAGAGACGCTCGGGCTTGAGCGCCCGGGCGGCGCGGTGGATGAACTCGCGGTGACAGCCCAGGATGCGCTTGACGCCTTCGATGATCTGCGCGGCCGGGCAACGACGGCGGGCATCGTCATGGACAGTGACACGCTCGCGCTGGTGCCCATGCCTTCACTTGCCGACGCGATCAAATTCGCGATGACCAGCGGCACGCAGGAGGACGAGGGCTGACCATGCCGATCATGATAAGTGTGCGCTTGCGGCACGGGCGGTACGACGCAGGCGGTGACCGGCCCAGCGATGCCGAATGGCCCCCGCATCCGGCCCGCGTCTTCTGCGGGCTCGCCGCGGCCGCCTCTACAGATGCAGGGTGGGCGGCGCTGCGCTGGCTGGAAGCACTCCCGGCACCGGAGATATGGGCGGACCCTGTTGACCGTGTGCGGACCGGTCGGGCGGCAGCGTATGTCGTGGAGAACGCCGTGGATGCTAGCGGAGGAAACCTTAACTGGCCGGGCCGCGACAATGGCATGCGAACCCGGGCTTTCGCGGTGCCGGCCACCGATACGTTCGCGTTTGTCTGGCCGCAGGCGGATCCGCCGCCCGGCGTCCTTGATCAGCTCCGCGCTCTTGCCGGCATGGTGCCGTACGTGGGGCGATCGACCAGCCTCGCCGAGGTGAGTGTCTCGCGTGAAGTTCCCGGAGATCCCGGCGACCGGGTTGTCTATGAGGCGGTGCAACTGGGCGATCAGCGAGGGGCCTGGCAGATCCGGGTTCCGTACCCCGGATATGCAGATGAGTTGCGGGCCGCATATCTCGATGGCCGCCGCTCATGGGAAGTGTCGCGTGTAGTCCCGTATGCGGTCAGGCGGCACCGGGTCGTTCCCGCTGGCGGTGACGGCCATTCATCCCGGCATAGCGCGGAGGGCCCGTTTGAGGACCTGATGGTCTGGACGCTGGCACGGCCGGTCGCGAGAATCAGCGGCGGCCAGGTCGTGGCGCTAGCGTCGGCTCTTCGCCGAGCCGTCATGTCGCGGATCCCAGATCCCGTTCCCGCCCAGGTCAGCGGACACGGCGCGCCGGGGCGCTCCCATCTCGGCTTCCTCGCACTGCCCGACGTGGGTCATGATCACGCCGATGGCCATATCCTCGGCGTTGCCCTTGCCGTTCCGCGCGACCTTGCTCCGGCTGACCTGACACTGCTCATCAGGGCAGTCATCATGGACCCGCTCTCACAACTGCGCATGCCGGGGGGAAGTACGCTCACGCTCCGGTACGGCGCGGATCGGCACGGCCTGCAGCCCTCCCGGTGGGCGGCCCGCTCCCGCGGCGGCTCCCGCGAGTGGGTGACGGCAACTCCGCTGATGCTGGATGGCCACCTGCACCGGGGACGGGACGAGGCGAGCGAGGTCGCGCGATCCCTGGTCACCGCTGGCTACCCCCCGGCAGCTGACGTCGAAGTGTCGGCGGCTCCGCTCACAGCGGGCGGGGTGTGGCGTCCGCGGCCTGGCACGCTGCCGGCCGGCCGGCCGCACCGCCGGCTTCTCCACGCCCGGGTCCGCTTTGCGGAACCCGTGAGCGGCCCGGTGCTGGCTGGCTCGATGCGCTACCTCGGGCTCGGCCTGTTCATGCCCGTGATACCGCCAGCGCCGCCACGCGGCCGGGCAACGCCGCAAGAACAGCAGCGCCCGGCGGACGGGGCAGGCGTACTGCATCCGGTAGAGGTGGCGTGATGATGCCGGGTATCGCGGAGCCGCTGACCAGCCTGACCGAAGAGCATTTCCCCGCCTTTTTCGAGGCGGTCCACGGCTGGAAGACGTTCCCGTGGCAGCAGGCGCTGCTGCACCGGGTGCTGGAACAAGGCTGGCCCGCGCTCATTGACGTACCGACCGGGCTCGGCAAGACGGCAGTGCTCGATATCGCCGTGTACGCCAGGGCGCTCGGGAGCGAGCATTCGCGCCGCCGTGTTTTCCTGGTCGTTGACCGGCGGCTCATCGTGGATCAGGCCTACGAGCACGCGACCCGAATCCAGCAAGCGCTCGCTCAGGCGGCCCCCGGCACCGTGTGCCATACGGTCGCCGTTCGGCTGGCCGCTGAGGGAGATGACGGCCCGGTGCTAGATGTGACCCGGATGCGTGGCGGGGTCAACTGGTCATGGCTATGGCTGGAGCGTCCGGACCGGCATGCGATCGTGACCGGAACGGTCGACCAGATCGGCAGCAGGCTGCTGTTCCGCGGCTATGGCATAGGCCAGCGGCTATGGCCGGTCGACGCGGCACTAGCCGGTACCGACAGCCTGATCATTGTTGATGAAGCGCATCTGTCAGATGCCTTCCTGTCCACCCTCAGCGACATCAGGCAGCTCGAAACCGCCCGCACCGGCCCGGCACCGGTTGTCGTTGCGATGTCGGCTAGCCCAGGTGAGACAAACCCGCACACACACCGCATCAGCAGCTCGGACGAGCATGACCCGGTAGCCGGGCAGCGCCTGGCGGCACCCAAGAGGCTCCACCTCGTCACCGTCCCGGCTGCTAAAGATGCCGCCCGCGACGCGGTCGCGGAGGCGCTGGCGTACTGGGCACGCCAGCTCGGCGGCCCCTCACGGGTAACCGGGGTCGTGGCCAACACCGTGGCCATGGCCCGCGCCGTGTTCAGCCGGCTTCAGGCCGAGTTGCCGGAACCGGCACGGTGCGTGCTGCTCACCGGCCGGATCCGGCCGGTGGACCGCGAGTACCTGCTCAGCAGCTGGTATCCGCGGATCCGGGCTGGGGCCAGCCGCGACAGCAGCGAGCCGTTGTATGTCGTGGCGACCCAGACCATCGAGGTGGGCGCCGACATCGACCTGGACGCGCTGGTCACTGAATCAGCCGCGTTCCCTGCCCTGATCCAGCGCCTCGGCCGCGTCAACCGGCGCGGAAACCACGCCCGCGCCGTGACGGTCACCGTGCACGCCGACGCGCTCGAGGACCGCGTGTACGGCGAGGCCAGGCAGCAAACCTGGTCATGGCTCACGGGTCTGGCCGATCCGCTGCGGCATCGCGCGGGACGGTCAGTCTCGGACCTCGGCCACGGCATTGACGCATCACCAGCCGCGTTGCGCCGCCGGCTCCGGAACGTCGCGGGCCCCGACCTTGAGGCGATGCGCGGTGCCCGCCCGTACGCGCCGCTGGTCTCCGCCGTCACGGTCGACACCTGGGCGCGCACCTCCCCTGTCCCGCACCCGGACATCCCGGTGGCCCCCTACCTGCACGGCATCGGCGCAGGCGACCCGGCCATCTCGATCGTGTGGCGCGCGGACGCCCGCGGGAATGATCCACAGCAGTGGCGCCACAGCACTGAGCGGCTGCCGCCAAGCGCGGACGAGGCGATAGAATTGCCCATCGGCGCGGTCCGGCGATGGCTCGCCAGCCTGCCGGCCGCGGGACCACGACCCAGCCGGCAGGCTCCAGCTCAGGCGATAGCAGCAGAGACGACCAGCGATGTCGAGTCGCACGCTGTCGCCAGCTCCGAGGACATAAGCGCGGACGGCGCCGGCCGCCTAGCGCTCCGTTACGGCGGCCTCGATGGCGGCGAGCCAGTCACAGCAGGTCAGGTCCGGCCGGGTGACCTGCTCATCGTCCCGGCGGCCTGGGGCGGTTGTGACCACTACGGATGGAATCCCGCATCCGTTGCCCCGGTCATCGATCTCGCCGATCTCGCCGGCGGCGGTCGTGGCCGGCCTGCCGCGGTCCGCGTGGGCCCGATGCTGGCCCAGGCGATCCAGGCGGTGGCGCCGAGCCTGACCGAACCGATCCGCCAGCTCATCGCCCAGATCACTGCAGACCTGCAGGACGACACACCGGACAGCAGCCTCTACAGGGCCATGCTCAGCCAGATGGTGCCTGCACAGGCCGACGGCGACACGGGTCATGCCCTGCCGCACGAGCGAGTGCTGCGGCGGCTAGCCCTTGCCGGCCGGCTTACGGACTTTGACCGCGCCGCCGACGGCCAGGTGACGGCCGTGCTCACTGACGCGGGCGCCGCGTGGAACGATGACGCGAGCGCTGCCGGGACATCGGCGGGCGCCGCCGCCCGGCCGGTCACGCTCACCGCGCATCAGGCAGCAGTACGAGACCGGGCCGGCCAATTCGCTCGCAACCTCAACCTGCCAGACCCGATCGTCCGCTCCCTCATGCTGGCAGCCGCCCACCACGACGAAGGCAAACGAGACCCGCGGTTCCAGCTCATGCTGCACGGAGGCGACCGGTGGCAGGCCGCCGCGGCCACTGCCGCGCTCGCCAAGTCCGGGATGGACCCGGCCGACAAGTCCGCATTCCGGCGCGCCCAGCAGGTAGCCGGGTACCCGGCTGGGATGCGCCACGAGGCCCTCTCAGCCCGGATCACGGTCGTGCGCCTAGCCCATGCCGCAGGTTCGGCCGACACCTCTCCGGCCGCCGGAGACAGAGCCGCCGCAGCGGACAAAGCGCTCACTGACGTCGCCGCTGAAGCTGCCGGAGTGGACCCGGATCTCGTCATCCACCTCGTCGCCAGCCACCATGGCTACGCCCGCCCCCTCCTGCCGCCAATCGCCGACCCCGCTCCGCTCGACATCGACGTGATTCTGGACGGCATCACATGCGGCAAGCTCAACTCTGCTGACGTCATCGACTGGGATAGCCCCGCCCGCTTCGCCCGCCTCTGCGAACGCTATGGCCGCTGGGGTCTGGCGCTTCTTGAGAGCACCGTCCGCCTGGCCGATATCTGGTGCTCGGCGCGTTCGGAGGAATCATCGTGACCTATGCCGTTGAAATCCCGGCCCTTGACGGACGCAGCCCTCTCGGCTTCCTGGCCGCCCTCGGCCTGCTCAACCTCCTGACTGACACGACCGCAGACCCGGCAGGCCTGTCCTTCAGCCAGAGCAACGGGACAGCCGTTGTCCACTCATCTATGTCCTCGCTCGACGAGGTAGGGCAAGAGCTGGCGGCGATAGCCGCCGCCGCCGCAGACGACGCCGCCATTACTGGCGTGGACCCCCGGTTCCCGCTGCGCGCCGGAGCACATGCGGATCCGATGAGGCGCCTTCGTGGCAGCTACCGCGAACTCGCCGCAGAAATCCGGCACATCGACGCCCACGCCGCCGGTTACTGGCTCCCGCACCTGCTGACAGACCTCGCAGTCGACAACAACGGACGCGCCGGCCTCACGCCCTACGCCGCCCCGAGCGGTAAGCAGAACATGCGGACTTTCTTCTCGAAACCGCTGGATGAGGTCCGCGCCAATCCGAGCCGGATACACGAGGCACTAGCAGGCTGGCGGCGAGTCGAGGGATTCACCGGCGAGTATCTCGACCATCACGTCCTCAATTCGGCCGCCGACGACCCACTGGGCCGCACGGCAATGGAAAGCGGCGTACCCGGAGCCACCTGGCTGGCAACCATGGCCCTCCCGATGCTGCGCATCACCGGAGACGGCGAAAATATAGCCGCCACCCTCTGGCACCGCACGGAACGGCGGCCCGTCATGATCTGGCCACTCTGGCACCAGCAACTCGACCTGCCCGCAGTCCAGGCGCTAATCGAGCACCCATGCCTCATACCCACTGACCCCACTCCTGCCGTCCGCCGCACAGCCTGGCCAGCACTCGGCATCTTCAGCGTCTACGGCGCAGAGCGACAACACATCCCCCGCCGGAAATTCCCAGGCGTACTCGCGCCCATTGCAGTAGCAGCAACCGGCTAACACGAAAGCTAGCCATAGGACAGCGTTCGCTTCTTGACAACTCAACAGTGAGACTCCACGCCCGCCTGAAATATCCAGCCTTACAGTCCGCAAGCGGTTACGTTAACCCAGTGAACGCTCGCACGCAGGTCAGAGACGCGCTGCTCAGCCTGCCGGGCCTGCATCCAGGCGCCCCGCTCGCACAATTCGCTACCGGTACAACCAGCCCACATGTTCCTTGCATCCCTCTCCGTGGCCTGCTCGCCACGGCTCCATTGCGGCCAGCCCTTCAACTCCACCGGCCCGCCCTACAAGACCAGTCTCTGCGGTCTGTTCGCCGCAGCTCCATTCAAGGCGGGCTCCATTGCGACTAGTCCCAGTCACGGGCGTACACCAGGGGCTCGCGGGTGCTCCCGCCGTGCAACGGCGGGCTCCATTGCGGCTGCCAAAATCCCTGCGGAATCATGTAACCAGCGTCATGTGCTCCCGCCGTCTGACGGCGGGCTCCATTGCGGCTGCTCAGTGATATACCGACCGACAATGGCGGTAGGGGTGCTCCCGCCCTCAGCGGCGGGCTCCATTGCGGCTTGGTGCCGTGGTTGATGATCATCGTGTCGGCCTCGTGCTCCCGCCGTCCGACGGCGGGCTCCATTGCGGCCCGCCGAACAGCCACACCTCCTGCCTGAACCTGTTGGGGTGCTCTCCCGCTGTTTTAACGGCGGGCTCCATTGCGGCTGGGTAATGTCGAGGATCAGCGCGGGGATGACCAACTTGCTCCCGCCGCCCAACGGCGGGCCCCATTGCGGCCCGATGATCCCGAACAGGTTCCCGAACGCGCTGCCGAGTGCTCCCGCCGTTCAACAGCGGGCTTCATTGCGGCCAGTTCCAGGCGAAGGACGACAAGTACCTGTTCGGGTGCTCCCGTCGTTCAGCGGCGGGCTCCATTGCGGTACCAACAACCTGATGGCTTACCGCATCATCGAGTGGCGTGCTCCCGCCGTTCAACGACGGGCTCCATTGCGGCAGCAGATAGTTCAGGCCAGCGCCTTGGGTAAGCATATGTGCTCCCGTTGTTCACGGCGGGCTCCATTGCGGTTATGACATGCTGATCGCGCACCTTATCGAGGTGTCGGAATACTCCCGCTGTCCATCGGCGGGCTCCATTGAGGCAAGACGTGGCTTGCCAAGTACCTATACGACATCCTCGCGTGCTCCCCGTCCAGCGGCGGGCTCCATTGCGGCATGCCGTTGTTCTCCCATAGGGCGTCCAGCGCCGTGAACTGCTCCCGCCGTCCGACGGCGGGCTCCATTGCGGCGACGTGATCAACGGGTTTGGGCACTACACAAAGCAGGTGCTCCCGCCGTTTAACGGCGGGTTCCATTGCAGCACGCCGCCGATCAGGACCGTGATCATCACGATGATGTGCTCCCGTCGCTCAATGACGGGCTCCATCGCGGGCACGATGTTCGTCACGTCGGTGAACGTCTGCGTAGGCGTGGGCGGTCTCAAGCGATCGAAGCAATTCAGGCCGGTGGAATCATGGTTTCCTGAAGCAGTAGCTCCGCGAACACTTGGCGGGCTCCATCGATGCGTAGTGCCAAAGCGGCAGCCCTTCGGGCCCTGCACTGGACCGGCCGTCCCACGGTGGGCTCCATGACGGCGGCTACTACCAACTTGGCGACCGGCAGCTCGATGAAGGCTTTCAAGCTGTTCAACAGACATCCGAGGACAGCGTGATGGTGATCGACCTCGGCCACGCCGGTGACTCCACCCCGCTCCCTCTTCCTCGGTGACCATGAGAAACTGCCTCGTACAGTGCGGTCATGGTCTGAGCGCGAGCGCTGAGGTGGTGAATCTAAACCCGAGGAGCGCTCGCATGCAGGTCAGCGGGCGTTTTGCACCTTGACAAGTCCATTTAGCGAGCCCCGGACACCATGCTTCCACCTGCCGCTCGCAGGACAGGCTGTTAGCGCAGCTCAGATGGCCTCGAAACTGCGAGCCGTGCTCCCGCCGTTCGACGGCGGGCTCCATTGCGGCGGCGACGCGCTGCTCGAGGTGTGCTGGGACGGCCCGAGTGCTCCCGCCGTTCGACGGCGGGCTCCATTGCGGCTGCCGGTTCACCAGGACCGCCTTGTCCCCGCCTGGCGTGCTCCCGCCGTTCGACGGCGGGCTCCATTGCGGCTCCCCTCGCGCACCCGGCACGACGCTCTGGCCGTGCCGTGCTCCCGCCGTTCGACGGCGGGCTCCATTGCGGCTCGGTGTCGAGCACGGCCCGGATCCGGGTGTCGAGAGTGTTCCCGCCGGTCAGCGGCGGGCTCCATTGCGGCGGCTCCTGCATGATCGGGACGACCGGCCGATGGCCCGTCTTCCCGCCGGTCGGCGGCGGGCTCCATTGCGGCGCTGCCTTGGTGGTCAGCTCGATCTCCCATTCCAGGATGCTCCCGCCGTTCGACGGCGGGCTCCATTGCGGCAAGACGCTGATCGTGCACCGGCCGCCGCTGGGCGCGGTGCTCCCGCCGTTCGACGGCGGGCTCCATTGCGGCCGATTGACCGTGATCGGCATGCTCGCGGCAGACCTCGTGCCCTCGCTGCGACTATGACCTGCAGGGCTGCTCGTGAGCGCCGCTCATGCCGTCACCAGCTCTCCCGACCTGCGCCCCCGGACGTCCGGGCACGGCTGCGCGCCACGCCGGCCAGCACGTGGCCCTCTCGGCGCCGTATTACCGGCTCGGGCATCCACGCTCGCCAGGTCTGCGCCTCGGTGACGCCCGGGCCCACCAGGTCCAGCCCGGCGAAGAACGACTCGACGTCGGCGCGCGAATGGTTGTACCAGGTGGCGGCGGTGTACTCCGCCGACAGCCGCTTGCCGAGCGCCTCGTCGTCATAGCACGCCACCGAGATGACCAGGCAACTGCCTGGCGCCATCAGGCGCCCGTACCCCGCGGTCACCTGCCGGGCGGCATCGGAGTCGAGAAAGTGCAGGACCGCGCCGAGGATGACGCACACTGGCTCGCGGAGATCGATGACGGCCCGCAGCTCCGGGTCCGCCAGCACGGCCGCCGGGTCCCGCAGGTCCGCTGCGACGGCCGCCACGCCCTCGTCCTTGGCGAGCAGCGCCCGGGCATGGGAGAGCACCACAGGGTCGACGTCGACGTAGGTGACCCGGGCCGCCGGGTTCATCGCCCGGGCCACCTCATGGGTGTTCTGCACGGTCGGCAGTCCCGCGCCCAGGTCGATGAACTGGTCGATCCGCTGGCCTGCGGCCCAGGTGACGGCCTGGGCCGTGAACGCCCGGTTTTCGCGGACCATGGCCCGCAGCGGCGGGTAGATCCGCAGCAGCCGCC
>OBLT010001830.1_pt1 | contig 13410 bp, 5 predicted proteins | sample 1518721 | NCBI WGS metagenome assembly OBLT01 (sample SAMEA3539307, study PRJEB22396) | soil metagenome | biome: tundra; feature: field; material: soil | place: USA | collected 2010-05 | depth 0.15 m | reverse complement strand
GGCGGTGGAAAAGTGGAAATCCAAAACCAGGATTCCCACTTTTCCACCGCCCCGACCGCCTGCGGCAGCAAGGAAGAAACCAATTTTATGGATGAACCCTCGGGGTCGCCTCGACGGTGCAAGGGGGGACATTTCTAAAGAGGTCTGGCAGCGGCGCTTCGCGCCGCCCGCAGGGCAAGGAGTAATTGTCGTTGACCGGGAGAAATAGTTGTCGTCAATGCGAAGAAATAGTTGACGCCGGACAGTCTTGCCGAGTGAACTTCCATTCAAAGGGCTTGGCCGTCGCTCCCCAGTAGTATTGAAAATCGAGGAGACGTTCTGCCAGAGTGTTCAGGTCAGGGAAGTCGGCCAACTGGCATGGATCGGCGCGTGAACGAGGACCACGTTTGGATAGCTACTTTGTAGGCGTTGCACGGCTCTGGAACCGCGGTGAGCCGAACAGTTGTCGACAATCCAGAACACGCGGCGAGCATAGTTGTAAGGTGGCCTGGTCATTACCCGCTCGACCAGGCGGTCAAAGGGTTGGATGCCGTTTTGGGTATCGCAGCGGCCAAAGATTCTGGCATGGTGGACATCCAGTCCCGCAATGTAGGTCCAGGCCCCGCAGCGAAAGTACTCGTGCTCGACCTGCATGGAGGCGTGGCCTGCACGCGCGAGTGGGGTGCTTGCGGCGCCGTGCTTGAATGCTGGTTTTCTCGTCGGCCGATATCACGAACTCATCATCTTTCAAAGGCTTACCTTCCCATTCGCGGGCATACAGGTCCAGCAGGCGGCCGGCCTTATCGGCGAAGTTGGGATCGCGCGGGAAGATCCAACTACGGTGGTACCAGGGCCGAATGGCGTCGTGATGCAGCCAGCGCCAAAGCGTGCCACTGATGGAAGCCACCAAGCCTTCCGGGCAGGCCTCTCGGGCCAAATCCGTGGTGCTCCAGCGGGACAGTGGCAAGTCGTGTGTGGCCGGGAGTTCGCAAGCCCAAGCCTTGACCTGAACGACCAGATCAGGGGGGAAAAGTCCGGGGACGACCCGGACGAGAGCGTTCCTCTAAGCCGGCGAGGCGTTTGCTGAAAAACCGCTTGCGCCAAAAACAGACGACTTCACGGCGGGTGTCCAAACGGGCGGCAATCTGGTCGTTGGCCAACCCTTCGGCGGCCAGCAGAATCATCTTGGCGCGCTGGACCTGAAAATACGGTAACGTATATTTGCCGGCACGCTTCTCGAGTTGTGCCAACTCGGCGGACGACAAGCGAATGGCATAAGGGCTCGTTCTGGACATGAGGAGGCACCTGATCCGACAATGCCACACTCAAGCCCAAGTTTCAAGCCCCAGACATACGTTAGTGTATTTATGAAACGGTGTACTTAGCTAGCCTAGCGCCGCAGCGAACAGAAAGTCCCGGCGAGGACGCTGTCGCGCCGGCTGAACCCTTGGAACTTTGTTATAGTGATTTCTAAACCAGACCATGGCTGCCAATGCATTCCCCATATTGATCTTTACGTCTTCACATTCAAAGCGAAACCGGGCCTTTTGATGCTTCTCTCAGTCCTCGTGCCGCTCTTCAATGAGGAGGAATGGGTGACGGAAGCGCTATCGCGCGTCCTAAACGCTCCTCTGCCGCCACATATCGATCTTGAGATTATCGTCGTGGACGACGCCTCCACTGATGACTCGGCTTCGCTGGTTGAGGAGTTTTGCGGCCTGTACCCGTCCAAGGTCCGGCTGATCCGTCACGAGAAGAATACGGGCAAGGGCGGAGCGATTCAAACCGCCATTGCTCAGGCCCGGGGAGACTTCTGCCTGTTCCAGGACGCCGACCTCGAGTACTCTCCGAATGACTATACCCGGATGCTCCAGCCGCTGTTGAACGGCACCGCCGACTGCGTGTACGGATCGAGATTCATGACGGTTGGGGAGCGGCGTGTTCTTTATTTTTGGCATTCGGTTGCCAACAAGCTCATCACCGGGCTGTGCAACATGATTTCCGGCCTGAACCTGACTGATATGGAAACCTGCTACAAAGCCACGCGGACCTCACTGCTACAAAGTATTCCGCTGCGGTCCAAGCGGTTTGGTATCGAGCCCGAGTTGACCATCAAGCTGGCTCAGCGCCAGGTTGCGATTGTGGAAACGCCGATCAGCTACTACGGCCGCACATACGATGAGGGCAAGAAAATTGGGCTGAAAGACGCCTTCCAAGCGGTCGGCGTGATGTTGCGATATGGACTCGTGCGGGATATCTATCGGGAGAAAGGACCCGAGATCCTGGACGTCTTAGCGAACGCTCCTCACTTTAATCGCTGGATGGCGGATACCATACGACCGTACCTGGGAAAACGCACCATGGAGCTGGGGGCTGGGATCGGCAACTTGAGCCTCCAGCTGGCCAAGGGTGCGCGCCGCTATCTTGCCACCGACATAGATGCAGAGCATTTGAGCCGTCTCCGAAACCGGCTGCAACACCGGCGTAACTTCGAGGTCCATCGCTGCAATTTGGAGTGCCCAACTGACTTTGCGCCTTTCCAGGGGGCTTTTGACTCGGTGGTATGTCTGAATGTCTTAGAACACGTGGAAAACGATCTTCTGGGACTGTCGAATATCAAGTCCGTGCTCGCCCCGGGCGGGCGCGCAGTGATCCTGGTACCCCAAGGTATGTCGGTGTACGGAACACTCGATGAAGTTCTCGGCCATTATCGCCGGTATACCGCGGACGAGCTCCGATCGAGGATGGAGCAGGTTGGACTTCGCGTGGACCGCATTCTGGAATTTAACAGAATTACACGCCCAGCCTGGTTCGTGAACGGACGCATCCTAAAAAAGCGCACCTTCAGCCGCTTTCAGATCCGTGTTTTCGATTCCCTCGTCTGGCTCTGGCGGCCTCTGGACGCGATAATACCGTGGGCGCCGACATCTCTCATTGCCGTTGGTGTGCGAGACTAATACGCAACGTACTCGCCGCACTCGCAGATCGGCACGCAGCTATGTAACAGCGTGGATACTGCAAACGTGCGAGCGGTGGGCGGCGTAGGCAGCCGTGCCCCACCGTGGTGGAGATGACCGCGGCCGGCGCCAGAATATGAGTGTTAACGCTCGGCTCTCAATTCGAAACAGTTACATTGACGCTGGCGGAACCAGTGTCCGGAGTCGCATCGGTGTCCGTCGCCCAAACCGTGATGGTGTGCGGGCCATTGGTCAGGATGAGCGTGTTCAGGTCGAAGTTGAAGCCCACGTTGGGACAGCCGGGCCGCCCCGGGTAGACACTGCACACGTCCAAGCGGTTAACCCCGTAGGTAGCCGTGCCCACCAGCACGTCGTCCACCTTTACTTGCATACTGGTGGGATTGATGGCTGTACCGATCCCAGTGACGTTATCGATGGCCCAACCACTGACCAAAATCGTGCCGGAAACAGTCGCGCCCGCTACCGGAGTGTCGATGTTGACGCTCGGCTCTCAATTCGAAACAGTTACATTGACGCTGGCGGAACCAGTGTCCGGAGTCGCATCGGTGTCCGTCGCCCAAACCGTGATGGTGTGCGGGCCATTGGTCAGGATGAGCGTGTCCAGGTTGAAATTGTAGCCCACGGTGGGACAGCCGGGCCGCCCCGGGTAGGCATTGCACACATCCCCCCGGTACACCCCATAGGTAGCCGTGCCCACCGGTACGCCATCCACAAGAACCTGCAGGCTGGCGGGATTGATCGCGGTCCCAATGGCGGAGGTGTTGTCGATCGCCCAACCGGCCATCGATAGCGTGCCCGAGACGACTGCGTTCGGCGCCGGGTTATCAATATAGACGCTCGGCCGTACTGCACCGCCGACGGTGACCGTCACACTGGCGGATCCCGTGTCGGGAGTCGGATCGTCGGTGTCGGTGGCCGATACTGTGATGGTGTGAGGGCCGGGGCTGAGCGGAGCCGTGTCCAGCTCGAAATTGAAGCCCACGTTGGGACAACCGGCCCGCCCTGGGTACGCAGCGCACACATCCGAGCGGTAGCCTCCATAGGTAGCCGCGCCATAAGTATAGCCGTCAACCTTGACTTGCAAGCTGTTGGGGTTGATGGCGGTCCCGATCGCAGTGGTGTTATCAATGGCCCAACCGGTCAGCAGCACGGTGCCGGAAACGGCTGCGTTTGGCGCTGGGGTATCTATATTGACGCTCGGTGGCGCACCACCGACGGTGACCGTTACACTGGCGGATCCCGTGTTGGGAGTCGGATCGTCGGTGTCGGTGGCCGATACCGTGATGGTGTGAGTGCCGGGACTGAACGCAGCCGTGTCTAACGAATAAGTGAAACCCACGTTGGGGCAGCCAGGCCGCCCCGGGTAGGCAGCGCACACATCCGACCGGTACGTCCCATAGGTAGCTGTGCCCACCAGCACGCCGTCGACTTTAACTTGCAAGCTGGCGGGATTGATGGCGGTCCCGATGGCGGAGGTGTTGTCGATCGCCCAACCAACCATCGATACCGTGCCGGAAACGGCGGCGTTTGGCGCCGGAGAATCGATATTGACGCTTGGCGGTCCACTCGGCGCTCCACTAGAGACTGTGACCGTCACACTAGCAGAGCCCACGCCCGGACTCGGGATATCGCTATCGGTGGCATCGACCGTGATCGTGTGAGTGCCGCGGCTGAGCGCAACCGTATTTAACGAATAGGTGAAACCCACGTCGGGGCAGCCAACCCGCCCCGGGTAGGCAGCGCACACATCCGACCGGTACGTCCCATACGTAGCTGTGCCCACCAGCACACCGTCGACTTTGACCTGCACGCTGCTGGGATTGATGGCGGAACCGATGGCGGTGGTGTTGTCGATGGCCCAACCCATCATCGATACCGTGCCGGACAGGACTGCCCCCGGCGTCGGGAAATCGATATTGACGGACGGCGGTCCGCTCGGCGCTCCACTAGAGACGGTGACCGTCACACTAGTCGAGCCTACGTCCGGGCTCGGGACATCGCTATCGGCAGCGTAGGCCGTAATGGTGTGAGAGCCGGCAGTTAGCGCAGTCGTGTCCAGGTTGAAGTTGAAGCCCACGTTGGGACAGCCGGCCCGCCCCGGGTAGGCAGCGCACACATCCCCTCGGTACACCCCATAGGTAGCCGTGCCCGCCAGCACGCCATCCACATAGATCTGCACGCTACTGATGGCGGTCCCCGCGGCAGAGGTGGTATTGTCAATAGCCCAACCGGCCATCGCTACCGTGCCGGACAGGACTGCACCCGGCGCCGGGATATCGATGTGGACGCTGGGCGGTCCACTCAGCGCTCCATTAGCAGAGAGGGTGCTGATGTAAACGGCGAACGCGTCGTAGAACCCGGCGTTGTACGTCTGCAAAGCGCCAGGTGTCACTGGGAAATTCGTCGCTATGGTCGCCCCGGATAGATAAACCGCACCGCCCGGCGTTACCGCAATGCTCTGGCCGAGGTTGTTGTTCGACCCGCCGATGCAAGTGCTGGACGAGAACGATTGGCCGTTGGGGCTGATCTCGGTCAGAAAGGCGGTGGTGGCCGAGACGATACCGGCATACGCCGTGCCGGAGGCTGGCGGCGGCGGCACAGCCAGAGCCAAGATCTGGTTCTGCGTCAGGCCGTTGTACGTGAGCGCACTCCAGTCGTTTTGTGAGGTGCCACCGCTCGTCCCGACGGCCATACCGGCTCCTAGAAAAGCGACATAGACGTTTGTGCCGGCATCTACGGCCACCAGAAAGGGCGTGCTCGTGGTTTGTCCCAGAATCGCCTGCGTCCAAACGGCGCCGGCGTTCGTCGTGTAAAACAATCCATTCGGTGTCGCGGCGTAGATTGTGCTCGTCGTGCTGTTAACGCTGTAAATGGCCAGGCTGGTCACAGCTCCCAATGAACCCGACGGTGATACGTTGTTGACCGCACTCCACTGGAGGCCGCCGTCAACTGTCTTGTACACGCCGGTGGGGGTGCCCGCGTAAGCTGCCATCGCATTGTTCGGATCCACGATCAGGGCGTTCACGGCTCCTGCCCCTGGCCGCTCCGTAGGACTGCTCCACGACGAGCCTGCGTTTGTGCTGTAGATCAAGCCGGCGCTCGACCCCACATACACCGTCGAAGGGCTGGTCTTTGCGACCGCTATCACGGCGACGCCACCAACCCAAACGTTAGGTACCTCCGCCCAGCTCGTGCCGCCACTCGTAGTCTGATAAAGGTGGCCGCTGCCGGCTGCATAAACGGTAGCCGGCGTATTCGGATCCGCCGCGACCGCGTTGATGGTTGTAGATGTGATGCCGCTACTCGCGGACGTCCACGTGCCGCTCGCCAATTTGTAGACTCCACCGCCCGTGGCATTGACCGCGCTGGTGCCGGCGTAAAGATTGCCACTCGAATCGAAGGCCAACGCGTTCACCTGGTCGAAAGGCCCCGTCAGGGTTGTGGGCGACCAAGTGGAGCTCGATCCGGTGACAGAGCCCTCCATGAGCACGGCCTGCCCGCCATTCCGCGCGCTGGAAATCGGATTCACCGTGGGAAAACCAATGCACTGGGTGGTGCCGGACACGTAGGCGTTCCCCGCCGCATCCACGCCGATACCCGATCCGCGCTCCGGGAGCAAGTTGCTGCCCAGCCCGCCGATATAGGTGCCATAGACCAGACCGCCGCTGGAGTTCAGCTTGAGGGCAAAGCCATCGTACAATCCGCCGCCGTATGTACTTTGCGCGGCGCCGGGCTGGGGGTAAATCTGTGGAAAGTTCGGATCGCTCGTCATCCCCGTGACATACGCGTCGTTTTGCCCATCCAGAGCGATTCCGAAGCCAACGGTCTGCGCGCCGGAGCTTCCCAAATAAACCGGCACTCCGGAATAACCCATGCTCGTGCCCCCGGCGTTGACTTTTAGAACATATCCTTGAGCTGGCGAGGGGGCCGACTCAGTCCCGGTCGAGCCGGTTACGTAAGCGTCCCCGCTGCTATCCACGGCGATGCCGTACCCGATGCCCGCGGGCAGGTATGTGGAATACGCAAATCCCGTGGTGCCGCCCGCGTTGATTTCGGTCAGAAACCCGGCCGACGGCGTGCTGGAGATTTCATTGAGCAAGGGAAAGGGCGTACTGCCCGACGCGGCAGCTGTTCCCGTCACATACGCGTTTCCGGAATGATCGACCGCGATGGCGCGTCCCCAAAAACTTCCACTTCCACCGAGATATGTGGAGTAGATCAGTTCGGTTCCCGCGGCATTCACCTCGGTCACAAACGCATTTGGATTGCTCGAATTACCGTAGAAAGTGTTCTGCGCCGCACTTGCCGTAATGGGAAAGTTCGGGGAACTGGTGAACCCGGTAACATAGGCGTTTCCCGAGGAGTCCACCGCGATTCCGCCACCGACATCGGTGTCGCCGCCGCCGAAAACGACGTCATAGACTAAGGCTCCGGTGGAATTCATTTTGACGACGAACACCTCGGTGCCGCCGCCGCCCTGGGCAGCCGTCAGCGTCGCTGGGTGACCGGTAAAAGTTGCGGCGCTTCCGGCGTTGAAGCCGGTCACGTAGACGTTTCCTAGCTGGTCCACCGCAACGGCCGGAAAGGTGGCCTGAGATGCGGCCGCCGACACGGCAAGATCCAGTTCATCGCCAGGCGAACCCAGGTAGGTCGCAAAACTGAGGACGGGATCGACGATCAGCGGTTTGCGGGCGTCATACCCGCCGACTTCGAATGCTACGCGGTTGTGCGATTGGAGGACATATCGGCCATCTATCGTGTGCCGCAAGCCGCCGCTTTCCTGATAAACAATGGGCTTGTGTTGGCGCATCTCGCCGGCCGCGGTGCTCACTACCAAGTCGCCGGCGCCATCGATGCGCATGCCATCGACGCCGTCAAACGCCAGTCGAATAGCTCTGGGATCGGCGCCCGGTGCCACCACCAGGTCGTATTCAAGCTGCCGCTGGTTGCCATAGAAAACCAAGTCCACGCCGGGATAGAGTGCGCGGTAGCGTACCCGGGCGTAGTTCGCAGCGCCACTAACCCACTTGGCGGGATCGTTCCCGACAAAATAGCTGCTCTTGGCCGTCTGTTGCTCTTCTCCGGTGACCGCCGCAGACTTCGCGCCGGAAAAGCCCATCCGGATGAGCGCGTGCTGGCCGGGCTTGGAGGGCGAGGACGGAGTTTGCAAGCTCAAGACCACCCCGGAAGAGGTCAGAAACATCGAATAGCCCTGCCCCTGAGATAGAAATTGGACTTGGCGGTCCGCTTGGCCGCGGTTCTCCTCGAAGCTCATCGGCATTTTGCCGAAGTTCCGGTTCACCTGGGCCTTGGCCGCTTCAGCCGCCGACTTGCTCATGCCCGCCGGGGCCTTCTGCGGCTTGTCCGCGCCGAACAGCAGCGGGGCCGCCGAAACCAGCAATACTAAACAGCGGCTCTTCTGCGCAACCCTCCGAAAATCTCGCATAATTTTATGCCTCCTTATTTTTCCCGCCGTACAAGTCCGACTGTTCCGGACCGGGTCCGAAAGAAAACCCTAGTATACCGAAGATTTCGGTCTTTGACGCGCTACCTGAGGAATCAAAACCGCGCTCTGCATGTATCCGCACAAACTGTCAACTGGTACCCCGCTCGCTCACTCACCCGGTTGTACGCTACGGCCACCGGATCAAGGGCTCCCGACACTCCCTCCCGGCTCTCCAGAAACTCACTGCTGGATTTAGGAAGCTGGAAACCAATGCTTTCTCGGGGCCGGTGGAATGTTGCGCATTTCGGCAATAAACCCGGGGATCAGGCTGGATGTAGCGTGAACACGGTTGAGTTGCGAACCTGAGGTTCGCAGCACGGGCTGAAGGGAAGCACCCGGTGTGTGCCACGAAAAGGCTAATGCTAATGGTATTTCCGGATACTGTCGATTAGGTCATTGAGCTAGGGTGTTTGCCTTAGCGAATCGGACCATATGCCGTTCATTCGTACACTACCAGCCTTACTTTGCGCGAGCACCCTGTTCGGCGGCGCGGCAGTCTCCCCGCACCAGCCTCCGTCCCCTGTCTATCTTGAACTGAACCAGGGGCAAGCGGACAGCCTGACGACGTTCGTGGCAAGGGGCCCGGCCTACACTGCCCTCTTACAGCACGACGGGGCCGCGATCTACCGGTTCTGGTCCGCGGAGGAGGGCGCTCCGGAGGACATTCGGATGGAACTCCGCGGCAGTCAGGGGCCGATCGAAGCCGCCGGGGAACAGCCGTTACCCTCGGTCACACAGTATTACGCCGGAAACGATCCGCGCAACTGGAGGGCCGGAATCCCCCATTACCGGGACGTGCGGGCGCGTAATATTTATCCTGGCATCGATATGGTGTGGCGGTCCCAGGGGCCGGAGCTGGAATACGAATTTGTGGTGGACGCCGAAGCCGATCCCCGCCAGATCGAACTGCGGTTTAGCGGCGCGCATCGAGTGTGGATGGACAGCGCGGGGAATCTGGTGGTGGAGACCCGCGCCGGCAAGCTCCGCCAGCGCCGACCTGTGGCATGGCAGGAGATTGCCGGGAAGCGCGTGCCGGTCGGCGCCGGCTTCCGCCTGCATGGCGACACGGCGGGATTTCGCCTGGGACAGTACGATCGCCATCGGAAGCTGTGGATCGATCCGGTTCTTTCCTACTCGTCCTACCTGGGCGGGGCCGGATATGACGCCGGGTATGCTATCGCCCTGGATGGCTCCGGTAACATCTATGTAACCGGCACGACCGGATCCGTCAGCTTTTCGCCAAATAGTGGGCTGAGCGCCAGCCGCGACGCGTTTGTGACCAAGTTCAGCCCCAATGGATCGATCGTCTATACCACCATTCTTTCCAGCAGCGCCGACGATTCCGGACAGGCCATCGCGGTGGATGCGACCGGCAATGTGTACGTGGCGGGAACCACGGAAGGGAGCAACTTCCCGGCAACTCCGGGCGCATGGCAAATTGTGTCCGGCGGCGGTAAAGACGGATTTGCCGCCAAGCTGAACCCCAGCGGAAACCTGGTGTATGCATCGTACATCGGTGGCGCCGGCGATGACATCGCCACCGGCATCGCTATAGACCAGCCGGGCAATACGTACATCAGTGGTTATACGTCATCGACCGGGTTTCCCACCACCCCGGGCGTGCCACAGCCATCCTATGGAGGTGGCCCGTACGATGCGTTTATCGTCAAGCTGAATGCGGCCGGCAGTGCCGCCGTGTATGCCACGCTATTGGGCGGTAGTGGCAACGACCAGGCCCAATCGATTGCGCTGGATCCGGCAGGTAACGTCTGCGTCGCCGGATATACCAATTCAACCGATCTGCCTGTCGTGGCGGCCGTGCAACCTAGCCCTGGGGGAGAGAGCGATGCCCTCATCGCGTGCCTGAACGCTGCTGGAACTGCCTGGATAACGGTTTCATATCTGGGCGGCAGCGGTCTGGACCAGGCCTATGCACTGGTCATCGACGGAACCGGGAACCTCTACGTTGCCGGCACCACCTTTTCCCAGGACTTTCCCACCACCCCCAGCGCCTTCCAACCAGCTCCAGCCGGAGGCTACGACGCGTTTCTAGCCAAGCTCGGCCCCGGCGCCAGCAGCGTAGTCTATGCAACTTTGCTGGGTGGAAGCGGCTCCGATGCGGCGACGGCGCTGGCCCTAGGCGGCGCCGGAGATGTCTGGTTGAGCGGCTATACCGCATCCTTTGATTTCCCGGTAGTGGGGGCATGGCAATCTTCCAATCATGGCAACATTGACGGGTTTGTAGCGCACCTGAGCGCCCACGGCACTGTCTTGCTGGCATCCAGTTACTTGGGCGGCTCGCAAGAGGATCAGGTGTGGGGCGTCGCCTTAAATTCCGCTGGAGTTGTGATGGTAACCGGTTCTACCGGCTCGACGGATTTCCCGGTCACTGCCGGGGCGGCCCAGCCGGCAAACGCGGGCGGCTATGATGCCTTTCTAGCGCAAATCGATCCGTCCTTGATCGGCTATGCCATCTCGGGCCAAGTGACCGTCTCCGGGGCCGCGCCGCTGGCCGGAGCAAGTCTGGCGTTGAGCGGCGCCGCCAGCGGTTCCGCCACGACTGACGCTTTCGGGAATTACGGCTTCAACGGCTTGATTGCCGGCACCTATACTGTCACGCCTTCCGCCAGCGGTTATAGCTTCAGCCCCCCCAGCCAAACTTTCGGCAACCTGAGCGCCAATCAGACCGCCGCCAACTTCGCGGCAAGCCCCACGGATAATGGACCGCCGTCCGTCAATATCGATACCCCGGCGCCGGGCACCGTCCTGTCCGGCACGGTATCGGTGGCCGGTTGGGCTATTGACAATACCTCCGTCGTGGGGACCGCCGTCAGTAGCGTGCCGGTTCTTGTGGATGGCGTGCTGGTGGGCACGGCTACCTATGGGGCGTACCGGTCGGATGTGTGCGCTGCCTACCGGGGGCGGGCCGGTTGCCCCAATGTGGGTTTCAACTACCTGTTAAACACGGCTGCGCTCAGCCCCGGCGCTCACACCATCACGGTCTATGCAGTCGATAGTGACGTCCCGAGCCCGGGCGTGGGCTCCGCGAGTGTGACGGTCACAGTCTCTAGTGGAGCGCCGAGTGGGCCGCCGAGCGTCAATATCGATACTCCGGCGCCAAACGCAGCCGTTTCCGGCACGGTATCGGTGGTCGGTTGGGCTATCGACAACGTCACTGCGATCGGGACCGCCATCAATCCCAACAGCTTGCAGGTCAAAGTCGACGGCGTGCTGGTGGGCACGGCTACCTATGGCGTTAACCGCTTGGACGTGTGCAATGTCTACCCGGGGCGGGCCGGTTGCCCCAACGTGGGTTTCAACTATCTGTTAGACACGGCTGCGTTCAGCCCTGGCGCGCACACTATCGCGGTCTATGCTAGCGATAGCGATATTCCAAGCCCGGGCGTGGGCTCCGCCAGTGTGACGTTCACCGTCAGTGACGCCGCGCCGAGCGTCAATATCGATATTCCGGCGCCAAACGCAGCCGTTTCAGGCACGGTATCGGTGACCGGTTGGGCTATCGACAACGCCACTGCCATCGGGACCGCCATCAACCCTAATAGCTTGCAGGTGAAGGTAGACGGCTATATTTATGGCATGGCTACCTATGGGGCGTACCGGTCGGATGTGTGCGCTGCCTACCCGGGGCGGGCTGGTTGCCCCAATGTGGGTTTTAACTTCGGCCTGAACACGGCTGCGCTCAGTCCCGGCGCGCACACCATCACGGTATCGGCCACCGACAGCGACGATCCAACTCCCGACACGGGCTCCGCCAGTGTGACGGTCACCGTCGGCGGTGCAGTACGGCCGAGCGTCAACATTGATGCCCCGGCACCGAACGCAGCCATCTCCGGCACGGTGTTAGTGACCGGTTGGGCCATTGACAATACCTCCGCCATCGGGACCGCCATCAATCCCGCCAGCCTGCAGGTTCTTGTGGATGGCGTGCTGGTGGGCACCGCTACCTATGGGGTTAACCGCTCGGACGTGTGCAGTGCCTACCCGGGGCGGGCCGGCTGTCCCAACGTGGGCTTCAATTTCAACCTGGACACGCTCACCCTGACCAATGGTCCTCACACCATCACTATTTGGGCGACGGACACCGATTCGATTCCGGACACCGGTTCCGCCAGCGTCAATGTAACCGTCCTGAATGGAGGGCCGAGCGTCAACATCGACACTCCGGTAGCGGGCGCGACTGTTTCCGGCACGATTTTGGTCAGTGGTTGGGCCATCGATAACGTCACTGGGATCGGTACAGCCATCAATCCCACCAGTATGCAAGTAAAGGTGGACGACGTGCTGGTGGGCACGGCTACCTACGGGGTTAACCGCTTGGACGTGTGCAGTGTCTACCCGGGGCGGCCCGGCTGTCCCAACGTGGGCTTCAACTTCGACCTGAACACGGCTGCGCTCAGCCCCGGCGCTCACACGATCACCGTCTTCGCGACAGACACCGACATAATACCCGACACGGGCTCCGCCAGTGTTACTGTTAACATCCCATGACATGCCGATCATGGACCCACATATGAGCTGATTTCTTCCGGGAAGTAGCTACGTTGTTTCGCGGATTGCACCCCGGAAAAAGTGGCTCCTCCGGGTCAGCGCAGTGCGAGTATTCATATCACCGTCGAGGGCAGCACAACGGTTTGCTGCTCGATGCGCGGCGACGTGGGACGGTACTGAATTTCCGGCGACACATCGAACGCCTGTGGTATGGCCCAGCCCTGCGCGAAATCCGGCAATCGATCATCAGGAGAAGTGCATCCCAGTGCAGGTAGTTGCGTCAGTCGTCACCGAGCAGCTTCGTGAACCTGGACGGCGTGAAATTGGCGTTGTAAAGTCGGCGAGGCATGCTGGGCATACCCGGCGCCTCCTTTGCTTGCCATCCGGATTCGCATGTCCACGCCGCGGATAGGGGAAGGCGTAGCCGGTGCGAGATCC
>OBLT010001828.1_pt1 | contig 13413 bp, 11 predicted proteins | sample 1518721 | NCBI WGS metagenome assembly OBLT01 (sample SAMEA3539307, study PRJEB22396) | soil metagenome | biome: tundra; feature: field; material: soil | place: USA | collected 2010-05 | depth 0.15 m | reverse complement strand
CGCAACGGGTTGTGCTCGAAACGGGTGAATTTTGAATACTCGGACAGGCTCCTAGAGGCTTTTGTCCTTTGACGATGTGCTCCTAGTTCAAGCCGAATAGACCTTCGAACGCCATGTCGATTCCGAGATCCGGAAGATGGTTTCAAAAGGCCGCGAGACGGCAGCCGACGCTGCCCGCCTATTCAAAGTCCACCCTGCAACCGTCTCGCGGTTGCTGGCGCGGGCTTACGCCAAATAGCGTGCAAAGAACTACGCCAGATAAATTTGCAAAGTGACACCATGTGCGGCTCAACGGCGTCAATCGCTGGCTGGGCGGAGTACACTTGGCCGGCGCGGAGGCCTTGTGGCGTTGGGACGAAGCGAAGCAACGGCTGGTGAGACACTAGCCCTTTTGTTCGGCGAGACGAGCCACAAACGCAGCGTGTTCCCGAGACGAGAGACCCTGTTGAAGCACGCCATTCATTCGCGCCAGGTCGAAATGCCAAAGGGCAGCGGTATCCAGCCACAATCCGGGAAAGAAGGGTGAACGGGAAATTCCGTCAGCGTCCGGTTCGAGCACCTGGTAACCGCCCGGCGTCAGAACATTCCAAATGAACTTCTCCTTACGAGTCACGGCCACCAGATACTCGCGAACGCCCATTCGCTCGTACAATTTCAGCTTGATGCCCAGATCGCGGGAGCGGCTGGAAGTGGCCACTTCAACCACCAGTTCCGGAGCGCCAGCGGCGTACTCCCCTTCCACACGCGACTGCCCACCGCTCGCCGGCAAGATCCGGAGCGCGATGTCGGGTTGAGGAACATCCCGTTTTCCCATCACCCAAGTTGCTTCCGCACCTGCGCGGCAACCCGGGGTGCTCGAGGTGTAAATGTGCAGCCACCCGCACAACGGGTTATGAAAATCTCCATGACTGAGGCTGACAGGCGAAGGCATGTACACGATCCCGTCGATCAACTCGGCGTGCTTGAGATCGGGCATCGCTTCCCAGCGGCGCAGGAACTCATTGCTCGTCAAGCGGTCGCCGTCGCGCAACGGCGGAGGCGAAACTGGAGCGGCGATCGACATCGGATAGCTCTCGGAGGTCACCCTAAGTTTAACATTGACGGCGCTGCCGTCCGCTCCTCACTTCTTCGCGTACGCGCACAGGTCCGCGGCAGGACACTCGTGGCATAACGGCGCGTTGTTCCGGCATAGCGTTTTGCCGTGCTCGCGCAGCAGCAGGTGAGCGCGCGCCAAGGACTCGGGGTCGCGCGGAAGCTCTCCGCTCAAGGCCTCCTGCACGGAGCGGTACTGAGCGCCATAGTTCTTCTGCGCCCGTCCGTAGCCCACGCGGGTGAGCACGCGAACGCCGCCCCACTCCAACGGCAGTCCCGCATGAACCCCGCAAAAGAGCAGGATCTTCTCGGCTCCCGGGTCTCCAATATTCGGAAACTGCTTCAGGGCCTTTTTGGCCTTGGCGTAAGGCTCCTGGAGGATCCGGTCCAGATCCCCATCGAACTGGCTCAGGGTGATGCGGGCGATTTCGCGCCAGCGAAAGACGCGGGTTTCCGGACGCATCCCACCCATCTTGGCCAGCGGGAACAGGATCTCCTTGTCCGCTTTCCAAATCGCATCGGCATTGAGCCCCACTTGCGCGCGCAGACCTTCGAATACCGCCCGACGCCGCTCATCGGAGAGCAGGTAGCACGCGTTCTCCCACATCACCAGTTCGAAAGGTCCCTTTGCGGGAGGCAGCTTCGGGTCGCCATAATGGCGCTTCAAACGTGCAATGAGCTTCTTGAATTCGGGCACGGTGCTGTCAGATCATCTCTGGATCCGCGCTGAGCCGCCCTTGGCAAACGCGCGAACCTGGTCTAACGTCGCCATCGTCGTGTCCCCCGGGAACGTCGTCAGCAGGGCGCCGTGAGCCCACCCCAGCTTGACGGAATCCGCCGGCGACTCGTTGGTGAGCAGCCCATAGAAGAAGCCTGACGCGAAGCCATCGCCGCCGCCCACGCGGTCGTAAACATTCAGATCGGCGGTCGGCGCAGCATAGGTCTGGCCGTTGATCCAGGCCACCGCACTCCACTCGTGCCGGTTCGTCGAGCTCACCTCGCGCAGCGTGGTAGCGATGATCTTGATCTGCGGATGTTTCTGTACCACGCGATCGATCATCCCGAAGAATGCGCCGGGGTCCAGCTTGGACTTCGCCGCCACCTCCGGCCCAGGAATCCCCAAGCCCTTCTGCAGATCCTCCTCGTTCCCCACCAGGACGTCCACGTTCTTGACGATCCGGTCCAGCACCGCCACCGCGCGCTCCTCGCCGCCCGAGATGTTCCAGAGTTTCGCCCGGTAATTCAAATCGAAGGAGACCACCGCGCCGGCGGCCTTTGCAGCCTGCATGCCTTCGATGATGACCTCCGCCGTGGTCTCGGAGAGGGCCGCGAAAATCCCGCCGCTGTGGAACCATCGCACGCCGCCCGCAAAGATCGCGTTCCAGTCGAAGTCCCCAGGCTTGAGCCGCGCCGCCGCCTCGTTCGAACGGTTGTAGAACACCACAGGCCCGCGGACACCATGGCCGCGGTCGCTGTATACCGTCGCCATGTTGGGGCCCGCGACCCCGTCGTGTTTGAAATGCTTGTAGAAGGGCTTCACGCCCATCGCCCGTACCCGCTCCGCGATCAGGTCGCCGATGGGGTAATCGGCCATCGCCGACACGATGCCGGTCCGGAGGCCGAAGCAGTCCGCCAGGTTCGCCGCGCAGTTGAACTCGCCGCCGCTCACGTGGATCTGGCATTCCGCCGCCTTGCGGAACGGGATGATCCCGGGATCCAGGCGGTGGATCAGGGCGCCCAGGGAAACGAAGTCCAGCGCGCCCTCCGGCCGAATCTTCAGGCCATGCTTGGTTTGGTTTTCCATAACTCAAAGACAGATTTCGTAGTGCCGCAAAATGTCGGACCACTTCCCCTGGGCCTCGAGCAGCAGCTCGATCACTTCCCGCACGGCGCCCTGGCCGCCGGGCGCCTGGGTCACATAGTGCGCAATCTCTTTCACTTCGCGCCGGGCGTTGGCCGTGGCAATCGCGAGGCCGACGCGCCGCATCACGACGACATCCGTGAAATCGTCCCCGATGTAGGCCACTTCGCTGGGCTCGAGTTGGGAGTCGGCGAGAATCTCCTGGAGGATGGGAATCTTCTCGGTGTGCCCCTGGTACACGTACTTGAACTTGGTCTGTTTGGCGCGCTCTACTGTGGCCGGCGACACGCGCCCGCTGATCAGCCCACACGGGAATCCGAGGCGCGCCATCCATTGCAGCGCGATCCCGTCCTGGGAGTCGAATCCCTTGGTCTCGGCCATGCTGCCGTCTGGCGCGGGCACGTTATAGAGCTTGCCATCGGTGAGGACGCCATCCACGTCCATCAACAGCAATCGGATCTTGGATGCGAGTTCGGTTACGTCTGCGCTCAAAAAAGGCTCTCCGTCGATTCTGGCTTCGCTTAGTGGAAGGCCGCTTTACACCGAGTAGGTGCCGGCCGAGACGTTGCCGCCCTTGCCGGTCCAGTTGGTGTGGAAGAACTTGCCGCGCGGTTGGTCCACCCGTTCGTAGGTGTGGGCGCCGAAGTAATCGCGTTGGGCCTGAAGCAGGTTGGCCGGCAAGCGTTCGCTGCGGTACCCGTCGTAGAAGGTCAAGGCCGTCGTGAAGGCCGGAGCCGGCACGCCCGCTTCCACGGTTTTGGCCACCACGCGGCGCCAGGAGGCCTGGCAGCGGGTGATCACCTCGCAGAAGTATGGATCCAGCAGCAGACTGCTTAAGCCGGAGTTCTTGTCGAAGGCTTCCTTGATCTTGCCCAGGAACGCCGAGCGGATGATGCAGCCCTCACGCCACACCAGCGCCATGCTGCCGTAATTCAGATTCCAGTGGTACTCCTTGGCGGCTTCGCGCAGCAGCATGAACCCCTGCGCATAGGACACAATCTTGGAGGCCAGCAGCGCCTGACGAATATCTTCGACGAAGGCCTTCCGGTCGCCCTGGAACTGGAACTTCGGGCCATTCAGGATCTTCGAGGCCTCCACGCGGGCATCTTTCAGAGCACTCAAGCAGCGGGCATAGACGGCCTCGCCGATCAGTGTCAGGGGCATACCCAAATCCAGCGCGTTGACGCTGGTCCACTTGCCCGTGCCCTTCTGTCCGGCCGTGTCCAGGATCTTGTCCAACACGTACTCGCCGTGCTCGTCCTTGTAGGCCAGGATGTCGCGGGTGATTTCGACCAGATAGCTGTCCAGTTCGCCCTTGTTCCACTCGGCGAAGACGGCGTGCATCTCTTCATTGTTCATGCCGAGGCCTTCCTTCAGAAGCTGGTAGGCCTCGCAGGTGAGCTGCATGTCGCCGTACTCGATGCCGTTGTGGACCATCTTCACGTAGTGGCCGGCGCCGTCTTCGCCCATCCAGTCGCAGCACGGAGACCCATCGGGAGTCTTGGCGGCGATCGCCTGGAAGATGTCTTTCACCAGCGGCCACGCCTTGGGGCTTCCGCCGGGCATCATGGAGGGGCCGAAACGCGCGCCTTCCTCGCCCCCCGAGACGCCGCTTCCGCAGAACAGCAGGCCCTTGCTCTCCAGGTACTTCGTGCGGCGGATGGAATCGGGGAAATGCGAATTGCCGCCGTCGATGATGAGATCGCCGGCTTCCAGGTGGGGCAGCAGCATTTCGATGAAATCGTCGACCGCCGCGCCTGCCTTGACCATGAGCATGATCTTGCGCGGGCGCTTCAGAAGGTTGGCCACCTCTTCGATGGAGCGCGCGCCGATGATGGTGCTCCGTCCCTTGGCCGCGTCATTCAGAAACTCGTCGACTTTGGATACGGTGCGGTTGTACGCCACCACGGTGTATCCATGGTCGTTCATGTTCAGGATCAGATTCTGGCCCATAACAGCCAGGCCGATCAAAGCGATGTCTGCCGTTTGTTCCATGTTTGTCTCTGTTTGGGACAGGCCTCCTGGCCTGTCTCTTTCTTGCATGATGCCGAACCCTTTTATAACATGGGGTCATTCTCTGGGCCAAACGCCGCTCGCGCCCATCTCCGCTTCACGGCCCCGCGCGGCCTCGTAACCGCCGGACTGTGCTTCGTGCGCCGGTCCTCGCCTGCGCCCCGGCCACCGCCGGAGCCCGGCGCTTTTTGCGTAGCGCCCCGCGCCCTCCGGGTGGCCCCCCCGCCGCGATCGCCGCCAGAGAATTCCATCCCCGGCCCCCAGCAACCATAGCCACTTCTATACGGGACTCACACAAGGGACAGATGCGGCCGGCACTGAGATAATGGCATTTGTGACCCCAGATCAGCAATGGCGCATCGGCACGGCCCATTTCCTCAAGGGAGTTCCGCTCCAGCAGCGGAAATGGAAAGCTCCGAGTGCCGATTGGGATCACGACCACTGTGCCGCTTGTTGGGCCAAGTTCGCCGATTGGGACGCCCCCGACATCCAGCATGAAGGGTACACGACGTGCGACGACTACGAACTCGGTGCTGGCTACCATTGGGTATGCGGAGAATGCTTTGCCGACCTTAAAGACGAGATGGGGTGGCGGCTTGTCCCTTCCGGTGAGTTGAGTGTATAAGTGCCCTACAACGAGAGCGGGGACCGCCCTACTGGATCGCATCGCTCAAACCATCGACCGGCACCGGATGCTGACGGCGGGACAGAAGGTCGGAGTAGCGGTCTCGGGCGGGGCGGATTCCGTGTGTCTGCTCCACATCCTCCTGGAACTGGCGCCGGGACGGGACCTGCGATTGGCCGTACTTCACCTCAACCACCGGCTTCGGGGCGGGGAGTCGCAGCAGGACGCGGAATTCGTGGGGCGTCTGGCGGAGCAATTAGGCCTTCCGTTTCATCTTCGGGAGGCGGACCTGGCTGGCTGGAGTCGAGTGCCGGCTGGGGGGCCGGCAGCCGGCCAGGGAGGCCTCCCCAGTTCACCCGGAAACCTGGAGAAGGCGGGTCGTGCGATCTCGGCCGACAACCTGGAACAGGCGGCCCGTCACGCCCGGCTGGCTTTCTTCCGGGAAACGATCGAGAGCCGCACGGTGGACCGGGTGGCGGTGGGACACACCCGCTCGGACCAGGCGGAAACCGTGCTGTTCCGGTTTCTGCGCGGGTCCGGAACGGCCGGTTTGGCGGCCATTCGGCCGGTGACCGGCGAGGGCGTCGTCCGGCCGCTCCTCGAAGTGGGACGCGACGAGGTAGAGCAGTTCCTGAGGGAGCGGGGGATCCCATGGCGGGAGGACTCCACCAATGCCAGCCCACAATTTGCCCGCAACCGCATCCGCCACGGCCTGCTGCCCCAACTGGCATCCCAGTGGAATCCCAGAATTCGGGAAACCTTGGCTCATACCGCGGATTGGGCTCAGGCCGAGGAGGCCTACTGGGCAGCCGAAATCGACCGGCTGGCCGCTGGACGCCTGCTGGAGCGGGACGGCGCGATCCTGGTCGCGGTGGACTGCCTGGCGGATCTGCCGCTGGCCTCCCGGCGGCGGCTGGTGCGCCGCGCCATCGAGAGGGCCAAAGGCGACACGCGCGGCGTCGATTTCCATCATGTTGCGGCTGTCCTGGCCATGGCCGCGACTTCGCGGGGTAGCGGGCGGTTGCAGCTTCCGGGGCTCGATATCGCCCGTTCCTTCCAGTGGCTGCGTTTTGGCCCGCGCGGGACGGACGCTGTGGAAAAACGCGACGTAGCGCACTACCGTGTGCCCGCGGCAGTGCCGGGAACCGTGCGGGTACCCGGCACCGAGATTGCAATTTGCCTGGAACTGATTGAAAAATCGAAAACTTCCGAGGTGTCGGATTGCGTATATAATAACGAAGTGGGTTGTTTAGACTGGGGGAGTCTGTCCGGTTCCCTGGAAATAAGGAACTGGCGGCCCGGCGACCAGTACCAACCTGTGGGCAGGATTGTCAAAGAAAAGCTCAAGACCCTCTTTCAACAGGCACGTATACCTTTATGGGAGCGGGGCCAGTGGCCGATCCTGATAGATGGGGCTTCCATCGTGTGGGCGCGGCGATTTGGTGCAGCCGCCGAATTCGTCGCGCATGCCGGTACCAAGGTGATCCTAAAGGTCCGGGAAGGCGCCAGTTGAACGGAATTCGGAATCGGGATCAAGCGGGTCGGCGTCTATACAAGTAAGACCGGTACGGAGGTTTCGTGAATTCGAACATCAAGACGTTGGTTTTCTGGGTGGTACTGATTTGCGTGGTGGTGCTGTTGATCGTGGTGGTCAAGACCGGTCAAACCCCGAAGGAGACGACGCTTAGCTTTACCGAATTCCTGGATAAGGTGAAGGGTAAAGAGGTACATAGCGTCACCATCACTGGCAATGAGGTCCACGGGCTCTTTCAGAACCCCAACCTGGGCCTCCACACGTTCATTCCCACCAACTACCCCGATGTGTACAAACTGCTGAGCGAAAACAATGTCGACATGACCATCAAGGACAACAGCTCCGGGACGTGGATTTCCATGTTGGTCAATTTCTCCCCGTTCATCGTGCTGTTTGCCTTCTGGATTTTCATGATGCGGCAGATGCAGAGCGGCGGGAACAAAGCCCTCAGCTTCGGCAAGAGCCGCGCGCGGCTGCATTCGACACAGCAGAAGAAGGTCACGTTCAAAGATGTGGCGGGGGTAGAGGAGGCCAAGGAGGAATTGCAGGAGATCATCGAATTCCTGCGCGAACCCCAGAAATTCCAGAAGCTGGGAGGCCGCATACCGAAGGGCGTGCTGCTGATCGGCCCTCCCGGAACCGGCAAGACCTTGCTGGCGCGCGCCATCGCCGGCGAAGCCAGCGTGCCGTTCTTCTCGATCTCCGGTTCGGACTTCGTCGAGATGTTTGTCGGCGTCGGCGCGAGCCGCGTGCGCGACCTCTTCGAACAGGGCAAGAAGAATGCTCCGTGCATCGTCTTCATCGACGAAATCGACGCCGTGGGACGGCATCGCGGCGCGGGGCTCGGGGGCGGACACGACGAACGCGAACAGACGCTCAATCAGTTGCTCGTGGAGATGGACGGCTTCGAATCCAACGAAGGCGTAATCCTGGTGGCGGCCACCAATCGCCCCGATGTGCTCGACCCGGCGTTACTGCGGCCCGGCCGTTTCGACCGGCGCGTGGTGGTGGGCCGGCCGGATGTGCAGGGGCGCGAAGCCATCCTGCGGGTTCACACCAAGAAGATACCGCTGGGCGACAATGTGGAGCTCTCGGTGCTTGCGCGCGGCACACCGGGTTTGGCCGGCGCCGATCTCGCGAACCTGGTGAACGAGGCCGCGTTGAATGCCGCCCGTCACAATCGCAAGGTAGTCATGATGTACGACTTCGAGACTGCCAAGGACAAAATCCTGATGGGCGCAGAGCGAAAGTCGATGATTCTGAGCGATGCCGAGAAGAAGAACACCGCCTACCACGAAGCCGGGCATGCTCTGGTAGCGGCTCTGCTTCCAGATGCCGATCCCCTGCACAAGGTGACCATCATCCCGCGCGGAATGGCATTGGGCGTAACCATGCAATTGCCGGTCGACGATAAGCACTCGTACGACAAGGAATACCTGCTGGCGCAACTCGCCATCCTGATGGCCGGACGCATCGCCGAAGAGAAGCACATGCACCATATGACCACCGGCGCGGGCAACGACATTGAGCGCGCGACCGACCTGGCCCGCAAAATGGTTTGCGAGTGGGGCATGAGCGAACTGGGGCCGCTGAGTTTCGGCAAGAAGGAAGAACAGATCTTCCTGGGCCGCGAAATTGCACAGCATCGCGACTACAGCGAAGAGACCGCCATCCGCATTGACGAGCAGGTAAGAAAGCTGGTGCAGGGCGGCTACAATACCTCCTTGAAGATCCTGGAGGAACGTTCCGATGCGCTGATCCGAATTGCCGAGAACCTCTTGGAGCGCGAGATCCTGGATGGTGGCGAAGTGCTGCAAATCATCAAGGGGGACACCCTGCCTCCCATGAGCAAGTCGAAGGATTCCGAGGATCACACCCAGCATGTAATTCGTCCGGAAGGCGGGCGGCGCGTTCCGGGGCTATCGGAAGGGGAGCGTCCGCAGCCGGCGTGATCCCCACCTTTCCCGTTTATATCTTCGACGTCGATGGCACCTTGCTGGATTCCGCCCAGGATATCTGCGGCGCAGTCCAGCAGGTGCTGGCTACCACCGATTGTTCTCCGGTGACTTTCGACTTCCTCAAGGGCTACATCGGCCGGCACCTCATCGACCTCTTCCAAGACATTTTCCCCGACTACACCTCCGGTCAGATCGACGGCCTCATCGTGCAGTACCGGACGATTTACCTGGCCCGTGGGCATCAGTTCACGAGCGTGTATCCCGGGGTGGCCGAAGGGTTGGCCGCGCTCAGGGGACGTAAGGGCACGGCCACCACGAAAGGAACGCCGACTACCCGGGCTATCCTGGCACAGTTTGGGCTGATCGAGTATTTCGACCACGTACAGGGTACCGACGGCATTCCCTGCAAGCCTGCGCCGGATGTGATCTTCGCGGCGCTGGCGGGGCTGGGGGCCGGTCCTCAGGAGTGTTTGATGGTGGGCGACTCGCCGGCCGACATGGAGGCCGGCAAGCGTGCCGGCGTCAAGACCTGCGCGGTTCGCTACGGCTACGGCAAGGCGGAGCAACTGGCCCGGCTGGAGCCGGATTACTGGGTAGACGACCTGCGGGCGCTGGCGCCCGAAGCGACGAGCGCCTGAGAGCCTCCCTTTTGCACTTCTTCGTCTTCGAACCGGATTGCTTATTTCACTCCCATGGTGACGCCCGGCTGGCTGCGGCGCAACGATGTGGCGTTACCGATGGACACGGTCAGCGAGTCTGCCGCGCCCGCTTTGGCGGCTAGCGGCACAATCGCATTGATTTGCACCAGACCGGCGACGGCTCCTGGTGACGTGCCGGCATACGTGACCACCGCGGGTTGCCCATCGATGTCCACGTGGACGGTGGTCGGATCGACGGCCAGGCTGACGGGATTCGCCGGCGCCACCGCCCCGTTTGCCAGGGCGGCGGTAGGATCGATATCACCCACGCCCGTAACAAAGATGGAAATGGCCGAATTCCGCGGCGCTTGGGTTTTAGCCGAATTGACCGTAAAGGATCCGGTGGAACTGTCGAAGTTCAGAATCGCCGCCTGCCCTTGTCCGACTCCGCCAAACGTGAATACGCCCGGATCTTGCTGCACCACCGTAATTTGAAAGTCTGGTGTGACGGTGGTACTGACGGCTGAAGTATAGGAAACCCTAACCGTCATAGGACTGACGTTCCCATTCACTTCCTGGGGCACAACGCAATTGATCTGCGTGCTGGATACCATGATTAGTGGGGCGAAGTACGGGGGGCTGAAACTCACACCGCTGGCGTCCGCAAACTCCACCGTGACCGGGGTCGCGGCAGGGAAGACTGTCGGGTATGATGGCGGTGAGCCCCCAGGCGTCACGGGCGCCCCGGTTGCCGGCCCTAGATTCCGGCCGAAGATGGAAATGATCTCGCGCGGCGAAACCGACGTCGCTCCCACCTGTACGGGGTTCACACCGGCTGCCTGTATCGCAGTGGGCAGATAGCTTGCCGCACTGACCACCGAGGTGATGATGGGCTGGGATGCGTCCGTGACCGTAAGGGTGGTGGAGGCCGCGGGCTGATTGGCGTTTTGGACCGTCACGGTCCACGCGCCTGCCTTCGTCAGGTAGGAGGACCCGACCGTAATCTGTATCACGGTGCGGCCGATACAATTGAAGTTTTTTCCGGTTATTGCAATGGGAAGGCTGTTTGGCTGCTGGATCGAGACACCGGTGGTACCAAAGAAGTTGTCGCCGTAAATCGTGATCACCGGACTCGTGGCAGGCGATGCGGGAATGTGGTCCGGGAAGATGGGAACAAGCTGCCGGAGCGATGGCGCACCGGGCAGGACCTGCAGGGAGACCGGCACAGTGACCGATGGAATGGTCGTCGCTGTAGAACCCGTAGCGGTGGGGGCTATCGTAATGACGCCGTTGAAGGGACTCGAAATCGGGTCGAGCGTTGCCAGCACGGTTGGGTCTATCGTCACAAAGAGCTGGGTAACGGAACCCGACAGCGCTACCCCACTAGTGGTGAGATTGGGCGGCAACCCGTTCTGGTTGACGCGTAGCCAGACCGGTGTCTTGGTGCCTCCGCTACCCCCTGTGGTGGCGGCATTAGCGGAGGTAACGCTAAACGGAATGACGTCACCAGTGGACGCCACGTCCACCTCGAGCGGGGCGGGCGACGGATCACCCGTCACATAAGTGTACGCCAAAGCCAGGGAACCGCCAGCGGGGGTGGTTACTTTGAGGGTCGGCGGCGCCATCGAGATCGCGATCGTCACCAAAACCACGGCGGGATTACCGCTTCCCACAGCCGTATCGATCATGATGGTTCCAGAGTGGTTGCCGGGATCGAGAGTGGTGGGATTCACGGTCACGGTCAACACCAAAGGCGTCTTGCCTGACGCCGGCGTGACCGAAAGCCAACCCTGCGGATTGGACGCAACCGTCACTACCATGGTCTGGCTGCTCATGGCGGCCGGCAGGGTGACCGTAAAAGGGTTGGTGTTCGTGGTTTTTGGCGCGGTCGAGCTGTTCGCCGTGTACGTAAAGTTAACGGAGGTTACATTTGCCGTGGGCCCGGATTGGGCCCCCGCAGAACAGCAGCAGACCAAGAGTAAAGCCAACCATACCGTTGTCTTCGGAACGAACGTCTTCATGGGTCTTCTATCGGATGTTCTCGTCAGAAACTTTAGCCGGCCTCGGAAGCGGGCGACACGATGCCGATCTTGGGTTCTGAGGAGTGTGGCTGGAATCAACGCGGTTGGAATAGCAGAAGGAAGCGAGGGATTCGCGAACCGGAAGCCCGGCACCGCGAACATTGGTAGGGATGGAACCGTGCTGCCCGCCTGTGTTCACATTTCATTGCAAGTAACATATCGGCGGGTTCGGCGAAAACGTTAGGGTGCCCGGCTGCGATTAGGGTCCGCCCTCGTCCGGTTACAGCCCTTCGATCCAAGCCTCGAGTTCGGCCGGCAGCGGCGATATTACCGAAATCTCCGCACCCGTGGATGGCAACTGGAAGCGGATGCGGTGTGCATGCAGGAAGTACCGCCCTAATGGCGGCTGGCCTTCCACCTTCTCGGGTGCGCCGTACAAAGTATCACCGGCTACCGGGTGGCCCAGACTCGAAAGGTGGACCCGAATCTGATGCGTGCGGCCGGTGCCGATCCGGACTTCGAGCAGCGTGAACCCGGATGCCCGCGCTCCACGGGGGTCGAATCGGCGCAAGACGCGGTATTCGGACCAGGCGGCCCGTCCCTCCGCCAGGCGCGCCGTCATCCGGACGCGGCGCACCGGATCGCGCGCGATGGGCCGGTCGATGCGCCCGGTCTCCTGCTTCACCTTTCCGTGCACCAGCGCCAGGTAAATTTTCTCCACCAGGCGTCCGGAGAACTGCGCCGCCAGCCGCTGATGCGCAGCGTCGTTCTTCGCCACCAGCAGCACTCCGCTGGTGAAGCGGTCCAGGCGGTGGACGATTCCCGGCCGCAGTTCGCCAGCCACTCCCGAGAGGGCACCGAAGCGGTGCAGCAGGGCGTTCACCAGGGTGCCCGTGTGCACCCCCGCGCCCGCGTGCACCACCATGCCGGCCGGCTTGTCGATGGCCACCACGTCGTCGTCCTCGTACAGCACGGTCAAGGGAATGGCTTCCGGTGTGGCGTGCAGGGGAGGCGCCTCCGCCGGCTCCACGTCAATCGCTTCCCCCACTCGCACCAGGTGGGAAGAACGTTCGCGCCGGCCGTCGACCAGCACGCGCCCGTCTTCGATCCACCGCTGGATCCGCGATCGGCTGAATTCTGCGAGCCGCTCATGCAACATCTGGTCCAGCCGTTTGCCGGCATCGGCGATTTCGGCGGTAAAGCGCTCTGCTGCTCGCACCGTGTTAGTATCTGGTTTCCGTTGGGTTGGACTCGGGACGTTTCGGCGTCCAGAACGAGACCGGGCCTAGTTAGCAGCTAAGCCCGGCCAATCCTGGACGGAAAGGAGGTGACCTATGGTGAAAATCACTCTAGGTATCACCGCTACGATCGTACTAGCTGTTACGATCACGGTAACGGTCCGCGTTGAGCGGTGCCGTCGCCGTTCCAAGTAGCAACAACGGTGGGCTGGTACAAACTGGCCCACCACCCTCCTACAATATACACCAAGTCCTACGCTTAGAATCCGCACCCTGCTGAATTCCGGGAGTTGCTCCCGCCTGCTGGTGAGGCACCCCGGTCTAGCCACTTGCTACCGTGCGCAAACGCACTTTCCTGCTCGCACCGTGTTAGGATCTGGTTTCCGTTGGGTTGGACTCGGGACGTTTCGGCGTCCAGAACGAGACCGGGCCT
>OBLT010001826.1_pt1 | contig 13416 bp, 10 predicted proteins | sample 1518721 | NCBI WGS metagenome assembly OBLT01 (sample SAMEA3539307, study PRJEB22396) | soil metagenome | biome: tundra; feature: field; material: soil | place: USA | collected 2010-05 | depth 0.15 m | reverse complement strand
TCCGACCGGTGGTTCGAAATCAAGAGCCAGGTTCACCATAAGCTCTTGAACGCGCTGACCGTGGAGCAGCTCAAGGACCTGAACAAGGAGAGCGTTCGCGGGCAGATCGGGGCGGTGGTGGAGAAGCTCATCATCGATGAGGCGCTTCCCATCACGCTGGCGGAGCGCGAGCGGCTCATCGAGGAGGTCCTGGACGAGGTCTTCGGGCTCGGGCCGCTCGAACCGCTGCTGAAGGACCCCTCCATCAGCGACATCATGGTCAACGGCTTCGATAACGTCTACATCGAGCGCGCCGGCCGCGTGGTGGAGACCAACGTACGGTTCAAGGACCAGGCGCACGTCCGCATGATCATCGAGCGCATCGTATCGGCGGTAGGGCGGCGCATCGACGACTCTTCGCCGATTGTGGACGCGCGCCTGATGGACGGCTCGCGCGTGTGCGCGGTGATTCCGCCGCTTTCGCTGATCGGGCCGGTGATGTCCATCCGGCGCTACGGGAAGAAGGTTCTGTCCACGGAAGACCTGATCAAGAACGAGACCTTCACCACGGGGATGCTGGATTTTCTGAGCGGGTGCGTGGAGGCGCGGCTCAACATCGTGATTTCGGGCGGTTCGGGCTCGGGCAAGACTACGATGTTGAACACGATGTCGCGATTCATACCGGAAGAGGAGCGCATCGTCACGATCGAGGACACGGCGGAACTGCAACTGCAGCAGGGCCACGTAGTGCGCTTGGAAACGCGTCCTCCAAATATCGAGGGAGCGGGCGCGGTGACGCAGCGCGACCTGTTGATCAACACGCTGCGTATGCGGCCGGACCGCATCATTGTGGGCGAATCGCGCGGCGCCGAGGCGCTGGATATGTTGCAGGCCATGAATACGGGCCACGACGGTTCCATGACCACGGTACACGCCAACGCGCCGCGGGATGCGTTCTCGCGGCTGGAGACCATGGTGATGATGGCCGCCCAGCATGTGCCCGACAAGGTGATCCGCCAGCAGCTCGCCAGCGCGATCAACATTGTGGTGCACTGCTCACGCTTGAGCGATGGAACGCGCAAGGTGACGGGGATCGCGGAAGTGGTAGGAGTGGAGAACGACCTGGTGGAGATGCAGGATATTTACGAGTTCGAGCGCACGGGGATCAGCCCGCGCGGGAAAGTGCTGGGAAGTTTCCGGGCCACAGGGGCGCGGCCGATCTGCCTGGATCGGCTGAAGGCTTACGGGATTCATCTGTCGGCGTCTATTTTCCAGGAGACGCATGAGGTGAAGGAGAGATAGGTGGACAGGAATTTCACCGCCGAGACGCAGAGACGCGGAGGAAAAACAAGAACAACGGACCCGTCGACACTGGCGAGTGTCGGGGCTTCGGTCGGATTGGTGCGCCGAGGGAGCAGAAGGCACAGAGAAGTCTTAACTCGGCGTCTCTGCGTCTCGGCGGTAAATCCGGATCTCAATTGGGCGCGAGCACTGGCGGAGGTGCGACACTAGATGTTCTTTCTGGCCTCATTTCTGATCTTCTCGGTGGCGCTTTTTGCTGCGGGGTACTTTGTGTGGACGGTGCCCCAGCAGGAGGCGGAGCACATGTTGGGCGGGCGGCTGCGCGAGCTGCGGGCTAATATGCGCAGCCGGTCGAAGGGGGCCTCGGAACTGGTGCGCCGGGAACACCGCGGGTCGTTCGCGTTTCTGGGCGACCTGGTCACGTGGGTGGGGATTCTGCGGCGTTTGCAAGTGACCATCGAACAGGCCAACCTGAAATATCGCGCGGCCGACGTGTTTGGGCTCAGCGTGCTGCTGGCGGCCACGGCTTTCGTGGTATTCGGAATCGCGGTGGGGTGGAACCTGCTGGTCGTGCAGTTGCTGGTGGCGGCGGCATTCGGCATGGCTCCGGTGGTCTACATTGGGCGAGTGCGGGCGCACCGGCTGCATAAGTTCGAAGAACAACTGCCGGATGCGATCGACCTGTTCACCCGCACCATGCGGGCCGGCCACAACATTCACAGCGGGCTGGAGACCATTGCCACCGAAACGGCCGACCCGGTGCGCATGGAGTTCAAGAAACTGGTGGAAGAACTGGCGCTGGGGTCGCAGGTGGAGCCCGCCCTGCATGGGCTAGGCAAGCGGGTGCCGCTCATCGACCTGAAGTTTTTCATCACCAGCCTGATTCTGCAACGCCAGACCGGCGCCAACATGGTGAGTGTGCTGGAGAACCTCTCGATGCTGGTGCGCGAACGTCTGAACATGGCGGCCAAGCTCAAAGCGCATACCGCGCAACAGCGTTTTTCGGCGGGGTTGCTGTGCGTGCTGCCGATCGTGGTGGGGCTGGGCTTCTGGATTCTGAAGCCCGAGTATATGCGGCTGCTGTGGACCGACCCGGTGGGCATCGAGTTTCTTACCTACGCCATTATTTCCGAGATCGTGGGCATTCTGGTAATCCGGAAGATCGCGAATGTCCGGGTATGAGGACGGTATGCTGACCAACTTGCTTTTCTTCTTGCTGACCGGCACCACCCTGACTGTCCTGCTGTGGACCGGGATCGAGCTCTTCCGCACCCAGGAGGACCCGCTGGGCGACCGGCTGGAGGAACTGCAATCGCAAGCCCTGGTGGCGGCCCAACGGACGGCCCGCCGCAAGACCACCGGGCGCGGCCTGGACCGCGTTCTGGTCCTGGTGGGGCAGGTGCCCGGCGGCGAAGGCTGGATGCACGAGTCGGAAAGGCTGTTGAACCGGGCCGGCATCCGGCGCAAGTACGCGTTGGCGGTGTACGTGATTCTGACACTGCTGTTCGTGCTAATGCTCTCGGCGCTGATGGTGTGGCTGGAGCGCGACAATCCGGCAACCTCGGTGCTGATCGGGCTGGCAGTGGCCTTGCTGCTGGGGTTCCTGCTGCCCAAGATGGTGCTGCAGCGCTTCGTGAAGCGCTACCGTCGGAAGTTGCAGGAGGCGCTGCCGGACACGGTGGACCTGTTGGGCATCGTACTGGGCACGGGGCTGGCGCTGGACCAGGCGATGATGCGGGTGAGCGAGGAGATGGAGTATATCTACCCGGAGCTGGCCGGAGAATTCGCGACGGTAGTGATGCAGGTGCGCGCGGGCCAGGAGCGGACTACGGCGTTCAGTCAGTTCGTGCGGCGGACGGGGATTGAGGATATCAAGTCGCTGGCGGCGATGATCGTGCAGAGCGAGAAGTTCGGGACCAGCCTGGCGCAGGCGCTGAAGGTGTATGCGGACGCGTTACGCACCAGGCGGCGGTTGCGGGCGGAGGCGGCGATTGGGAAGGCGGGAATCAAGATGCTGTTCCCGATCGTGATCTTCATTCTGCCGGTGCTGTTCGTGATCACGCTGGTGCCGGGGCTGCTGAGCGTGCTGAAGGATTTGAAGATGTTGGGGGGCGGGCGGTAGGGGGACGGAAGCCGCCCACTCGGTATTCCTTGCCTCGGTTGTGATTTCGAGAGAAGATACACGGGAAGGGCTTTGGCTGTGAAAAGAACTTGGATCCCACTCGGTGTGTTCTTGGTTTATCGCGCAGTGGTGGGAATCGGTGCAAATGCTCCCCGCGGCTCGCCGTATTCTCGGATAGCCGACCTTTATGTCCGTGCTCGTGCTGCAAGATCGATGGAGAGGCCACCAGCACCGATCGCGACCCACGATGCTTCAGCGCGTGCGCGGGTGGATCACGGACGACAGAACCCTTTGACGCACTACTTTGTCGCTCGAGCCCAGCATCAGGGTCGGGTCGGCGGCGATGGCGGATGAAGACTTGGGTTTGCAGATCTAGGTCATGCACGTTATGGTGAGGGTATGACGGTAGAAGCCATCAAGGAAGCCATTGCTCAGCTCTCTGATGCCGATCGTAGACAACTCGCTGACTGGTTCGAGGAGTTGGAAGCACAGGCTTGGGATGAACAGATTGAGCGGGACTTCTCACGTGGAGGTCGCGGCGTGCCGTTACTGGCTGAACTCGAACGCGAAATCAACGAGGGCAAAACTCGGCCAATTGACGAAGTTTGTGCCGAGCGGCGAAAGCGCAGGGCGTGAATTTCCAGCATCGGACCTTTCCCCGGTTCTGGCGCCGGTACGCCGAGCTTCCTGAGGAGGTACAGCGGCAAGCCGACAAGCAATACCATCTGCTTCGGAAAGATCCAACTCACCCCTCTCTCCGGCTCAAGGCTGTTGGGCCGTTCTGGGCGGTTCGGATTTCTTCTTCCTATCGCGCTCTGGCCATACGCAAAGGGGATGTCTTTCACTGGTTCTGGATCGGGACCCATGACGAGTACGAGCGGATTCTCAAGGGGTGATTCCGGCTCCGAGGGGAAACGACGCACTTCGCCCGGAAGATCGCGAATATCCGGGTATGAGGACGGCATGACCAATCTGCTTTTATCTTAGTGAGGACAACATGATCTGGGAGACGGACGGCAGTTCGTTTGAGATCAGGACGCAAGGCGAATTGCCAGATGGAAGGCCCGCTCTTGATGAGATCGTAGCCTCTGGCGCCATGGTCCATTTGGAACAGATGTCCCACGACCACTGGTGGATGGGTCTCAATTCGGGCGGGAAGTATTTCCATCTGAATTTCGGGGTTGAGGACGGACGGTTGTGGGTTCGGCTGTCCGATCAGGATGAAGAAAACGCAGAATGGGAAGGCGACGGCAGGGAGAATCCGATGCCGGGAGCCGAGATCTCGGAGTGAAGGCCTCGTTCGCTTACCTCTGTGCCGGGGGTTTCGCTTCGGTAATGCCGAGGTCGGTCAGGACCTTGGGCTCCTTCTCGTCCATGGCCAGCAGATTGTGGCAGGCGCCGCAGTCCTGGGAGATGGACTTGCCATCCTTCGCGTTGTGGCCGCCGTCGTGACACCGGAAGCAGCCCGGGAAATCCGTGTGCCCGATGTTCATCGGGTACTTGCCCCAGGTGACCTTCATGTCCGGGAAGATATTCCGGTCGTAGATCGCCAGCACCTCCTTCGCCGCTGCTGTCACGTCGGCCTGGTGCTGCGCCCAGACGGCAGGATAGCTCTCCTGGTAGTACTTGCTAAACGCCGCGGGAATCTTTTGGGCGGCATCGTCGCGCGTGGGGTAGCTGACCTTCAGGATCTCCACCGCCTTCTTCTTGGCAAACGGCAGGGAGGGCGCGATCAGGCCCGCACTCATGGCTTGGTCCACTGCACCTTCCGGCAGTTGGTAGGCGTGGGCCGGGCGGTTGTGGCAGTCCATGCAGTCCATTTCTCGCATGGTTAATCCTGCCCCATCGGGTTTGGCGTCGGCCGTAGCGTAAACGGTCTTCTGACCGTTCGCCGAGTACTCCACCCAGGGAATCGTCTGGCGCGCCTCGTCGGAATGGCCGTAGCGAATCGTCACGCCGGTGCCCAAGTGCGTGCCGTGGATTCCGATACCGTGGTTGCCGCCCCCGATCTTCATCAGCAGAACGGTCTTGGTCAGGCTGTTGGTTTCATCGTCGGCGTACTTGGAAACCACCTTGATGCGGTCCTCGCCGTACTTCTGCGGCCAGTGGCAGGCTTCGCAAGTTTCGCGCGCGGGGCGCAGGTTGTGGACCGGAGTCGGGATGGGGCGCGGGTACGTGTTGAAGGTGACGGCGAACACTTGGCCTACCCCGGAGAGTTTGCTCTTCACGAACCATCCGGCGCCAGGACCGATGTGGCACTTCACGCACTCCACGTTGGAATGCGGGGAGTTCTGGTAGGCGGTGTACTCGGGCTGCATCACGGTGTGGCAGGTCTGGCCGCAGAAGGTGACCGTTTCCATGTAGCTCACCGCCCCGTAGCTGAGCTGGCTGGCGATCGCCAGGTTGAGGAACGTCGTGACGCCGAAGAAATAGACCAGCTTCCGCAATTCGAAATTGCGCCAGGTGAGTGGCGGGAATTCCGGCGGATAGATGCCGCTGCGCCCCTCGCGTTTGCGTTTAATCCAGATCCCCAGAGGAATCATCAACAGGCCGGCGAAGAACGGTCCCGGGAGGACGAGAAATGCGAGGATGCCGAGGTAAGGGTTTTCCACTCCTCCCCGCAGCGTAATGGGCAGCAAAAAGAGCCAAAAGACCGTGGCCGAGGTGACGATCACCACGCCGGCGAGGCTGATCCAGTTGTTGGACAGGTGGACGATCGGGGACAGCCAGCCCCGGCCCCTGCGTTCAGAATTGTTAGGCGTCATTGCTTCTAGATCGAAGATGGTAGCATCAGGCCGCAGCCGATGGTGACGGCTGCCCATCGCGGTTGCCGCTAATTTCCACAACTTGACGGTAAATCCAACACGTATTAGGATTAAAGTATCTGAAACTGCCGGTTACAGGAGTCTCTTAATGCCGTTTTGCCGGGGCGTCCTGGGCGCTCGCCGATTGTTCGTTCTCGCGGTCCTGGGCGCCGCCGTTGGTATCCCGCCGTCCTTCGGGCAGCAGCCCAAAGCCCTTCCGGGCTCCGAAGAGTGCGCCGGATGCCACGAGATCGGGCCCCGCGGCGGGAAGCGAGTACCAGGCGTGCCTCCGCCGATCGATGCGGCGGGCCTCAGAGCTTCGCCCCATGCGGCGCTCGAATGCGCCAGTTGCCACAGTGAACTTGCGAAGAAGGAGTTTCCCCACCCCGAAAAGCTGGCCCCTGTGGATTGTGGCTCATGCCATACCGACGAGCAGGCGCAGTACACTGCCAGCTTACACGGGAAGGCCGCGGGACGTGGCGACAAGCTTGCGCCGGGATGCAAGAGCTGCCATGGAACCCACAACATTCTTCAGCCATCGAACCCCCGTGCGCCCACCGCGACGATGGAAATACCGAAGCTCTGCGGCGGTTGCCATCGCGAAGGCACGCCGGTCAGCCTGACGCACAACATACCCCAAACCAACATCCTGGAGAACTACAAGGATAGCCTCCATGGCAAGGCGCTTTACGAGAAAGGTCTTACCATCGCGGCGGTTTGCACGAGCTGCCATACGGCACATTTCGTTCTGCCGCACACCGATCCACGCTCGTCCATCGCCAAAGCCAATATCGCCACCACCTGCCAGAAGTGTCACGGGCAGATCGAAACCGTACACCGGAAGGTGATCCGGGGCGAGCTCTGGCAGAAGGAACCACACATGATTCCGGCCTGCGTGGACTGCCACGAGCCGCACAAGGTACGGCAGGTTTATTACACGGAGGGGATGTCGGACCGCGACTGCCAGCACTGCCATGCCGACGCCAACCTGAAGGTCACGCGCGCCGGCAAAGCCGTTTCCCTCTTCGTGAACCAAGCCGAACTGGAAGGATCGCGGCACTCCCAAAAGGCCTGCGTCCAGTGCCACACGGGCGGCACGCCTGCGCACCTGCGGCCCTGCGACACCATGCCACAGAAGGTGGACTGCTCCATCTGCCACGCCGACCAGGTGAGCCAGTATAAGGAAAGCACGCACGGCAAGCTGGCGGCCGAGGGGAGCCCGGACGCGCCGGCCTGCCAAGCCTGCCACAGCCCGCATCACACCCTCGGCAAGACCGATTCGGCTTCGCCGACGTTCTCCCGCAACGTGCCGGCGCTGTGCGCCCAGTGCCATCAGACGGGGAAAAAAGCGGCGCTGCGGTACACCGGCAAGCAGGATCAGATCGTGGAGCACTACAAGGAAAGCATTCACGGCAAAGGCCTTCTGCAAAGCGGCCTGACTGTGACCGCGAATTGTGCCGACTGCCACACGGCGCATAGCGAACTGCCCGCCAGCGACCCGCGCTCCAGCGTGAACCGCGACAATATCGCCAAGACATGCGCGAAATGCCACCGCGGCATCTACGAGATGTTCACCGCCAGCGTCCACAGCCCGAACGTGACCAAATCCGGCAAGGAGTTGCCCGTTTGCGCCGATTGCCATTCGGCCCACAGCATCCAGCGCACCGATCTCTCCGATTTCCGGCTGCACATTATGGACCAGTGCGGACGCTGCCACCAGCAGATCACGGACGCCTACTTCGAGACGTTCCACGGGAAGGTCTCCAAGCTGGGTTACTTGAAGACCGCGAAATGCTACGACTGTCACGGTGCGCACGATATCCTGCCGGTCGACAACCCGCGATCGCGCCTGAGCCGGAACAACATTGTGGCCACGTGCGGCCAGTGCCACACGGGGTCGCACCGGCAATTCGCCGGATACCTCACGCACGCGACGCACCACGACCCGAAGAAGTACCCCTTCCTGTTCTATACGTTCTGGGGAATGACCACGCTGCTGGTGGGCACGTTGATCATCTCCGGCACCCACACCCTGGCTTGGCTTCCCCGCTCGCTGGCATACCGGAAGGAGGCCAGGAACGGCCACGGGGAGGCGGGCATCTACGTGCGGCGGTTCCAGCCCTTCCAGCGCAATCTCCATCTGATGGTGGTCACTAGTTTTCTGGGGCTGGCATTGACCGGTATGACTCTGAAGTTCTCCTACGCGGGCTGGGCCAAGGTTCTGTCTCACTTGCTGGGAGGCTTCGAAGGGGCCGGGCTGATCCATCGTTTCTGCGCCACGGTCACCTTCACGTATTTCGGTCTGCATGTGTTCGACCTGGTGAGGAAACGCCGACAGAGCGGCAAGACCTGGATGCAGTTCATTACCGGCCCGGAGAGCATGCTGCTCAACCGGCAGGACTGGCGCGAGTTTATCGGCTCGCTCAAATGGTTCTCCGGCAAAGGTCCGCGCCCGGAATACGGCCGTTGGACCTACTGGGAAAAGTTCGACTACTTTGCGGTCTTCTGGGGGGTTGCGATCATCGGCGGCACCGGGCTCCTGCTCTGGTTTCCCGAGATCTTCACCCGCGTGTTTCCCGGCTGGATGGTCAACGTAGCTACCACGATACACAGCGACGAGGCGTTGCTGGCGGTGAGCTTCATTTTCGTAGTGCATTTCTTCAACACGCACTTTCGTCCGGAGAAATTCCCCATCGACACGGTGATTTTCACAACCGGCATGCCACTCGAAGAGTTCAAACGCGACCGCCCCAGGGAGTATCGGGAGCTTGTCGAATCGGGAAAACTGGAGCAGAGCCTGATGCCCGAGCCGGCGGCCCGCTCGGTTATATTCTGGCGGCGTCTGGGCTTCACCGCGCTGGGTCTGGGCCTGGCAATGATTGGCCTGATCCTCTACGCCATGCTGTTCGCCTACCGGTAGGCAGGCGTCAGAACCGGGACGAACATGTTCACCGCCGAGACGCCGAGGCGCCGAGAAGAAGATCAAAGTCAAAACCTGAGAGCGCAGAGGGGGCAGAGGTAATGTGGGCCTGATGCGCGGTTGTCGTGGCATGATGGGACGGCATATCTCTCGGCGCTCTCTGCCCCCTCTGCGCTCAAACTCGGGGAAGGCGAGACGGCTGATGTTCCTCGACGGACTTGGTTTGGTTGGTTTTCCTCGGCGTCCCGGCGTCTCGGCGGTGAGAAAGAAGTTGACTCATTAGCGTCAATTCCCAGGATGCAAGTACTCTGGACTTGTGTGGCGGGTTAGAGGTTCATTGAATACATCGCGGAAGGCTGTGGGGCTGCCTGTTCAGGCTGCGGCCAGGGTTAACCGCCCCACATTCCTCCGTTCAGTCACCCGCGACCTTGGCTTCTTCGGTGGCGTGCCGGTCCACGGAGTGCTGGCTCTTTTTCACGCTAAACCCAGTCAGGAAGGCGGTATTCAACGGGTAGACGTCGGGGTCGAAAATGATCGGGTAGAAGTGCCACACCACAATCGCCAGCGTGGCCAGCACGGCCTCGTAGAAGTGGACCGATGTGGCCACATCCAGCCAAGCCTTGGGCAATAGTTTCAACACCAGGCTGTCGGCCCAAAGCATCACGCCAGAGGCGATCATGACCACCGCTCCCCAAACCACGGCCCAATACTCGGCCTTCTCCACATAGCTGTGCGCGGAGCGCCCCGGCGCCTGGTCGCCAAGACCGAGGTTATACGCAAAGTTGGAAAGCCCCTCGCGCGGATCGTTGATGTTGGGCAGCATCTCCTTCCAGTGCTCGCGCAACTTGCGGCTGACAATCAGCGAGACCAAGTGGGTCACCGTAATCGCCATGAAGATGGCGGCGGCCACGCGATGGATCAGGCTGCGCATCGAATGGGACCCTTCCAGTACGAGTAGCGGGCGTGCCCACCAGGTGTCCGGATACTTGAGGGCGAAGCCGGTCCAGACCAGCGTCAAAAATGAAATGGCGAGGACCGCGTGCTGCAGCCGTTCGAATGGCAGCATGCGAAGGTCGCCGTGCCCGGACGCCGTCGCCCGAAGCCTGGCAGGCTGAATGCCCGCCCCACCCTGGAAACGCAGCCGGATGAGCTTTCGAAGCCAATCGCCGCCGTTGTGCAAAATCATCAACCCGATGGTCACCGGGATCACCAACAGGTAAAACTGCCGCACCAGACGAAGCGCCGCGGGCTCGGTGCGGCCCTCCGCCACGTGTACCTGGCTGATGGCGAATCGCGTGCCGGCGCCGGCGTGGCACTGCCCGCAAGTCTTGGGAAGATTCCTGGCGTTAATCGTCGACTTCGGGTCGGACGACGCCAGAATGTTATGCACGCCGTGGCAACTCGCGCAGTTGGCTACGGTCTGCGAACCGGCCTTGGAAGCCAAGCCATGGTACGAAGAATCGAAGCTCACCAGCCGATCGGAGGGCAATCCGAATTTGCGGGTCAGGCGGACATCGCCGTGACAGCTCCCGCAAGTGTCGCGGATGTGTGCGCTGTTCACCGGAGACGCTTCGTTGCCGTGTTTGAAAATCTTGTGCTCGCCGTGGCAATCGGTGCAGAGCGGCGCCTGCGTAACGCCGCGGGCCAGAGCCTGGCCGTGCACGCTGGCCCGGTATTGCTCGACCACCTCGCTGTGGCACATGCCGCAGGTATCGGGGACGGCCATGCGGAACACCTGCGACTTGGGTGGAAGCAGTTCGTGGGCGCTGCCGTGGCAGAGGGAGCAATCCGGCGCGCCCTCGTTGCCGTTCTTGCGAGCCTGGCCGTGCACGCCGCTGGCGTAATCGCCGGCCTGGTCCTGATGGCAGGCGGTACAAACCGGCTTCGGAATGCCGGCAGGGTGGGGAGTTTTTTCGTGGGACTCGTGGCAAGTTTCGCAGGGCAGCCCCGTGTGAGCGCTCTTTTGCAACTTCTGCCCTTGGTCGTGGCAGGAAGAGCATTCCGCGGCTGGCGTCTCATCGGCTGCCTTGAGATTGGCGCCGGCTGCCCCGAGGAGTAGGACAAGTAGGGCAGAACCGAGCGGTAAGCCCAAGGAGGAAAGTGCCCGGTTCATCATGATGGTTACGCTCCCGGTTGGATTTGGGTGGACTGCACCCAAACTTGATACACATAAGCTGCTCCAACGAGCAGGCCGAAAACGACGGCGATCACGGTGAGGATTTTCCCCCACTTGTCGATCTGGTCCAGCTTGTTTGCCAGGGCCAATTGTTGAGCGGCGGGGCCGCTTTGCATGACATGCAGGGAGTCGTCTTCGTGGCTGGCCACCATTTTGCGCCGCACAATCAACGCGATCACGCAGGTGGCCAGGACGATCCAGAGAACGAACAACGGACGTAAATCGAAACTCATCATTCACCTCCAGGTAGGTTTCACAGTCGAATCTGCGGCCCCAAAGTGACGGTGGAACCTGCCACCGGGGGGCCGTCTGCGCCGCGCGCAGCAATACTCTGCTTGTCGAATGTCTTTCCGGTGGCTTCCTCGATGACATCCACCACTAGGAGAAGGTAGGCATCGAGCGCACATGCGACCTGTTGGCGCGTTTCGCAGGAGCCGTCGTGGGCCTGATCGGTACATACCGAACAGACGTTGCGGCGGATGGCCTCCAGGTACGGGTTGATATCGTCGCTCTTCACCGATTGAATGGCCGCGGCCACCTGGGGGAAGAGCCGGAAAAGGGCGCAACTGGAGGGTTCCTGCAGGCCGCACTCGCCGTTGGCGGTACGCGCGATACAAACGTTGCAAATCTTGTTTCGGATAATCACTTCTAATTCTGCTAAAGATGGATTCATCTGAAACACCCGCCTGCTTCCCGGAGTGAAAGGCAGTGCACGCAGAAGTCCACGGTTGCGGCCGCCTAAACTATTGGATTTTGCAACGTTTCGACCCGGAAGTCCGATGATCTGGGGGTATTGGCGCAGAGACAGAACTGATGTTGGGGGATATTCCGCTCGGAACGGCTGTGCTGTGGACCTTCGCTACACGCAATGCCGCGGCCATAATGGCGAGCAGAACGGTACTGATGGGGTCTTCCTCGGAGACCACGGAGACGATTCCGGCCTCCCATGCCTGGGCGAGCAACTGCGGGTCCTTGCGGGTGATCAACACCACCCGCTCCGGATTGGATAAGGGGAGGGGCAGCCGTACAAACGCGGTTTCATCCAGGACCAATGCGCAATGCTGCGAAAGGTCCGGGCGATCGACGGATTCGATATGCCAGGCGCAACATCGGGACAGGGCATCCCGGACACCGGCGGCGTAGACGCTGTCGGCAATCGAAAGCTGAACCGTTTGCATCATAGACGACTCCACTCCTCCGCCCTCCATGCAACTACTTCTTTTCGACGTAACCGTCCAGGCTCTTGTGCTCCTGGTAATACTTGCCGGGGTCCTTAAGATCCTTGGGCGCTTTGGTGGCATCGACGTGACAGTAGGTGCAGGTCTTCTTGGTTGACTTGGTGAACTCGGGCTTGCCATACGAGGCGGTCGAGCAGACCAGGAATCCGGCCAGCACGATGGCTGCTGGCAAAACGACTTTTAAATGGGACATGAAGCCTCCGAAACCGTTGATGCAATTCCATCTCCACCTTCTATCTGTTGTCTTCCTGCGGGCTTGGCTGGCTTCCCCGCATGGGTTGGGGGTAATTCCCCCTCAAAATAGCGGACCATTGAGCCAATTGGCGCAGAACTGGCCTTGCTATAATTGGGGTCAAGCACTCAATAATGTCCAAGCTCACGCCAGGCTGGCAGAGCGCCAGCGTTTTGGAATCGGTGTTCGATCAGCTTTCCGACGCCCTGGTTCTGTACGATCCTGAATTCCGCATAACCGGCGTCAACCGGGCGGCGGAAAAGCTTTTCGGCATGTCGTCCGAAGAGATGCTCGGAAAGCATTGCCAGGATATCTTTAAATGCTCGGTGTGCGAACCGGGGTGCGGGGTGTTAGTGGGGCTGAACCAGGCGCCCGCCGCGCCGAACAGCACGGTCCGACTGAACACCGAGAACGGCTTGGAGCGACTGGTGGTGATGCGCACCAACCAGATGTACGACGAGGATGGCCACCTGGCCGGGGTGGTAGCGACGATCAAAGACATCACCGAATCGGCGGCCCCCCAGAAGCGCGAGGTGATTTCCGAGTCGGGACCCATGCGCGAAGTGCTCAACTTTGTGCGGCGGGTGGCGGCCAGCGAGGCCACCACCATCCTGCTGGAGGGCGAGAACGGAACCGGCAAGGA
>OBLT010001825.1_pt1 | contig 13427 bp, 14 predicted proteins | sample 1518721 | NCBI WGS metagenome assembly OBLT01 (sample SAMEA3539307, study PRJEB22396) | soil metagenome | biome: tundra; feature: field; material: soil | place: USA | collected 2010-05 | depth 0.15 m | reverse complement strand
AAGGACCGAGCCGCCTAGACGGATCACTTCACCGGCATTGGCCACTCCTCCCGGCAAGCTCCCGTCCACCAGAACAGTCTGACGCGGACTGTCCCAGTCCGCCGAACTTGGGTGGGGCTGCGCCTCGGCTTGGGCAGAGGGCTATTCGGGCTTGTTTGCTCCAAAAGTTACCTGGTACTTGGACTGTCGTGTGCTGTGGCTGCACTCTCTGGAATCGCCCTGATCGTTGTCCCACACAGGAAGGAATCAAAGATAAATGGGACAATGCCGCTGCTCTGTGCGATCGTGATCGCTGCTTTAACTCTGGCGGTCCTGGTCGCGTTGGAAGCCCGTGCGAAACTACCGTTCGGCGTCAATCCGCCCCTTCGATTCGCCTGGGGTGCCGTTGTCGGAGTCGTGGCCGCAACGCTGTCGCTGATCGGAGGATGTTGGGCACTCTTCGAGGGCAACCGATCCACGACTGAGTTGGACGTGACCTGAGTTACCTCGGGACTGGGTACTAGGTAGTGTCCAATGCTCGCGATAGTTGCCCGCTGCATTTCGGCACATCGGGGCCACTCTCGGGCGAACCGGCGACCGGGATATTAGGGCGGGCGAAGGACGCATCCGCTCGGACTCCCTCTTCGGTTCGCATCGCGTGTCCCGTATCGCGCACCGTTGCGAGAATTTCACCGGGCGGGTCTTACGAGACACCCTCCCTTGCACCGGACCGCCGGCCTGCGGTATTCGCACTCAGGACTCCCTTTACGAGTAACGCCTGATGAGTCGCTATTACACGTGCGAGAAATGGCTGAGACCTTCGGGGTCTCGCGCCAATCGGGGACTCTCGCTACATTGAGGTCTTCACCACGACGAGAGGATCCCGATGTCGTCAATCTCAGGGCCCGAGCATCTCAGCGGCCATCATCGAGACACCCTGCTACAGATCTTTCAGCAAAAGACGAACCACAACGTCGAATGGCACGATGTCGTATCATTGCTCGAGGAGGTCGGATCCATCGAACAACAGCACGACGACATGTTTCTGTTCCGCATCGGCCAAGAGACCGAGGTTCTCAGGCGTCCGAGTGACAAGGACATCGACGGACAACAACTCGTCGACTTGCGCCGAATATTGACGAGTGCCGGCTACGACACCATGGCCGCGGACCTCGAAGACAAGGGCAACGAAGTCTGAAAATGGCCGACGGCTTGGAGCAGATCCGCCGACGTAATTCTGATTGGCTAAAGGCATAAGACGGAAATAGGCCAATCGGACTATTTCACAGCGTGCCCCCGAATGCCGGTTCTTCGGGTCAGGTGACCATCCTTGAGGATGGTCACGATCTTCCAGAGACCGTGGAAGGGAGGGTAAATGACTGCTCGGACCCTCGAGGAGGCTGTTGAGGAGAGCCACGCTGCCCTGGGCGCGACCGGCAGTGGGGACATTGAGCCCTTCATGGTTCTGTACTCCGATGGCGACGACATAACGTTCGGGAACCCCTTCGAGCCTTTCGTGCGCGGCAAGGAGGCTGTCCGCGAGGCGGCCGAGCGTGCCGCCTCGCGCTACCGAGACGGTCAGGTTGTGGGGTTCGAACGCGTGGCGACGCACCTCGGCGACCGGCTGGCGTGCGTCGCCGAGGTCGAGCGTTTGCGGGCGAAGGTCGGCGGCAGCGACAGTCCAGCCTCGATCGCCCTCCGAGCGACCAGCGTCTTTCGAGAGGAGAATGGGATCTGGAGACTTGTGCACCGGCACGCCGATCCAATCACGACGCCTCAGGCCGCGGAGTCAGTCATCGGCGACTAGCAAACAAGCACGGTGTACGTGCCGCGAACAGGGGCCACGATGCGCAATGCTGATCCACCGGGCAGTGGGGCTAGAGAGTACCCCGGACCTCGAGCCCGACCGTGCTGACTTGGATGGGGAGCACCCGGTAGTGCTTGTCCAAGGTGGTGACGCGATCCTCAAGTGCCTCTTTGGTCTTTCGGGTGGTGCTCAAGATCGTGACTGACCCGCCATCTCCCCCGGCCCCATTGACCTTCCATCCGATCGCGCCTTGCGCCGCCGCGCACTCAATCACCCGTCTTGCGTCGCCGCCCACAAGTCCACGATGAAGGGACCCCTGCGCCTCGGTGTTGGCGATCATCGCCTGACCGAAAGCGTCGAGATCCCGGGCAAGGACAGCGTCGCGAGCCGCGACCGCCGCAACTCGCAACCGCGAGAACACCCCTGACCCCCGACTCCCCACATCGTCGATGACCTGGCGGTGCACGGCCGAGGAGTCGTGGGCGCGACCAAGGAAGACCAGCGTCAGCCGGGGGCTGAGTTCCTCCCAGGCAGGCAGCGGGTACACCGTAGCTTCCGGGTACGGCTCGATTTCGAGGTAGTTGATCCCGCCGAACGCCGCGCTCAGCTGGTCCTGGATTCCGCTTTCGACGCCGAGGGTGTCGACCTCGAGCCGATGCGCGGCGTAGGCGATGTCGCGCGGCGACAGTTCCTCGGAGCGCACAGCCGCCAAGCCGCCCAGCAGCGCAACTGCTACCGCCGCAGACGTACCGGTGCTGCAACCGGCTGGGACGGCTGAACGGACGGTGATCTCGACGGCGAGGCCCCCTGGAGGTGGGAACGCGTCGATGGCGGCCTCCAGCAGCGAGTGGCGGGCGACCCGGGACGCCCCCGGGACAACGGGGTACCGGTCACCGAAGCTCTCCACAACAAGCACCACAGGGTCCGGGCCCGCCGCCTTGCGGATCGAGACCTCCACTCCCGGTGTGACCGCGATATTCAAGACCCGTCCCGGCCCGCCGAACCACGTGTCGGTCCACCCACCGTTGTCACAGATCCTGATAGGAGCCGACGCCTCGATCATCGGTAAGCACCCCCATCGTGTTCGTCAACAAGAACGGGCATCCGATCCGTCACGAGCGTCACGATCAGAGCGGAAGGTCCGAGCAAGGCGCGCGAGACATCCTGAAGCTTGCCACGTCGGCAGCGGCTCGATTCCGACGACGAACTAGGACATGCTCTGAGGGTGCCGATGCAACAAGAACGGAGATTGGAGATGCGTCCTCTCGATCGAGTTCGAGGCATCATTGCGGGTAGTCCAGTCGACCACTTGCCCGCCCAGCCGATGCTGATGATGTTCGCCGCCAGGCATGCCGGGATCCCGTATATCGACTACACCAGAGATGGCAGGACACTGGCGGAAACCCAGCTCAAGGTCGTCAGGGATTTCGGTGTCGACTGTGTCTTGATGTGCTCGGACCCGGCGCGTGAGGTGATCGACATTGCTGGCGACGGCAGTGTCAAGTGGCTCGAGGACCAGGGACCGGTGATCCTCGAGGAGCGCGCAGCGCTGCTCGACAAGGCTCGCCTGAACGAGTTCACGATGCCGGACCCACACCGCGAAGGCCGCATGCACGATCGTCTGCAATCGATCGAGATCTGCCGAAAAGAGCTGAGCGGAGAGACGTCGATCGTGGGTTGGGTCGAAGGGCCACTGGCCCTCGCCCAAGAGCTGCGAGGGCTCAACAGGATAATGACCGACATCGTGGACGATCCGACCTTCGTCCGCGACCTGATGGACTTCACGGCGGAGGTGGCGATCGTATATGCCACGGCACAAATCGAAGCCGGCGCGGACACGATCGGCATGAGCGATGCGGCCGCCAGCATGATAGGGCCCCGGCATTACAGCAACCTCGTGCTGCCCTGGCAACGACGCGTCCTGCAATCGATCCGCTCCAGTCACCCGGCGGTTGTCCTTCGCCAGCACATGTGCGGGAACGTTGCTCGGCTCATCCCACAAATGGCGACCTTGCCGGTAGATATCTACGAACTGGACTTCCCTACCGACCTGACTAGCGCGAGAGCCGAACTTGGCCCGGAACGCGTGATCCTCGGGAACGTTTCGACGGTTACGGACATGCTCAACGGGACGCCCGAGAGTGTTGAGGCCGCGGCCGACAAGTGCCATGAAATCTGCGGTCGGTACCACATCGTGGGTGCAGGATGCGAGGTCTCGCCGCTGACTCCACCGGAGAACCTCCGCGCCATGATCGCGTATGCGAGGCAGCACAAACCCGGTTCGTTCGCCGCTGCGGACATTCGGGCCGGGGAGTGAACAGGACTCGGAGCTGATTCACCGAAAGGCATGGGCCGATCGCGCCGCGCCCAGTGGTCTCCAAAGGGCTAACCGCCAGCGTTATCGGCCACCGCTCGCAACGCGATAGCGAGCATGGCACAACCGGCGTCGGGGTGCCCCTCGGCGCGATCGGGCACCCAGCTCGCCCTCCCGATCTTGGGCACCATCGCTGCGGTGGCATCGGTGGCCACAGAGGCCGCCTCTGCGGCAGCCCGCAGAGCTTCCACGAGGTTCAGGCCCGCCGAACTGGAACCCAGCAGGCTGGTGCAAACGGCCTGCAGGCCATCCACTATGGTCCGGTCGCCGACAGCCGCCTTGCCCCGATCCTGGACGCCTTCTTGGGCAGCCTGGAAGGCACGAGCCAGGATCTTGACGCTATCTCCTCTAGGTTCGCCCACCACTTTGGCGGCGCGCAGGAAGCCTGTGGCGACCAACGTCCCGCTGGTCGATGGAGCGTGGCGCGCTATCGCCGCGCCACAGGCTGCGAGCAGATTCTCGGGCTCCGCCTGCTGGTTGGCGGCGAGCACATCCTTGAGCGCTTGAGAGGCCGCCGACATGGTGATCCCGAGATCGCCGTCGCCAGCGAAGCCGTCCAGCAGGTTCAGCTCGGCCGTGGCCGATGCCACGGCGTCGGCCGCCACCTCCAACAACCCGGCGAGCCCAGGGCTCGCAAGGCTCACTTGACGCCTGCCTCGCGCGAACGCTGGCTACCCCTTCTGATGATGAAAGGAGACTCGCAAGGGGCGTCGAGGAGCCTGGCCAGCTCGTCGTCCAGACGCAACAACGACACCGATGCACCGGCCATCTCGAGCGAGGTGGCGTACTCGCCCACCCAGGTCCGCCGCACGGCGATTCCGGAGGAGCCAAGGATCTCGCGGACCGACTTGAAGAGTATGTAGAGCTCCTCCTTGGGGGTTGCCCCGAGCCCGTTGACCAGCACCGCCACCTCGTCGCCACGCCGGTAGGGAAGGTCGTCGGTGATGTGGGCGAGGAGCTGCTCGGCGATCCGCTCAGCGGGCTCGAGCTCTCCCCTTCGCACGCCAGGCTCACCGTGGATCCCCATGCCGATCTCCATCTCCCCCTCCGGAAGGTCGAAGGTGGGATGCCCCGCTGCCGGCAGAACGCAGGACGAGAGGGCCACGCCCATGGAGCGCAGCCCGGCAGCGGCGGCGTTGGTGGTCGCCACCACTTCGGCGAGTGACGCCCCCTCCTCTGCCCGCGCCCCTGCCACCTTGTAGAGCAAGGCGATGCCGGCGATTCCCCGACGGCGCGGCTCGGACCCCTTTGGGGCAGAAGCCACGTCGTCCGCGGCGAGCACGGTGGCGACCTCGATCCCCTCGGCCTCGGCTAGCTCGCCAGCGAGGTCGAAGTTCATTACGTCGCCTGAATAGTTGCCATAGAGGTAGAGCACACCCGCATTGCCGTGGACCTCCCTGGTCGCCACCAGGATCTGCTCCGAGCTAGGCGAGGCGAAGACGTTGCCCACCGCTACTCCGTCGGCTAACCCGAAGCCCACGTAGCCCAAGAAAACCGGGAGGTGGCCGGAGCCTCCGCCTGTCACGATCCCCACCTTGCCTGACCTGGGTGCGTCGGCACGGACGATCACGCGGGGATCACTGGCTCGGCGCAAAGCCTCCGGGTGAGCCAGGAGCACGCCTTCGAGCATCTCGTCGACGAACACGCTCGGATCGTTGATGATCTTCTGCATGGGCACCGGTCTAGTCCTCCTTCTGCTCCTCCGGCTGGGGGAAGGCCTCCGGCCCGTCGAAGAGCCCGGCGGCGACCCCGCCGAAGAGGGCGGCACCGCGCGCGCCAGCTTCGGCCAGCGCCGGCCACTTCACCTGGCGGAACATCTGCTTCTTGCGCCTCCTCAACCCTGCGCAACGGACCCAGCCGCCGGTAAGGACCACTTCCTCGGTTGGCCCAGCGATCGAGTCCATGTTCTGCACCAGGCGGAAGGCGCCCTCGCTCACCGCGTCGAGGGCAGCGCTCCACAGGGCCGCAGGGGAAGCTCCGGGCCCGATGCCCACGATGGACGGATACGAGTAAGGGTGCTCCTGTACCAGGCGCAGCGGGCCAGCTGAAACTCCCCCGGCCTGACGGTCCAAGGTGGCGAGAGGCTCTCCGCCGTCCACGCCGAGCAGGGCGAGTACCCGGTCCAGAACCAACCCGAGTGTCTGGCCGCCGAGGAGGGCGTACTTTCCTGGCAGGGTGTGCCAGCCGGCACTGAGGCCGGCCTCGACCACCCGCCGGAGCTCTGGCCCGGGGAGCGGTTCCACTGCTCTGACCACCGCCTCGGCGGTGCCGCAAGAATCGAGCAACTGGCCGGGCTTGGTCGCTCCCGAGCCGGCGGCGACACACAGGTGATCGTGGCCGGCAGAGGCTAGAGCGGCCCCTCGCAACCGCGGGGGCACAACCCCCTTAGCTCGCCCGACCAGCTGGCCGGCGCTCACAACTGGCGGGAACAGCCCTGTCGGGGCTCCTGCCAACTGCAAGGCCTCCACCCAGAAGCTCCGTTCGGCAAGGGAAAGGGCGCCAGTTCTCGAGGCGAGGGAGGCTTCGGCGACCTGCTCCGCGCCAAGCCTGTGGAGCACCCAGTCGGCGACGTTGAGCGCCCGGCACAGCCGAGGTGCACCGTGGCGGTGAAGCCAGGCCAGCTTGGCGAGAGTGCACATCGAGGACACAGGAAGGCCGGTGCGTTGCGTAAAGGCGTCGCGGCCGAGCTCGCCGGCGAGCTCCTCCGCCTCTTCGACGCCGCGGGTGTCGTGCCAGGCAATCGAGGCGGTGGCCGGGCTCCCGTCGGGGCCAAGAAGGACCACCGTCTCAGCCATGCTGGTGACGCCCACTCCCACCACTCGTCCCTCCGGCGCGGCATCTAGCGCCGCGCTGATTGCTCGCATGGCGGCGTCGAAGAGGTCGGCAGGATCGGCCTCGGCTCCGGTGGGAACCGGCTGCCAGGGAGTTGGAGCCTTGCCCCAGGAAATCTCCTCGCCATCCCGGCCGACCACTGTCGCCTTGGTCATGGTCGTTCCCACGTCGATCCCCACTAGCAACTCGGGAAACACGCTTGACATCGTTGGTGAAACCTGCAAGGTTGCGAAAGGTTTACGGACAGGAGAGGAGTGCATGAGCTTCAGCACCGACGGTGTGGTCCCAAACAGCGCCGCTGCCGGCACTGGGACGCCGGTCATCGCTGTAAGGGGCATCGCCAAGCACTTCGGCAGCATACAAGCGCTGCGAAGCGTGGACCTGGACGTTCACCAAGGAGAAGTGGTGGGGCTGATAGGCGACAACGGCGCCGGCAAGTCGACCCTGGTGAACATCCTCTCGGGGGCTCTACAGCCGAACGCCGGCACGATCCTGTTGGACGGCGAGCCGGTGACGTTCGCCTCCTCCCTGGAGGCCCGCCGGGCAGGTATCGAGACCGTCTACCAGGATCTCTCACTGGCACCAGACCTGAACGTATGGCAGAACATCTTCCTCGGCCGCGAGAAGACGGTGAAGGGACCTCTCCGCTTCATGGGCTGGCTCGACCGCCGCTCGATGGCCCGGGAGGCGGAGGCCGATCTCGAGCGGACCCACATCCGCATCGGCTCGGTGACCTCACTGGCAGGGCGGCTCTCCGGCGGCCAGCGCCAGGCCATCGCGGTAGGGCGGGCGGTTTCCTGGGGCTCGCGGGTCCTCCTCATGGACGAGCCCACCGCCGCCCTCGGGGTCGAGCAGCAGGAGACGGTGGGAGAGCTGGTCCGTTCGGTGTCATCACATGGGGTGCCCGTCCTCCTGATCACCCACAACCTGCCCCAGGTGCACAGGCTCGCTGACAGGGTCGCGGTGTTGTTCCACGGACACGTGGTGGCCGACCTTCGCTGCTCGGAGGTGACCGTAGACGACATGGTGAGCTGGATCACCGGAGCGGCCCTGGGAGCGCAGCACCATGCGGATTAGAAGGCCGCCGGGCCCGAGACAGGGGCTGGGTCATGTCGGTTAGGTTGCCCTCGGCGTTGACGCCCGCAGGGACGGTGACCGAGGGTTCCGGTCCGGAGGGCGAGGAAACTGGGCGATCAGCGTTGCTCAACGCCATTGACCGCTTCGGGGACTACTGGATGCTGGGCGTGTTCGTCGTCATGGTCTTGGTGTTCGGGTTCCTCTCGCCCTCCCACGACCTGTTCACTCGGGCCAGCTGGCTGAACATCTCCCAGTACGCAGTGGAGTTCCTGCTGCTTGCCATCGGCCAGACTTTCGTGATCATCACCGGTGGCATCGACCTCTCCGACGGGGCCGTGCTCGGCTTTACGGGCATGGTCTCGGGAGTGGTCATGCAGGGCCTTCTCAGCGCGCACACGAACGTCACGCTCACGACCGTGGCCGGTTTCGCGACCGCCCTCTTGTTGGGCGCCGTTATCGGCTTTGTCAACGGCTTCCTCATCACCCGGCTCAAGCTGCCCCCCTTCATCGTCACCCTGGGTACCCTCACTGCCATCGGGGCGGGGGCGACCCCGTTGATCAACGGCGGCAACGAGGTCATCAACCTTCCATCCCAGATCGGCACCATCGGCCAGACCCTGATCGGCGGCTGGGTCTACGTCCCAGTGCTGGTGGCAGCGGTGAGTTGCGTGATCATGGGCCTGGTCCTGCACCGCACCCGTTTCGGGTTGCGCACCTATGCCATAGGCAGCAACGGCACAGGCGCACGGCGCGCCGGCGTCGGCGTTGACAACCACCTGGTGAGGGTCTACATGCTTTCTGGGCTCCTGGCCGGCTTGGCAGGGATGATGGTGATGGCCAATTTCACCGACGCCTCTCCCTTGGCCGGTCAGAACGATGAGCTCAACGCCATCGCCGCGGTTGTCATCGGGGGCGCTAGCCTTTTCGGGGGACGGGGCCACATGCTCGGCACGGTCGTGGGGACTTTCATCATCGCCCTCTTGGTCACCGGCCTTGTGCTGGTGGGCGTCAGCGGCAGCTGGCAAGAGGTGGCCACCGGCGTCATCGTGGTCGCCGCTGTGGCGGGCGACCAGGTGCGGCTGCGGCTGGCGGAGCGCTGAGCCACGACGTCCCAACTGATCCCGCACATAGAAAAGAAGGAAGGAAGAAACATGACCCATAGACGTTGGTTCAATGGCCTGCGGTCGCGTGCCGCGATCGGGATAGCAGTGCTCGGCCTTGTTGCCAGCATGACGCTCGCCGTCACAGCAGGTACAGGGGCGGCGACAGCCGGTGCCGCCACCAAGTACACGATCACCCTGATCCCCGGCCTCACCACGGACCCCTTCTACATCACCATGCACTACGGTGCGATCCAAGAGGCCAAGAAACTTGGGGTGACCCTCAAGTGGGCCGGCGCTACCACTTGGAACTTGGAGCTGCAGATCCCTGTGGTCAAGTCGGTACTGGCTAGCAAGCCCAACGCCCTTCTCATCGCCCCGACTGATGACGTAGCCCTGTTCAACCCGATCGACCAGTACGTGAAAGCCGGGATCCCGGTGATCGCGGTGGACACGACCCTCAAGAACACCTCGATACTGGCCTCGGCGATCAGTTCGGACAACTACCAGGGCGGCGAGGCTGCTGCTGACGCGATCGCCAAGCTTTCCCACAACAAGGGGCAGGTGGCGATTATCAACGTCGAAAAGGGTGTCTCCACCACCGACCTGCGCCAGTCCGGCTTCCTCTTCGAAATGAAGAAGTACGCCAACATGAAGGTGGTCGCCGCGGACTACGACCAGGACAGCCCGACCACCGCAGAGACGCTGGCGAGGGGCCTCATCCTTTCGCACCCGGGCCTGGTAGGCATCTTCGGGACCAACCTGTACTCGGCCGAAGGCGCCGCTAAGGGTGTCGACGCCGCTGGTGCCAAGGGCAAGGTCTTCGTGGCCGGCTACGACGCCGAGCCCGCCGAGGTCACCCTGCTCAAGCAGGGCGTCATCAACATCCTGGTCATCCAGAACCCCGCCATGGAAGGGTCCCTGGCTGTCCAGTACGCCTACGACTTCCTGACCGGGCACAAGTCCGTGATCAAGAAGTCGGTGTTCCTGTCGAACGTGGTGGCCACGACCGCCAACGCCGGCAACCCAGCGGTTTCCGCGTACTACTACAAGACCTCCGCTTAAGTTCGAAGGTCTGCCTCCCACGCCCGGCCGGAGCATGCCGACTCAGTCGGCCTTCTGGCCGGGCGTGGGCACCTTGGGTCCTCACACCGAACCTCTAGCCGACATCCCGTGAGAACCGGCGCACAGGAGTGCCTACGCGCAGAGCACTTGCGTAGCACGGTCTAAGACTCCGGCATACCCAGGCGCAACTGGGCCCGTTCAAGCCTGCGTGCGACACCGAGGCTCTCCGGTGTGCTATCACAGCTGGCATGGGCCGTTTACTCAAGTTGCATCGCCTGGTCCCACCCGGGCGAAAGGCGTTGATCGTCGCGATGGATCAGCCACGTGCGATACACGTCGCCGCACTGGCTGAGCCTGGCCGAGTCCTACATGACCTGCAATCCGCCGACGTCGACGCGTACTTGCTGACGATGTCGACCGCCCGGCATTTCGAGAGCCATCTCGCCGGTCGAGCCGTAGTGATCAGCGTCAGCCAGGATCACCAAGAGCCGCAGCAGGTGGTGGAGCAGGCTGTCGCTTTCGGTGCATCTGGGTTGAAGTACGAGGTCTACCCCTACTGCGAACTCGAAGTCGCCACGATGCGGAGCTTGGAAGCCTTGGCAATTCATGCTGATCGCTGGAGTCTGCCTGTCATGGCAGAGGTGGTTCCGGGGGGATTCGAGCAGATCGCCCTTCACACGGCATCCAACCTCCGCCAGTCAGTCAGGAGGGCGGCAGAAGCCGGCGCCGACCTTGCGAAAATCCCGCCTCCCTCTGAAGGAACACTCTCAGAAGTCACTGAATACGCGTCGATACCCGTGTTGCTGTTGGGGGGCGCGCGGCGCGGCGATCTTGACGACATGCTGGCCCGGGTCCGACAACTTGGCCCCTGCGTTGATGGCCTGGTGTTCGGTCGCTACGTCGTGGAGGATCCTGAGCCCGCGAAAGTCGTCGCCGCGCTCCGGAAGGTTCTTGACTCTGTTGGTTAGTTGTCAAACCATCGGTAAGCGGCCCCAGGCCCGCAGGCACTGTTTCAGGAACTTCACGAAGAACTAGCCAACCTCGCGACCGCGGCTTGTCGGCGCGGTATGTCGGCCCCGGAGCTCCCGAGAGCTGGGGACCTATCCAAACCGGCCAGCGAACCTACCGAAGGTGCTGCTACCCCGATAGCGGCGATATCAATCGGGCGTCGCCGTCGAACCCGAGGAATCGCGGTTCTTCTTCGATGATCACGTCGGGCCGGTCCTGAAGGGCCGGCAGGCAGCCTTCGGAGACGACGAGACGCTCCACCGCAAGCGTGTTCCTGATGTGCACCAGGCGCAGATCCTCCGCCGTGAACGGCCGCAGGGTATCGAGCATGGCTCCGATGGCGTCGCGGTCGGTCGGCACGGTCAGCGGCAAGCGCATGTCCTCAGGAAAGCATGCGGTGATGGCGTTCACGGCGGTCACCTCTAGGTCGACTTTCTCGATCAGCTGCGGCGTGGTGACGTCGATGAAGCCGAGCCCGCAGGCGTTGCCCTCCGAGGCAGGGGTCAGGTCGCGCACGAATATCCGCGTGATGCGGGGCCGGTCCCGTTTCACCTGCCAGGGGCCGAGGGCGCGTCCGATGACGTTCGGGTCCAGTCCCGCGCCACTGATGTCCTTGCCCATCTCGTCGACGATGAGCAGGTCGATGTCGTCGAGGGGGAGGCCGGGGAGGAGCCCTCGCGCGACTTCCTGGAGGGCCAGCTCGCCGGACTCGATCTCGGGGCCGAGCAGGAGCCGCACCTCGCAGGCCCTGTGCTGCTGGTTCTCCAAGATGGCGACCCCGAACAGGACCGGCACCAGTCGGAGAAGGGCGACTGCGGCCTCGTGGACGATCTCGCCGAGGTCGCGAGCCACGCCCGCCCTGTGCAGCCGGTCGGCCCCCTCCTGGTTGCCCAGGCCGATACACAGCATCTTCATGAGGCCGCTGCCCATCGGCCCAGCGAAGTCCGTGTGTGGCTTCACCCGGTTGACGATCACGATGCCGTCGGCGCCGGCGGCGAGCCGGTCGAAGCACAGTGGGATGTCGCCCACAGCGCCCACCGGCACCACTTCCATGGTGGCCCGGATCGGTGCACCGACCGCCTCCGATGTGATGCCAAACCCCGCCAGAACCTCCGTTTGGCCGGCCGCGGTCGCGCCCCCGTGGGAGCCCATCGCCGGCACTATGAACGGTTCGCAGCCTGCGGAGCGCAGTTCGCCGACGATGGCTCTCACTGCGGGCAGCAGGCCGTCGACGCCCCGGCTGCCGACGGCCACCGCGATCCGCGCGCCCGCGGGTGGGCTGATGACGGGAGCGAGCCGCCGCCATTCGCGGACCACCTGCGCAGCCACGTCGACGGGCGGCGGCACTGTGAAGACCTGACGCACCAGGCGTACCCGCGGCAGGTCCAGCTCGCCGCGGTGCAGCGAGCGCACGACCGGCGGGACAATCACCGGATCGTTACGACTTCCTGGTCGGAGTCCACGTCCAGCACGTCACCGTCGCGGATCTGTTCGAAGTCTTCGGGGGCGCAACGCACCAACGGCACACCGACGACCACGGCGCTGGCCACGAGCACCGTGTCGAACTCCGCGACCACGACGGCAACCGGTGCGGTGCCGGCCTTGGCCAGCTGGTAGAGACCGTCGGCCTGGACCACCGAGCTCCCCTTGCCGCCCGGACAGACGAGGACGGCGCCGGCAATGGACCGGCCCTCGATGGCGTGACCGGCCTCGATGACGGTTCCGGTGGGCGGGTCCACGAGGTAGAAGCACATGGCGTCGGTGGACACGACGGCCGGTCCGGACGCCTTGCCAGGCGCCGCGCCCCGGCAACCGAGCACGGAGACTTCTCTGGCACTCATGACGTCTCTCCCTTGATGGCGGCCTCCACGCAATCACCCACGCTGCGCAACGCGAACTCCATGTCACGCCGCTGCGTGTAATACGCGCCCTTCAGCGAGTCGGTGACGCCCTTCTTGCCGGCCAGGTGCTTCCAGACCACCTGGTCGATGCAGGTGTCGGGGACCAGATGGCCCCCGGCCTTCTCGATCACCTCGGCGACGCCCATGCGCGCGGCAAGCTCCTTGGCATAGAACGACGTCATGACCCAGAACTCGGACTTGAACTGCCGGCCGCCGATCCGGTCGGCGATCGCCCGGAGCTGGTCGAGCGACAGGTGCGGGCAGCCGAGCAGCGCGAAATCGAT
>OBLT010001824.1_pt1 | contig 13440 bp, 18 predicted proteins | sample 1518721 | NCBI WGS metagenome assembly OBLT01 (sample SAMEA3539307, study PRJEB22396) | soil metagenome | biome: tundra; feature: field; material: soil | place: USA | collected 2010-05 | depth 0.15 m | reverse complement strand
TGTAGGAGCCGCCTGAGAATGTAAGCTGCTGATCCAGCACGTTGTAAATCAGCACTGGATAGGGCTTTGAGAACTTGTGAACGTAGACCGCTTTCCCGCCTTCATTTCCGAGATGGTCTTTGATGGTGAAGTACTCGATCACCCGGACTTCGCCCAGCGTTTCCGTTTCGTGCGGCGCCTTGATGCCAAACTGCCGAAGGTCTACCGCCTGGTCCCCGCCTTCGATGAATAGCTGCGTCCGCTTCTCGTTGAACGCGAGTAGCGCCTTTTTGAAACCGGATAGCGAGACGGTGAACAGCTTGCCCACGGGCTTGATAACCAACTTCCGCAATTCCCCGCAGGCCGCCAGATGCTTGTGGTAATGCACTTCGGTTTTCACTGTCACCACTTCTTCGGATGGGCGGCCGTGGAAGTCTGTATAGGCTTCTGAGGCTTGAGAGGCCGGGTTTGGACGTTTCGCTTCCGCTTTCCAGCCCTTCATGAAATCGCCCCACGCATGCCGCCACTCTTCACGCTGCGCGATAGAAGGCGTCAGGTTCGTAGTACCATGCCGCGCCGCCGCCGATTTCATCGCAGACACGCCCGCGCGATATGCGTCAGATGGATTCCGCCGCGCCGCCCTTTCGGTATAGGCTTCGGAGGCTGAAGCAGCGGGATTGCGCTTGCCGCGATTCTTAACCGAAAATTCGCGCACCTGCGCCGCAGTAAACCAATTACTTCCGCCGCCCCAACCGGGTTCCGGAGACGCCCAATAGAGCTTCTGTTTTTTGATTCTGCCGGTTTGCCGAAGCTGCGAAGCGCGCCGCTTTACTTCTCCTTTGCTTTCATACGGACCCACCAGTTCCGAACCACTGGAGTCTACTAGCGAGTAGAACGCTTTCGATTTTAGCCCCTTGGTTGTCACGCCGCCACCTTCGAGGCCAGTACGGACAACGGGAAAGTCCCTGATTTACGCGAAGGTCGAACAGACGACAATAGACCATGGACTTCGGCTATCCGCATCTTGGGCAATCGGCACAAGACTGGTTCTTGGAGCGCAGCGCGGCAGAAGCCGAGAACATTCGAAGAGATGCGCTGTCTAGTATTCGCGCCTACCAGCGCCGCGTGTTTCAGGAGCGGACGCCCCTGTTCAATCCAGCGTTTGAGATCGCCAAACAGCATATCCGAGAGATGACGGCGGGAGAACTGCATGAGATGCACTGCGCGGGTAATCGGATGGCCTGCGAAATTTTTAGCTTCCTGTATCACCGCCACGACCCGACGAAGCAAGCCATCGAAACCGTCAAGAGCGAGTATTTCCAGAGCATCGGCACCGGCCAAACCTTCACCGATGGATCGGACATCGAGTTTTAGCCGCTGCTTCATGCCGCCACTGCCCGCCTTCTTTTGCGGATACCCTTGCTCACCCGCGAGTAGCCGCGCTTCGTATCACCCACAAAGGAACTTGCGGCGTAGACTCCGAATGCAATCACGAGCCATTCGCCAACGCCCCATGTCGAGAGATCCGTACCACCTGAGAACAGCCCTGTTCCCAGCAGCCCGGTACCGTCCATCGAGAATGCGCCCATGCCGCGCGCGCAATTGCAGCCGAGGCCCTTCGCCTGGACCATTTGAGGATAGAGAGCCAGTTGCGCCGGCAGGTATACTCCCAGTCCGGGCATATCCATTGCTTGCATGATCGGTTGCAATTGCGAGCCGGGGTCCAACACGGAATCATAGGGGCACGGGAACCCTGAGACGTACTGCCCCAGACCTTGCGAGTTGATGACGTTGCAGCCCATATTTATCTCCCGTAGATCCTCGGCCCACCAGAGGGAGCCACCATCAGGAAGAACACTCCACCGCCGAGCACCAGCCAGAGCCAGGTGGGAATACTGCTCCAATCGAAACCGGACGATACCGGAACCGCCGTGATGTTCGCGGATGTATCGGAAACCGTAGCGGCGAAGTTGGCTTGCCCTTGCGCGTTTGCCGCCGCGATTGCCGCATCTACTGAAGGGTTCGAAGGATCGGCCGGAGCAGACGGCGCTGGAAGTGGACTCACCGGAGAATAGACGAGACCCGGAGTCATCAGCGCTTGCGAGGCTTGCACGGTTGCAGTCGAGCAGAAAAATGGGAACTGAAGACACCACATCGCCTCTAATTCGGAGAGGTTATCCGGCATCCCCAACGTCGTGCCCAGTCCCATCGAGTTGAAGGCCCTACGCACGCGCACCCCCGAACAGAATCCCGATGAGCACGCCAATCGAGAACTCAACCAGCGAGCCGGCGAACTCGGTGCTAGACTTTCCAGCGGCGAGCCGCGAGGCTTCGTAAGCCGTGAACAAAGACGCCGCGAGAACCGACCAATGCGAAGGCATCAACGCCGCGAGCACTCCCGCCGCGACATGGACCGCGGCCCCAGGTGCGTAGCTGAATACGTCGGCATAGGCGTGCTGATCCGGTATCCCGATCGCCTGATCGAGAGAGCCGAAATCGAGCATGTATCCCAAGCCGTTAGGATGCACGCTTCACCTTCCGCCTGCGTTTCACTAGCCCCATCTTTTCCGCCAGGATTTCAACGAAGGACGGATTGCGCCGAACCACGTCGCGCGATTGCTGCATCAGCGCCAGGAGCAATTCAGCTAACGCGCCGCTGATTTCCTGCCCGTTGACATTCACTGTTGCCACGGACTGAGGCGGCATCTGAACCACACGAGGCCCGGCGCGCAATCCATCGTACTGCACGCGCTTTGCCCCGTCACCGAGAATCGAGTAAGCTTCACCGACTTCTTTAAACATCCCCGCCGCCCAGTCCTTGCAGTCCGGGTTCACATCAGGATGGAATTTCTTCGCCAGGCGCAGGTATGCCGCTTTCACGGCTTCCGCTGTGGCGTTTCGTTCCAGCCCGAGGATGCGATAGTAGTCTTTCATTTCCCGCCCATCAAAAGAGCAAAGCCGAAGATGCCAGCCGCCGCAAGCACCATCCAAGTTGTCGCGCTCGTGCCGGTTGCCGGAGTGGCGGGGAGGATCGTCCCGGTAGGCGAAGAAGCGGTTGTTGGCGTGATCGTCATGGAATCCTGAAGCACCGGCCCGATTGGGTACTCTCCGCCGAATGCCGGATTAGTAGCCGCATCGACAGCCGGGGTTGTGCCACCGCTCGCCGCCGTAAACGCATCAGTGAAATCATCACCCAGGCCGCGCATCCGCGCGTAAGCGCCGAGCCCGGCGAAGAATCCAGACAGGCCATAAGCCGACGTGAGCGCCGGCCCCATCGCGGCCCAGTATTGCGCGAGCGTCATGTTTTGCGAGAGATCGAGGGAAGGAAGATTCGGCACAGCCTCGCCAGACGGCAGAGCCAGGCCCAGGTACGTATTGAAGCGGTACCCGCTTGAAGTGGCCGACATTCCAGATCCCGTGAAATTCGGATCCGTTGCAATACCGGATTGCATATTTGCAAGGACGGAAGAAAGCGACGAGCTGGATTGCGAAGGAGGCGCAGCCGTTGGAACCGGAGCCGTAACCACCGGGCCGTCCGTCGTGACAGTCGTTGAAACCGGCGTAACGGTCGAAACCGGCGCAACCGCAGCCGGAGCGACGACGGCCGGCACGAACAGCCACTCGTAGAGGAAGTACCCGCCGACCGCCACCGCGCCCAGCGTGACAATATTTCCCATCGAAGAGCCTGGATTACGACGGCGTTTCATTTTTTACCTCTGAACATAAAGAACAGCGCCACAGCAGCCGCGCCGAGCACTAGCGCCGTGGTCTGCCCAATCGACACGGAGCCGATTGAAAAGCAGGAAGTATCGCCAAAGAAAGCGATAGACACATCCGAGCAAGACGAAACCGGAGCCGCTGTAGTTGACGTGGCAGCAAGCGCGGCCGCCGCAATCGCGTTCAGAATGTTCTGCGTTTGATTCGCCGTGAGATTCTGCGCATCCGACAGCGGGATACCCGCCGCGCTCAGATCGGCTTGCGGAATGTTCCCGTAATCCTGGTAGGCATACACGCCGCCTGAATTCACGAGGAGTTGCAGGTCCCCGGTTGAAGACAGCGTACCGGCAGGACTTGAGGCGCTATAGGCAGACACCGCCGGCAACGTAGGAAGCGGATCGGCCAGAACCGGAGCCGGAATAGCGAGAGCGGCCATTAGCGATTCCCCCCCATCAGAAACAGTGCAACAATCGCCGCGCCCAGCACCAGCGCCGTGGTTTGCCCGATTGAGACAGAGCCGATTGTGAAGCAGGACGTATCGCCGAACAGCGCGAAGCCGCAAGCGGAAGCCGGTACTGCCGCGGTGGTTGAAACCGAAACAGGAGAAACCGAAACAGGCGAAATCGGCGCCGGTGACGCTTGCGTTTCACCAGGCATCGCACCGGCCTGCACGTCGAGCGCGGCAGGAAAGTTGGTAACCTCGGTGGGCAGGTTCGTCCCGTTGATGGAATTCAGCAGCGCCTGATAACCCGGCGTCAGTGTCGATATAGAGCCAACATTTTGCAAAAACTGTAGACCTTGAGCTTGCGACCAGCCGAGCTCCTGAAAGACGGTAGGCCATGGATTCGCAGCGGCTGAGCCATTGCCCCCATATTCATTGCTCTGCAAGGCGGCGAGCAATGCAAACGCATAGTTCAGGTCTCCGGTCGTAATGCGAACTTGAGGGGCGCCGCCATTGGGCATTTGCGTGTACCACGCATTACTTGGCAGATTGCTCCCCACAAACGCCGGGTTGCCATCCCAAACCGTGGTCCAGTCAGGACCTGTAGCAGAATTCTTGAGATATGCCAGATAGTTTTGAGTACCCGGCGTTAAATTCTGAGGGGCACCCTGGACGAACGGCGGAGGCTGGGTTGGATTCGGACCTGTATAGTTTGGAGTACCCGGCGCTAAATCCGCGCCCAAGCCCATCAGCCGATAGCCACCGTTTAAACGTCTCATCCGAACACCACCAAGAGAAGAAGTAGCGCCGCGCCAATCAAAAGCGGCGTGGTCAGATCCGAAGGAATGCCGGCTGAAGTGAGTGCCGAAGCCGCCACCGATTCGGCAGAGGAAGCCGAAGAAGCCACGCTATCGGGCTGCACATCGGGATCGTTTGCAATGGGATCACGGTAACCTGAGAACCAGTTCCAGCAGTCTCCCGGTTGAGGTTCACCCGGATATCCCAGCAGCGTAGAGGTTGCGGACTGCTTCCAAGTGCAGGCCCCCGCTTGACGATCCGTGATGCAGCGGACTCCGGCGTTACCAGTTCCCGGTTGCCCGCAGGTCGCTTGGAGTTGTGCCCACACCGCGTCGAAGTTCGCGAGAGCAAGCGCTTGTTGCGAAGCGTAGCGCGGAGAGTTCGAGAAGTAGGCCGCGATGTTTTGCTCCAGGGCCAACTCTGCCTGGTTCGCCCATTGGGATGTTTCGATGCATGTCTGACCGCAGCCGGAGTTCTTGATAATCTCGGTGATGATAAGCGTAGCCGCGGCTATCGCCGTCCCGATGATCGGAACCGCCGAGGCCGCGATCAATCCGCCAATCGCAGCGGCCCCCACACCAACCGACGCCGCGCCGGAGATAATCCCCGTCGTGTTCGTGGCGTTTTGCACGTCGCCCAGGCCGTAGTAATCGTACTCGAATCCGTAGGCCGGCAGTGATGGTGTGAGGTTCACGTACATTACTTTTTACTCAGCATCGGAATCAATAACATGGCAGCCAGAGCCAACCCGCCCAATAAAAGGACGGAGGAACTGACTCCACCGAGCGAAGTGCCGGAGGTCAAGCTGGAGAGCAGCGAGCTCGCCACTGAAGAACTTGCGGGCGCCGTCAAGCTCGTGCCGCCAGGTCCGGTATACGTTACCGTGGGAGCTACCACTTTGCCAACCAGGCTGATGCCGGAATTCATCAACGCGAGTTCCGCCGCCGTCACGCCAGGGGAAGCCGGAGCCGATCCACCATCGGAAGTCATGGTAGTGGTTGTTTCGCTGATGTCGGTTGTTGTGTCTCCCGAACCGTCATCCTGTCCCAGTCCTTCGTTTTCCCAGTTCATGCCTTGCATACCATGTAGCCCCCTGTACCCGGAGTCCTGATCCGCGATCGCTTCGCCTTCGGAGCTCCAAACCTGTTTCAAATACTGCCGGCGCTTCGGGACTTCCCATCCCGGATACTTCCCGTGTGACGCATCGAGCACAAGGCGCATTCCGCTTTCAAGGATTGCTCTTGGGTAGACGTGCGAAAAGATCTCCGGTTCATGCGGATTCACTGCTACTGTGACGATCTCCCACGGCACACCCAATTGATCGAGCATGGCGCAAATCAGCGTGGTGAAGACGGCGCAATCGCCGCGCGGCTTCTCCATGCGAAGTGCCGCACCGGGATTGATGAGCAGTTGCAACTCGTGCCCGTCCCCGACTCCCCACAACTGCATGAGCTTCGAATGGTGGACGAACTTCAAGGCGTGCTTGACCCACCACCAAACGCACTCGGCTTTGCCGCCCGGCGAATTCGAATCGCCGACCAGAGCCGGGGCACCGGGGCGGTTCCCAAAGCGCTTAACCGCATCGGCCGCCGCTTCCTGCACGGCCGGGTCTGAAGCGGACTCGCGGACCAGGCCGCACATATAAAGGATAGTCTCGCGGGTTGCTTCGAACGGATCTGAGAGCGAAGCCTGGAAGAATCCGGGGTTCTCGCGCAGCATGGACGCTGCTAAACCGTCGCTGATCCGGGGAGAGACAGCTTGCACGCGTTCATTGTCGCAGCTATTTGAAAACGCGGCAAATGGGGTAGGAGTAGTGTAGTGTATACTACCGACAGGGCACAGAATTGCACGAACGGGACACGTTTTTGCACGTTTTTGCACAGAAAAGGGAGAAAATCAGTCATGTCGCAGCGGAAAAAGCCGGGAGAAAACGGCGGAAACCTTTTGGAAATGGAACCGAGTGCAGCCGTCACAGATGACGCGCCCGTTGAAACTCAGCCGGAAAGCGAACGGCCGGCCGAAACTGCCAAGCCAGAGCCGGAAGCCGCCGCGCAGCCCCGGCAGAAGCGAACCGTTACCGGATGGGACCGCGTGCGAGCAATTCCAAAAGCAGACTGGGGGACCAGAGCGTTCCTCTACATCTACTGCCTGGAGCCAATCTGCGACCTGAAAGGCGGGGGAGAAAAGAAATATCTCGTCAAGCTGAAAGAGCCGATCTTTGACGAAGACGCGATCATGATCGACTATGGCAGCGGCAAGTACCGCATCACCTTGAACTACCGCAAGCCAGCCGCCGACAAGCAAGACCAGATCGATTCATGGGAAATCGAGATCTACAACCCGAAGTACCCGCCGAAGATTCCCGAATCAGTCTGGATGAACGACCCTCGGAACGCCCGATGGAAAGCACTCCTACCAAGAGAGGAACCAGCCCCACCGCCTACCCCACTTGGTTCGATGGCCGAAACGTTCAAAGTCTTTTCAGATATGCGCAAAGACGTGCGCGACGAACTGAAGCCAGCCGAGGGAGCCGCGGAGCCGAGCAAACCGCAAGACGCTCTCGATACCGCTATCAAAATTCTGCAATTGCAGAACGGGAATAGCAACCCGATGGTGGCCCTGTTCCAAACACAGATGCAGATGTTTCAGGCCCAGGCCGAAGCCGCCCGCGTGCGAGAAGGTGAGTTGCAGAAGGAAATGCGCGAGCAGATGCGCGCCCAGCAGACCGCCAAGCCGGAGCCCACCGACCGGGTAGACGACATCGTTAAGACAGTGGAAAAGCTGCAACCGCTCATCGAGAAGTTCATGCCGAAGGCCGCCGAAGCCGCCGGCCAGGTGATCCATGGACGCAGGCCGCAATGGTGGGAGAGCCTGCTTGAGAACGCGGCCCCAACCTTCATGGAAGTCTTAAAGCCTATCGGAGTCGCACTCGCCATGAAGATGGCCGCCGGTTCACCGCCGATCAATGGAGGCTATGCGCCCGTAGGCCCCGCCCCCGTAGCACCAGCGCCAGGACAGCCCGCGATTGCCGGCCCGATTCCTACCCCGCAGCCACCCAAGCTGATTCAGTTCTTGAGCCAGCCGATTGTAATGGGAGCCTTCCAGTCGTATTTTAAGAGCTTCGTTGCAAATGCGAACGACAACAACGGGGGAGACTTCGCGCAATGGATCTTTGACGCCGTGGGCGAAGCGCCACTGGTTGACGCCCGCGCCATGGGCAAAGAGGCCATCCTGAATCTCTTCAAGGCCGCGCCGCAGTGGCCCGCCATGCAGATCCACGAAGCCAAGCTCACGGAATTCTTGGACCAGGCTCTAGCGTGGAAACCGGATGCGCCGACGGCCGAAGACGAAGAAGAGGAAGTTACAGACTTGACGATGTAAAAGCGGGCCGATAGACCATATATACAGAAGTAAAGGAGCCGAGACGAATGGGAACGAACGGAGCATCACCCCTGAAGTACGTAACGACATGCCGGCACTGCGCGCATCAGATCGTAGACCACCCGCTCAACGTGCAGATCGTGGGCCGACCCGATCAACACATTCAGAGCTTTCTCGCCGCGCTGATGAAGCACGTACAGAAGAAGCACCCCGACGCCTGGATGCAAGTACAGGGCATGTGGCAGTTCTTTCTTGGATTTCTCGTATTAGGACAATTCGAGACTGAGGACCCGGCTATCGTTCAGACCGTCCAAGCCTTCGGAGCGCAACTCCGCAACATGGTACGGTTCGCGCCGATCCCTGACGCGGATATCGTAGGAGCCGTAGCTCAACTCGGGTTCACAATCGAAGATCCGAAGCGCGAGCCCGTGATTGCAGCTATGAAAAACGTGCGGGCATATTACGAAGGGACTTTGCAGAAACCACCCAAGCCGGAAGCCGAAAAACCCCTCATCATCCCCTAAACCGTAAAAAGCACGGCATGGTAGAATTTTAACAGGCGTTGGGACGGCAAGCCGAAGCCGTCCCGAGGCCCAATCTTGAAACCCAGGAGCTACCATGCCAAAACCAGCGGAGAAGCCCCAGCAGCCCAAATTCCCCCCACTCAAGAAGCGTTGCAAATACTGTCACGTCACGTTCAGCACGCCACCCACATATAACGGTCAACAGCAGGACTTTTGCGTTGAGGCGCACCGGAAAGCCTTCCACAAGGTGATGGCGCTCCACGAAGGACGAAAGCCGATAGCCGCGATTCTCAAGCGGCAAGAAAAACACATGCGCAAGATCGTGCGGGAAGAACTGAACAGCGTGGACTGGTTTCAATTCGTGCAGGCGTTGACGAAAGAGAATCACCCGATGCGCGAGTTCTTGCTATCCAGCCAGCGCGTTTTGCCGATTAGAACGGAACCTGGTCTCGCCGCCCGCCCTTGAGTTCCGCAATCCGCCGCGCGTACTCTATACGCTTCCGCTTCGGCGTGGCGTGGATGATGGCCCCACCTTCATCGTGCGATTCTCGTTTGTGGTTCGAGACGGCCCAGCAGTATTGCTCGAATGAGGGAACCGTACCGGGGTTATACTGCCGCGTCCGAACCTTGGAGCCGATGCGCTTGAACCCAGCCGCAAGCGCGGCGTTGCACCTTCGGCACCCATACCCCAGGTTCTTTGGTTCGCCGTCCGACTCATCCCCCGACAGGTGCATCACATCCAGCTTGCCACCCGCGCCGCAGACTACGCATTTCTTTGGCCCCTTCACGGCATTCTGTGCGCGGTAGCGCTTCGCCCGGTCGGTGATGTCATTGACAGGCTTCAGGTTGATGACGCGTTTGACGGTGTATGAACCAAGGGCGGTTGTCATGCCCGGATTATATCAGGAAGCCTTGGCGAGGACCTTTTCCTCTTCAACGCTCAACGGATAGCCGAGGGACTTTTTGACTTCGTAAACCTTAGCCCAGGACGCTTGAGAGAAATCCTTATCAAGCTTTGCCTTGATGGCGCTCCACATCTCACGATTCGACGCCTGCCTTGCCGCAACCCGTCCGCCCCAATCTTCCGGCTTGTGTGGGCCAAAACGAGACATCAAATTATCCCACCCAAATTGCGCGACTTCAGCACGCATTTGTTCAACCCATTGAGAGCAGTATTGCTTATCGTGGCGCATCCCAGCCGCCCAGAAAGCGCGTTCATCCCGGCGCTTTTTATCATTGTTGATGTTTGAGAGTTCCAGCTTCCCAGGCCCTTCGGTGTAATAGAGGCCGTCCCGAATTGCCTGCCAATGCAAAGCCGTTTCATCGGCCGCTGCCGCGTTCATACTGAAAAGCACCGGCTTGCCGTATTCCCGCAACCAGGCTTTTTCCGGGGATTCAAGGTGCTCGAATTGCGGCTTCAGGTTTTGCCCAGTGTCGATAATCTCTCGCAGTGTGGGGAACCGTTGATCGAATTTCTTTAAGACTGCTTCCGCATGTTTCACCGAGATGGTCTGTTCCGACAGGGCGCGGGCGAAAACCTTTTCCCCTATTTCAGACGGCGGATAACCACGGAAGCCTGAAAGATGGAATTTGATCAACCCGAGGGCTGTTTCCTCTTGAACCGCAAATGTACTCATGCCCGCCGCCGTTTCTGTGCAGCGTCTGCCTCTTCTTTGGCAATCAAAGCATCAATGTCTTCACGTGTTAGGTTTTTGGGAGCGCGCTTCGCCGGCGGAAGATTCTTTGACTTTTGCCAATCCCGCGCCACGTCCCGGCAGATTCCGACAGCCGCCTTGGGGCTTGAGATATCACGCTTTGCCCGCACGTTGACGTAGTGGACCAGGTAATCGTGGTCCACATCGCCCAGCGCTTCACAGGCCTGTTGGAAGCAGATTGCATCCCCGGATAAGCTCCGACCACCCCGAATCCCCAACATCAGAGGGTCAAATAGCCGCTCGACTTCCGCCGCCCGAGGGTGCTCAACGCGACGTGTATGTCGGTTGTTGTCCTGTATCCCCTGTTGTTTCAACAAACCGTTTCCGGCTTGTGCCTTGAACTGAGGACCAATGAAGTTCACCAGGAGGCTACCTCCTTGTATCACTGCCTCGAAGTGGATGTCAAGATTTGATTTGCACCAGATATCCGAAACTCCTACCGGGATCTTCAGTTTCCGGCTCGCGCCGCCGGCCCGGACGGATATCGGCTTATCCGTCAGCCGCGTGACCGTCTGAGCCTTCGCCGTGGCGTCTTGATCCTCGGCCGCTGTTTCTTCCACGCCCGGCTCAAGAGTCGGCCCCGGCTTGTAATCTGGTAAGGAAGCCCAATTCCGAAACAGAAGAGTAATCCGCCAGATGCCCTTCTTGCGCTGGGTGTACGTGATCAGTTTCCGCTGTGCCAGGCCGAGGATTTCCCGTTGGATGGTCCGCTCGTCGCAGTGGCACTCCTCGACAAGTTGGGCTGTTGTCAAATCCCCTGTGGTTTCCTGAAATGCCTCTGTCTCCTTGACCCGCTCTCCGACTGAATGGGCGAAGATCATCAACAGGAGGTGCGTACAGGCCGCGCCGGAAGAAAGCCGGGGGATTTCAGCCAGTGCAGCAACTGGAATTGGCGCGTAGCCGCTGTAGCGCTTTGGCGCGTAGTTTGTTCGGGCGCGTAAGCTATCAAGCGCGGAGACGGGTTTCGATGACTTGGGAACTGCCGGCGAAGATGCCACAAAAATAATTCGATGGCCTGTTGCATTCCGGTAGATTTTGGTGTATCGTGAAGTTGCCCACCGGAATCAGTCCACTGAGGTGTGGGCAGCCTTGCAGGGGAGACCACACCTCAACCCTTTCTCAGATTTGGAGTTACATGATAATTGCGTGTGGCGACCAGTGTGTGACTGTGTGACCAGCGTGCATCTGAAGCGTTTCGAGATGTTTTCACCGGTCACCACTCCGCAACTATAACCCTAACTCAACAACCCACGCAAGAGGTATTTTTCTTCATCCCGTCGAATGCGACACCCATGTCGCCAAGATCCGACACCCACGTCGCTTTCGGCCGCCGCATCCTTTATGTAGTAAATAAGTCTTAAATAAAGAAAGAGGCGGGCGGGATTTTTGGATTGCTTATAGCCCAAACGCCACAAGCGACGGAATCCCGCCCGCCTTCCATTTTTTGGAGTAGAATCAAAACCGGAATGCAACAGCAGCCCCTATTCCGAACCGGCAAGCAGCGGGAGTCGAAAGTGCGGGAGATCGACAGCCAGAACCTTCAGGCGGCCCGGATCATTTTGGAACAGCAGTTGGGAGGTTTAATGGAGGAATGGGCGCGGCGGACGCTCACACCCAACGCCGATAATCGCTCCGACGTTCACGGATCTGAGCCCGCGCCCGCCGCTCAACCAAATTACGCGCCGCAGTTTCCGCTACACGCTCACCAATAAACAGCAGGCCGCCACGGGTCACGGATTTCTTGATTGAGCATTGAAACTTCGGCCAACCTTGAGCTTTCTGAATTCTACCGACGCTGATCTCCGGGCCGATCCACACAAGATGCTGCTGGCGGTAATTTGTGCGCTTCCATTGGAGATTCAGCCGCAGCCCCCACGGTTCAATCATGGCTTTTACCTTTCGCTTGCCCAGCCTTGCGCGCGATCTGCCTACGCTTCGCCGGGCTCAGTTTCGCCGCCCGTGCCTTACCACCGGCCCGTGCAATCTCGACCCGCCGCGCCTTCGTTAGTGATTTCGCGCGCGCCTTCCCGCCATTGCTCCGCATTTCAGTTAAGGAGTTCAGCGCCTCAATAAGGGTCTTCCATTGTTTCTTCACTGAGGTTATGGTACTACTTGTTTGCTTTCTTTGCAAGAAGGTATTGACAGAAAGCAAGAAAAGGCCGTACTATCGGATTGTGAATAAGGTTTTCGGAATCGGTCATCAGCAGATCTACCAGGGCTCCAAGCCTGTCCGAGACCCGGAGTACCGCCGCTTCATTCGCAGCCTGCCTTGCGCCGCGTGCGGCAAGTCGCGTTTCATTGACTGCGCGCACACCGGGCCGCATGGATTAGGGCAGAAGGCTTCAGACCTCGATTGCATCGGCCTGTGTGCGCGTTCGTGCCATCATGAATTCGATGCGGACCCGCGCGGCTTCGCAGTGAAACACAAAATGGACATTCCGGCCCTGATCCGAAAACTCAACGCATTCTGGTTTGAGAAACTGAATGGAGGCGTAGCGTGAAAAAGGTTCTTTTGCAGACAACCCTTGCGAAATTGAAGGATGCCGGAGCGTGCCAAAGACATTACCAATACTTAGTTGAATGCCTAGGAGGCACCAAAGCCGACAGACAAGCTCCATTGAATCTGTTGACGATTCTCCAACACAACGGCGTTGAGGATGCGCTTTGGGCTTTGCGTTACTGCGAAGGTTACCTGAAGGTCGCCCGCTTTATGGCTGCCGATTTTGCGGAAGACGTGCTGCCGATCTGGCTGAAACGACATCCAAACGATGAGCGCCCAGCAAAGGCGATAGCAGCAGCCAGAAGAATAGGAGCCGCCGACGCCTACGCCGCCGCCGCCGCCGCCTACGCCGCCGCCGCCGCCGACGCCTCCCACGCCGCGACT
>OBLT010001823.1_pt1 | contig 13442 bp, 12 predicted proteins | sample 1518721 | NCBI WGS metagenome assembly OBLT01 (sample SAMEA3539307, study PRJEB22396) | soil metagenome | biome: tundra; feature: field; material: soil | place: USA | collected 2010-05 | depth 0.15 m | reverse complement strand
ACCACCGAGATCTACACTCTTTCCCTACACGACGCTCTTCCGATCTAGCGCGGGGCCTGCCTGGGGTCCCGATGGGGCAACGTTGATCGCGCGCTGGAGAAGATCGGTGGCCTGGGCATAGTCGCGCTTGCCGTAGGCGCGCATTCCCATGTAAACCAGCGCCGACGCAACCTCTGGGCGGTCGCCCAGCGACACTGCCTTGGTGTAGAACGCGAGGGCTTCGGCGGGGCGGCTACGCTTCGCCTCCAGATCGCCCAACTTCACCAGCCCGGCGGCATACGCCGCGCTCTGCTGGCCGGAAACTTCTCCGCGGATCGCCAGGGCCGATTCCAGCAGCGCCTGCGCCGTTTCGTACTTCCTCAGGTTCTCGTAGACGGCCGCGGCATGCTCCAGAATCTCGTGGTTCTTCTGCGAGTTGGCCGCGCGGATGGTCGCGTCTACCTCGGGCGGGAGGGTCAGCGGCGGCTGTTCCTGCGCCCGCACGGCGGCGAACGGCGCCACCAGCAGGGCGGCCAACAGCGCGACGAAGGCCGGCGTAGCGCCCCGAATGGGCTTACGGTTGGTCCGCGAATCCAGGATCGCGAGCAAACGCCCCTCCAACTGCGACCGCCGTGCCATGGCCACCGCCGCGCAGGCGCTCACGGGCGCGGTGTGCATGGAGCGTGCGACTTCCAGCAGATGGCTGGCGTACTCGGAGGCGCGCGCGCCGGCGCTCAGCACCAGGTCATCGGTGGCGCGTTCGCGCTCCTTCAGGAACTCGCGCCAGGCGATCCACGCCAGCGGGTTCCACCAATTGAGGGCCAACGCGGTACGCGCCATCAGGTGGGTGGCCGCGTCGCCGCGGCGCACGTGCGCCAGTTCATGCAGGAGCACGATGCGGCGGCGTTCTTCGCTCCAATCGGCGGAGTCGGCCGGCATGAAGACGGTGGGACGCAGGAATCCGAAGGTCATGGGCATGCCGCCCGATCCGGTTTCGAGCACCGGCACGTCGTGAGGAATGTCGAGGGACTGCGCCAGGCTGGCCGTGAGTCCGCCATCGTCGAAGGGCCGCGCCCGGCGCCGGGTACGCCAGAGGGATCCATAGGCCACCAGCATTTTCAGGAACGATGTCGCCGCCCCCGCGGCCCAGATCAGCATCAACCAGAACCTCGCATCCGGCCGCGGAGCCGACGGCGGTGCGGTAGGGGTCGAGTGGGCGACGGTGGCAACGGTTTGAGGCGAGTCGTCCGCGGCCGCGAAGCCGAAGGCGCGAAACACCACGCCCGTATTGGCCGGCAGAATTGCCGTGAACACCGGCAGATGCAAGGCCGGGAGCGAAAGAGACAGCAGCGGCAACGCCAGTACGGCCGCGGCGGCCGCGGTCCATACCAGGTGCCGGGCGGCAGCCGAGCGTCCGCGCAGCAGGAATGCCATCATCCATGCGGCGCCCAGCACGACGGTGCTCTTGAGTGCCGCGCTCATGAGAATCGAGAACCACACCAATCCGTTCCAGCCCAACATTTTATTTCTCCTCCCGCTTGGCCTTTTCGATCATCTCCGACATGCGGTCCAACTCCTGGCGCGTCAACCGCGTCGCGGAGACGTCCAGCAGCGCCGCTACAATCTCCTCCGGTGACCCGGCGAAGAAGGTGTCCAGCAGGTGTTTCACCGCCGACCGTTTGGCCTTCTCGCGCGCCACCACCGGCACGTACACGTATTTCAAACCTTCCGCCTGATGTTTGACATGTCCCTTTTCCTCGAGCACGCGAAGCATGGCGCGCACCGCCGAGTAGCCCGGCGCGTCTTCCATGGCTTCGCGGACGTCGGATGCGGACGCCTTGCCCCGCTGATAGAGGATGTCCATGATCTGCCGCTCCCTGCGGCTCAGGCCTCCCGGCACATTCACTGCGGGGGCTCCTGCTGAATTTCTAGCATCATGCTAGAAATTTAGCACTAGATGAGGAGCGTGTCAAGAGGTTTATGGGAGGGATTGCGCCTTGCCCGCGGGGGCGCGTCGAAGGGCGGCAGGCGGATTACCAATCCGCCGCAGGTTGACAACTGTTGACAACCTGCCCCACAAGGGAAGGATTCATCCTCGGGTATGATAGGACATTGCCCCAATGACCACAGCATCGACCGCCGGCAATGTACCCTTCCGGGACAATCGTTTCCTTCACGGCCTTTGTATCGCATTTCTGATTATCTGGGTCGTTTCGGTCATCCATCCCAGGATGTTCGAGGATTGGTTGCTCGAAAACGGGCTGGTCTTCGCGTTGGTCGGCCTGCTGATCGCGACCTATCGGGTTCTTCCGTTATCCCAGCTTTCCTATCTGTTCATCTGTGTGTATCTCTGTATGCACGAATGGGGCGCGCATAGCATGTACGCGAGCGTGGCGTTGGGGGAATGGATGAAGCCCCTCATTCACGCCACGCGGAACGATTACGACCGGGTGGTCCATTTTGCCTTCGGGTTGCTGCTGGCATATCCCGAGCGCGAGATGCTGATGCGGAAGGCCAATCTGCGCGGCTTCTGGAACATATGGATCCCGGTGGTGTTCTCCTTGGGTCTGGGTGCTGCCTACGAGATCATCGAGGCGGTTACGGCGGTGGTTGCCAGCCCCGACGCGGGCGATGCTTTCCTGGGACTGCAAGGCGATCCGTGGGACACCCAAAAGGACATGTTCATGGGATTTGCGGGTTCCGTGGTGAGCATGGGCGTGACCGCGGTTGTGGTTCAGGTGCGGGAGCGGCGGGAGCGCGCGCGGGAACCGCGGCGACTGGCCGCCGTAGGGCGGTAGGGCCGGCATTGCCGTTCGGCTGCGGCTTGAGCGCTCAGACTGCGGAGCCTTGCTTCCACCGAGCAGCCCCTCGCTCTCCCTACGGAAACCCACCAATACCCGCGATGTGACATGCTAGGGAGAGCGAATGGCTGATCATAAACTGCAGGTAATACCCCTCGGCGGGCTAGGCGAGTTCGGCATGAACATGACCGCCATCCGGTATGCCGACAACATCATCGTCGTGGATTGCGGGATGATGTTTCCCGAAGCGGAACTCCTCGGCGTGGATCTCGTCATGCCCGACCTCACCTTCCTCAAGGAGAATCAGGCGCAGATTCGGGCTGTCATCCTCACCCACGGTCATGAGGACCACATCGGCGCCGTGCCGTACTTCCTCTCCGAAATCGATGTGCCCGTCTATGGCACGGATTTCACGCTGGCCCTGGTCGACCGCCGCCTGGAGGAATACGACATCGAGGAGGAACCCCGGTTCATCCACGTCAAACCCAAACAGATCGTCGAGATCGGTCCTTTCAAAATCGAGTTCATCCATGTGACCCACTCGATCGTGAGCGCCGTGGCCCTGGCCATCACCACACCGCTCGGGGTCATCATCCACACCGGCGATTTCAAGGTGGATCCGACTCCCACCGATAACGAATTGTTCGACCTGCACACCGTGGCCGACTACGGCAAACGCGGGGTGCTGCTGCTGCTCTCGGATTCCACCAATTCGGACCGCGCGGGCTACACGGAATCGGAGCGCGCCGTGCGGCCGCGCATGGAGGAGATCTTCAACCGCGCGGAACGCCGCGTGGTGGTCTCGTGTTTCAGCTCCTCGATCCACCGCATTCAACTGGTGCTGGACCTGGCGCAGGAATTCGGACGCCGCGTGGCGGTGGTGGGCCGAAGCATGGTGTCGGTCACGGAAATCGCGCACTCCCTGGGGCTGCTCGACATCCCCGATGGAATCCTCCTGCGGCCTCAGGACGCCATGAACCTGGCGCCCGATAAGGTCGCCTTTCTGGTTTCCGGAACCCAGGGCGAGCCCATGTCCGCCCTGTCGCGCGTGGCCGTGGACAATCACAAGCACGTCTCGGTGGAGAAGGGCGATACCGTGGTGCTCAGCGCGCGCATCATTCCGGGCAACGAAAAAGCCATCTTCCGGATGATCGACCACATGGCGCGCCGCGGCGCAGACGTTCTGTACGGCGCCATGAACCCGCCATTGCACGTTTCCGGGCACGCCAGCGTCGAAGAGATGAAGCTGGTTCTGAACCTGGTCCGCCCGCGGTTCTTCATGCCGATCCATGGCGAGTACCGCCAACTTACCAAGCACGCGCGCCTGGCCGATCACCTGCGCTTCGCCGGCCTGGAGGAGACCTTCGTGATGGAGACCGGCGACGTGCTCGAGATCGACCACCACGGCGCGCGGAAAGCCGGCCGCGTGCCCGTGGGCCGCGTGTGCATCGATTCCGGCTCGGTCGACGATGTGGTGCAGGAGGTGGTGATCCGCGACCGCCGCCACCTTTCCGAAGACGGTATCGTGCTGCCGATCATCGCCATCAACCGCCATACGGGCCGTATCGAGAGCCTGCCGGAGATTGTGAGCCGCGGCTTCGCCTTGGCCGATGCTGGTTCGGCATTCATGGAGAGCGCGCGACAGGTCGTGGCCAAAACCTTAGAGGGTTCGAACCAGGAGGAGAAGACCGATTGGGGTGTTATGAAGGAGAAGATCCGCGCCGACCTGAAGCGGTTCATTGTGAAGGAAACGTCGCGGCGCCCGCTGATCATGCCGGTAATCCTGGAAGTGTAGTGGGGCAGGTCCTCGACCTGCCCACCTTGCCCGACGTGCCCCCCAACTACCTGGAGGACGCCTCCGGCCTCCGAGGCCACGCCGACCGCGTCATCATCCCCTCGGACGAAGCCGCCGTCATAGCCACACTCCACGAAGCTGCCGCCGCTGGCATCCCCGTCACCATCTCGGGCGCCGGCACGGGCGTCACGGGTGCTCGCGTCCCCTTCGGCGGCTGGGTGCTTTCGCTCGAAAAGCTGAACCGCCTGGAGGTCCGCGCGGGCTACGCGATCGCGGGACCCGGCGTTCTCTTGCGAGACCTGCACGCGGGCGCTCAGGGCACCGGGCAGTTCTATCCTCCAGACCCCACGGAAACTTCGGCCTCGATCGGGGGCACCATCTCCACCAACGCCAGCGGCTCGCGCAGTTTCCGCTACGGAGCCACCCGCCGCTGGGTGGAATGCCTCCGCGTGGTTCTGGCGGACGGGAGGGTCATGCAAGTAGCGCGCGGCGAGGCCATCGATTTCGATCCCGGGACCATCCCTCTGCCCGATGTCACCAAGAACACCGCGGGCTACCTGCTCCGGCCCGGCATGGACTGGATCGACCTGTTCGTGGGCTCCGAAGGCACGCTGGGGGTGGTGACCGAGGCGCGCTTGCGGCTTCTCCCGATGCCACCAGCGGTGTTGGGCGGCGTGATCTTCTTTCCCTCCGACGAAGCCGCCGTGGATGCGGTCGAGGTTTGGCGCGCCACGGCGCCGGCCCGCATGTTGGAGTATTTCGATGCGCCTTCGCTGGTCCTGCTTGGCCGCCGATTCCCCGAGATTCCGCTGGCGGCCCGCGCGGCCATCCTCTTTGAGCAGGAACTCGAAGCTGACGAAGACCCGGAGGTGGATGCCTGGGTGACTCGCATCGAAGATTCCGCAGCGCTGGGGGACGATTCCTGGATCGCCCTCACGCCGCGCGACCGCGAGCGCTTCCGCCATTTCCGCCATTCTCTCCCGGAACTGGTCAACGACACGGTTCGCCAAAGCGGCGCCATGAAGATGAACTCCGACTATGCCGTTCCCCTGGCCCGCAACCGTGAGATGCTGGCGTTCTACCGGCAGCGGCTGGAAGCGGAATTCCCCGGCCGCTACGTGATCTTCGGGCATATCGGCGACGCGCATGTCCATGTGAACATCTTCTCCGACCCGGCCAACCCCGGACACGCGTCCGGTCTCCTGCTGGAGCTCGCCGGCCATGCGGTGGCCTTGGGCGGCACCGTGTCCGCCGAGCACGGCCTGGGTAAACGTAAGGCGCACCTGCTGAAACTGCAGTACGCGCCCGAGCACCTGGAGGCCATGAGAGCCGTCAAGCGCCGTTTCGACCCGCACGGCATCCTGGGCCGCGGCACCCTTGCGTTATGACTCAACCCCCGAAGATTCGTTGGCTGGTCGCCGGCATTGGCGACATTACCACCAAGCGCGTTCTGCCCGCGATCCTGGCCGAACCTCGCAGTTCGCTCGCCGGCATCGTCACGCGCGATCCGGCCAAAGCGGAGCCTTACAGCGTGGCCGCCTGGACGGACTACGCCCGCGCTCTGGCGGAGTGCCCCGCGGATGCGGTCTACGTTGCCACGCCGGTTTTCCTCCACGCGCCACAGACCATAGCCGCCCTCCGGGCCGGCAAACACGTGCTGTGCGAAAAGCCCATGGCGCTGCGGTATGGCGAAGCCGTAAGCATGGAGCAGGCCGCGCACGAGACCGGCCGGACGCTGGGGATTGCCTACTACCGGCGCACTTATCCCAAGGTGGCGCGCGCCCGGCGGTTGATGAACGCCGGGGCGATTGGCCGGCCGGTGTCCGCCGAAGCGGCCGCGCACGGCTGGTCGGATTTCACCGATGGGTTCCGCGCGTGGATCGCCGATCCGAAACAGTCTGGCGGCGGCCCGCTGCGCGACGTCGCGTGCCACCGCATCGACCTGATGAATTTCCTGTTCGGCAAACCGGCCCGCGTGACCGGGCAGCTCTCCACGCTGGTCCAGCGAATCCCGGTGGAAGACAATGCCACGCTCTTGATTGAATACGAAAACGGTGTCCGAGGGGTGGTGGATGTGCGATGGCACTCCCATGTGCCGCGCGACGAGTTCCGCATCCGCGGCACCGAGGGCGAGCTCGACCTGACGCCGCTCAACGACCCACAACTGGTGCATCCCCAAGGCACCGAACAGATTCCGGCTCACGCTAACATTCACTTTCCGTGCGTCGAGGATTTTGTGAGCGCGGTACGGGAAGGGCGGGCCCCGCTATCGAGCGGGCTCACGGGTTTGGCTACGGAGTGGGTGATGGACCAGGTGGCCCAGGCATAGGTCGCCCGGACCCGTGGGAAAAACGACACGTGCGAAGAAGGCCGATTGACCATCGGCCTGCAGGTTGACAACCGGTTGACAACCTGCCCCACCGGGCTACGCTCCTATCACCAGGTGCAGCAGAGTGAACGAGAGCGCCGCGATCACCGCGGCCGCGGGAATCGTGAGCACCCAGGCCCACACGATGTTGGTGGCGATGCCCCAGCGCACGGCCTTCATGCGTTGAATGCTGCCCACGCCAGTGATGGCCCCGGCAATCGCGTGCGTCGTGGAAACCGGCAGTCCCAGGTGCGTGGCCAGCAGAACCGCAACGGCCGCCCCGGTTTCCGCGCAGAACCCGCTGCGCGGTTTGAGGCGCGTCAGCCTTCCGCCCATGGTGTGGACGATGCGCCAACCGCCGCTCAAGGTGCCTAGCGCGATGGCAGCGTGGGCAGCCAGAATCACCCAGATGTGCACCTGGAAGGTTTTCTGAAAGCCGGAGACTACCAGCACGCCGGTGATGATCCCCATAGTCTTCTGCGCGTCGTTGGCGCCATGCGAAAGACTGAACGCCGCCGCCGAGAGCAATTGCAGTTTGCGGAAGTAGAAGTCCATCTTCGAGGGGCTGGAGTTGCGGAACAGCCAATAAACCGCCACCATTAGGACGTAAGCCGAGACCAGCCCAATCAGGGGAGCGGCGAGAATAAACAGCAGGGTCTTAGGCCACTGGCCCCAGATTAATCCTTCAAAGCCGTGGCTAATGCCCCTGGTCAGGGCCACGTGCGCGATCGCGGCGCCCGCGTACCCACCGATCAGGGCGTGCGAGGAACTGGTGGGCAGGCCGAGCCACCAGGTGATCAAGTCCCAGACGATGGCCCCTGCCAGACCCGCGAGGAGCACGTAGGGGGTCACCAGGCTCACGTTCACGAAGCCCTTTCCCACGGTGGAGGCCACTCCGGTGCCAAAGAGAAAGGCCGCGACGAAATTGAAAAAGGCAGCCCACAGCACCGCCTGAAAGGGCGTCAGCACGCGGGTGGCAACAATCGTGGCGATGGAATTGGCGGCATCGTGAAACCCATTGATGTAATCAAAGGTCAGGGCGATCGCAATGATCAGAACAGCGAGGGAGAGGGTGGACATCGGTTAGCTGTTTTTGACCACGACGTTCTGCAGGACGTCGGCCACGTCTTCGCAGCAATCGATGGTGTTTTCGAAGAACTCGTACACCTCTTTGAGCTTGATCAGCGTGATCGGGTCGCTCTCCTTGTCGAACAGATCCGCCACCGCGCTACGCCCGATCCGGTCGGCTTCGTTTTCCAGCCGGTTGATCTCGATCGAGTGCTCCATGATCGGTCCATCCTTCTCCAACTCTTCGAAGGCGCTCTTGAGCGACTTGGCGCAGCCGGCGACAATCTCCGCCAGCGTCACCATGATGGGGGGTATGGGGTTGATCCGGTACGAAACCAGGCGGTGCGAGGTGTCCTCGATCCCGTCGAGCACGTTGTCGAGCGCGGCCGAGATGCTGTGGATGTCCTCCGGATCGATAGGCGTGATGAAGGTCTGGTTCAGCCGGGTGAAGACCTCGTGGATCACCTCGTCGCCGCGGTGTTCCAGAACGGCGATCTCCGTGGCGGCGCCGGCCATGCGTGCGTTGCCGGTGCGAACACCGTCCAGCAGCAGGCGGGAAGCCTCCGAGATGATCGCCACCTGTTTGAGAAACAGGTGGTAAAACTTCTCCTCGCGTGGTAGCAGTCTCATAGAAGGGTCTGGAGAGACCCCTCATTGTAATCGGTTTCGAGCGGCCTGTTACAGTTCCGTGACAATCGGGAAGAGTTCTTGCGGTGCCGCGGTGTCGAGCTGGAGAAACCGCGGATCGAGCAACCGCCCGGTATCCACGTTGCCCATGGCGGACAGCATGTTTTCCTTGAGGTGTGGATATTCGCGTTCCAGTTCGGCAAAAATATCCCGTAGCGAGCGCCGCACGGTACCGGTCCTTTGCGAGCATCCGCAAGGGATCACCGGTACCCCGAGGGACTCGGCATAGGCGCGGGTGATATCCTCCGTGACGAAGACCAGCGGGCGGACGAGCCGGAATTCGCGATCGCGCGAATGGGTCACCGGCGGCAGAGAGCTCAGTTTGCCGGTGAACATGGTGTTGCGCAGCAGGGCCTCGCAGAAGTCGTCGGCAGTATGGCCGAAGGCCACCACGTTGGCGCCGAGGTCGCGGGCGATCTCATAGACCGCGCGTCGCCGGTAGCGGCTGCAAAGGTCGCAGCCGTGCTCCGGCTGATCCTCCAGGAGCCGCAGGGAAGGTGCATCGCGGAAGTAGGTCCAGGCGATCCCGCGCTGCCGGAGGTATTCGCCCAGCGGTTCGATGGGCCGCAGGAACTTGCCCTGCTCCACGGTGAAGGCGGAGACGGTGAAGTCGATAGGCGCGCGTTTTTGGAGGAGCAGCAGGGCTTCCAGCAGGGTGGCCGAGTCCTTGCCCCCGGAGAGCGCCACGGCCACGCGGTCGCCGTCGCGAATCATTTTGAAGCGGTGTACCGCCTCGCCGACCTTGCGGAGCAGTGTTTTTTCGAGATCCACTGTTCTGATTATAGTGTGCTATCCATGAATGGGCGGGCTTGGCGGACCGGCCCGTTCCGGAAGCACACGACCACCATATCGGCGGAACTCCGCCTCGACTACATGATCTTGGTTGTTCCGCCGATCGGAATACCTGCTGGCCTACCCTTCGGCCTTCCCCACCACGATCACCGCCAGCGGCAGATCCCCCACCTTCACGTTCAGAACCACATCGTGCTCGCCTTCTTTACTGAGAGCCGGGAACGTGGCTCCGGAGGGGGGCTCCAGCGAAAGCACTACGGGGTGAGCTGTGCCGGAGCTCTTGCTCTGCTCCACCAGCTTGTCAAAGTCCGGCGCGGCGTTCGGATCGGGATCGTTTGCCAGCGGCGTGAGCAGCGCGAAATCCCGTTGCGGTGCCACTCCCTGGTGGGCCCCGTCCACGGGATAATCGCTATACCGCATCGTATAGACGCCCGATTTGACGGTCTGGTCGCGGCGGTCGGCGCCTTTACCCGGGAATCGGAGGATGCCTAGCAGGGTCCCTTGCGCAATCGGCAGAGTGATCGCGGCATCCGAAGGTTTTGCCCCTTTGGCAATCGCCTTCCGGAACCAGATCTCGCACCACGGACCGGACGGTCCCACAATCCGATATCCCTTGGTGTCGAGGACCGAAGCGTAAGCGGCCGGCAGATCCGGCGCTGCTGCTGCGATGGGTTCCAGCTTATAATCTTGGGCTAAAGCCGCGAAAGCGCAGGAAAACAAAAGCACAAATTTGATCATGATGCGAGGGAGGGCCAAAATCTTTGGAGCGGGAGACCGGATTCGAACCGGCGACATCGACCTTGGCAAGGTCGCACTCTACCAGCTGAGTTACTCCCGCCCGACTGGAAACCCTATTTTCCTTCAGAATCGGCACCTGTGTCAAACGCCACCAAGATGTCATTGAAAAGAAACCATTTATAAACTTGCTGGAAAGTCTTTTCGCTGTGTTAGACTACTTTTCGGTTGACCTATTCGAGGTATGATTGACCCGGCGGCTGGGCCGGGCACGCCTCACGTGCAATTCTTCGAAACTGAGCACCAACCAATCCCGCATCGTTGTGAAAATGTTGTGGAAATTGTGTGCTACTGGTGTGTAAAAGCTGATGAATTTTTGGGAACAAATCCTCGCCTGCCTGCGGCCGAGCGTCAGCCAGGAGAGTTATCAAAACTGGCTAAACGGCACTGCCTTCGTTGGCATGGATGGCGATACACTGTTCGTTTCCGTTCCGGATCGTGAAACTCGTGCTTGGCTGGAAACGGAGTACGCTGGCATCGTTCGCAATGCCGTTCGCACTCTCAATCTGCCGGTTCGGCATGTTAGTTATGAGTCTCTACCCGTCCGCGGCGTAGTCAACCAGGCCCTGGCTGCCGTGGATCCCGAGCTCGAGTCGGGCACCGGTTCGCTGAATCCGAAGTTTACATTCGATTCCTTCGTAGTGGGCGCCTGCAACCAGTTCGCTCACGCCGCTGCCCGCAGCGTTGCCACCAATCCTTCCCGCAGCTACAATCCCCTCTTCCTCTATGGCGGCGTCGGCATGGGCAAAACCCACCTGATGCATGCCATCGGCCGGGAGCTCATGGACAAGTTCGGCTCCATGCGGGTCATCTACACGTCCAGCGAGCGCTTCATGAACGAAATGATCGCGTGCATCCGCACCGAGCGCATGGACCAGTTTCACCAACGCTACCGTGAGGCCGACGTCCTGCTGGTCGACGATATCCAGATTTTGGGGAACAAAGAACGGACTCAAGAGGAGTTCTTCCACACTTTCAATGAATTGCACGACCATCAGAAACAAATCGTGATCTCGAGCGACTCCCCGCCCAAAGACATCCCAGGCCTCGTGGAACGCCTCCGTTCCCGCTTCGAGTGGGGTTTGTTGGCCGACCTCCAGCCGCCCGACCTCGAAACCAAGATGGCCATCCTGGATAAGAAATCTCAGGCCGAAGGCGTAACCCTGCCCGACGATGTTCGTACCTTCATGGCCTCCAAGACCAAATCCAACGTGCGCGAACTGGAGGGCGCACTGGTGAAGTTGATGGCCTATTCGTCATTAACCGGAACTCCCATTCACCTGCAGATGGCCCAGCAGGTCTTGAAGCACCTGGTGCACGTCCAGGACCGTCGCGTGACCATCGATGCCATCCAGCGGGCCGTGGCCGACCGCTTTCAAATCAAGCAGTCCCAACTCAAGGAAAAGAGCAATACGAAGAAGGTCGTATACCCCCGCCAGGTCGCCATGTACCTGGTAAAGGAACTCACCGAGGCGTCGCTGCCGGAGATTGGCCGGGCCTTCGGCGGGAAGCATCATACCACCGTCATCCATTCCGTAAACAAGATCGAGCAGTCGCGTCACAATGATCCGGAATTGAACAGGTTACTCCACAGTCTAATGGATTCATTACAATGAGTTTATTGATTTCTTCCACAACGCCCTTTGGGAGCGCCGTTCAAAACTGTGTAAAAAAGGTTACAATCGCAGTTTTCCGATTTTTCAGCAGCCTCTTTCCTCAACTTCCGGTAGCGAAAAGTAGCTGAGTTTCGTATAATTTAGATAGCCTTCAACAGTTTGCACAGGCCCGATGAAAGCGGTTCTTATAGTGCATATCAATACAGCCTGCGGAGAATAGGAGCTGTGGCCATGGAATTCACGGTCGGCAAAGCCGAACTGGTACGAGAACTGAGCCTGTCGCAAGGCGTCGTGGAGAAGAAGACCACGATTCCCATCTTGTCGAATGTGCTGCTGGAGGCCGCCGGCGAACGGATCACCCTTACAGCTACGGATCTGGAACTGGGGATCCGTTGCTCCTGTCCGGCCCGCGTGAAGAAGGAAGGCGCCGGCACCGTTCCGGCTCGCAAGCTCTTGGATTACGTTCGCCTCTTGCCTGAAGGCGACGTCAACATGAAGTTTCTGGAAAACCACTGGGCCAACATTACCGCAGGCCGGTCGCGGACCCGCATCGCCGGGATGTCGCGCGAAAGCTTTCCGGAACTCCCCCAGATGCCCGAGCGAATCGCGGAAATCCCGGCCAGGACGCTGGCGTCGATGATCGCCCGGACTTCCTTCGCCATCTCCATGGAAGAATCGCGGTTTACCCTGAATGGCGCGTTGCTCTTGACCCGTCCCGAAGGCCTCACCATGGTCGCTACCGACGGCCATCGGCTGGCATTTGTCCAGGCCTCTATCGCCGACAGCGGCCAGGTGGAGCAGCAGTTTCAGGCACTGGTTCCCAAAAAGGCCATGGCCGAACTGGTGAAGCTCTCCGACGATGCCGGGCCCGATGGCAAAGTCGTCTTCGCGGGCGACGACAATCACCTGTTCTTTCAGGTTGGCCATCGCCTGCTCATGACGCGGAAGTTGACCGGGACCTTCCCGGACTACGCGCGCGTCCTTCCCAAGGATCATCAGTTCTCGGCAAAACTCCAGAAGGACGAGATCCGCTCGGCAATCGAGCGGGTAGCGCAGTTTGCCGATGAACGCTCGCGTGCCATCCGCGTGCAGTTCGCCCCCGGCGAAGTGAAAGTCTTTTCGTCTTCCGTGGAGATGGGTGAGAGCGAGGAAAGTGTTAACACCGAGTACGAGGGCCCGACACTCGAGATCGGGTTCAACGCGCAGTACCTGCTCGACTTCCTCCGCGCCATTCCCCAGGACCACGTTTCCTTCGAGTTGAAGGACCAGAAGAGCGCTGGCGAGATGCGTCCGGCAGGCGACAACATAGCGGACCAATATCGTTACGTCGTCATGCCCATGAGAATTTGACGTTTTTCGTGGCGCAGACACTCGTGTCTGCAGCGTCCCGACTCATCGGGACGCTTTGGCCGAAGTGCCCGTGCAGCCGGCAGGAAGAATATGGAAAAGCTTGTGATGGCGCCCGGGACGACGATGACGAGCAAGCGCCACCACGCAGGGAAAATATGGCAAACGATTTAAACACGGGTTCGAGCGGCGGC
>OBLT010001820.1_pt1 | contig 13446 bp, 25 predicted proteins | sample 1518721 | NCBI WGS metagenome assembly OBLT01 (sample SAMEA3539307, study PRJEB22396) | soil metagenome | biome: tundra; feature: field; material: soil | place: USA | collected 2010-05 | depth 0.15 m | reverse complement strand
GACAAACTCGGCTCCCCTCTCAAACAATATCGTGACTTTGATTCAGACGGCGGCGACAAATTCGACCAACAACACAGCGGCGGCAGTGGCGGCGGTAGGATTGAACGCGACCAATTACGCACAGAACGCGAGCGTCTTGGCCACTGGCACCATCCCAGACTCTGTGATGGCGAGCGTGCCGGCCTCTGGGCAGAACGAGTCGAACTATGTTTGGGCGGTGTCCACTAATGCTGTATTCGACCTGACCGCGCCGACGAACCAATTTGTGTCCGCAACAAACGGCAACGCGAACAGCCTGACGCTGGCCAATACGTTGACCAACGGAGGGGTTGGAACGACTGGGGGAACGGTTACGCACGGCACAAACACCTTCGCGGCGGACTGGCGCGGGACCAATCTTGGTTATCAGGAATTTGACGGGACGATCTCCGGAACCGCATTAAGCGCGTTTTCAGGTAGTGGAATTACTAACCAAGCGGTGGTTTATATTCGCAATAACGGGATTACAAACGTGGACGCGCAGCAGCGTATTTCCGGTTTTGTGCAGGGGTTGCAACTGATGAATCTGTGGACGAACTTGGTGGATGCGGCCTTTTTGGGTACAAACCTGAACAATGGGACGACTTCGCCTATGACGCTGCTTGGCAAAGATGGGACCGTCAGCGGCGGCGCTCATGCGACCTTTCTACCTTCGGGTGTGTTCCTCGACGGCACAGCCACGGCGGCGGTCAACTGGAATGGGCTGCCATCGCCCGGAACCAACTTTACCGTGGTCGCATTTGCCACAGGACGCGGTTTTGGCCAAGCATCCGGCACCGCCGTATGGACTTACAGCGATGGGGTGAACGTAAACGATGGCCGGGCGAAGTGCTCTTTGGGGGAGTTTGATTACGCCGACGTGAATCTTCTCAGCACGCAAGTCTCAGCCGGCACCAGTTCGGGATACGACAATTCACCGTCCGCCTATTGCGCCATCGTCAATGGCTACCTCCATTTGACAGGTCTGATCCAGGGGGCGGTGACTTCGCCCTATACTTCGTGGGCGCAGAAAAACATGACTGGCGGCTCTGTGCTGACCCCGGCGCTGACGACCATGACGTTGGGTGCTTACGTGTATCCAAGTGCGGGCAACTATGGCGCGAACTTTTACGGGGTCGTCTCCGGTTTTGTTATTTTTAACCGCTGCCTTACCACGAATGAGACTCTCTCGGTAGTGTCCTTGGCGAAACGGACGGTCTGGCCGCTGCGCCGCTTTGTGTTTGATGGGGACAGCATCTCTTTAGACGCCGCGTCGGCATTCACAGGAACCGGCGTCGCGGCAACCAATCAGCCGTGGTGGAGCATGGGGGAAATTATCGCAGTGGCGATTGGAGGTCAGAAGGCCATCACGGCCCTGAAAAATTTGCCGTTTACACTTGGAACCAACACGGGCGGCACGATCCAGTATCCAGTGCTCTCCTTTGAAGAGGCCGCCGTGAACGGGACCTGGACGAGCGGAACCGACATGGCCACTTACCTGATCAACTCGAACTATGTGCTGCAAGCTCACGCGCTAGGGTGTTTTCCTGTGGCACTCGCGACTTGCACGCTTTCGAGCAACATTTTCACCAACGGCACTGTGAGCAACGTGTGGATTTCCTACAACAACCTGGTGAGGTCGAACACTTGCGGCGCGGACGTTATTGTTGACCAGGACATGATGTTCAGTAATCTGCTCGGCGGCACTTACATTAACCAGTATCCCAACTATTTTGACAATATTGGTGTGCACCCGACGAATCTTGGACTGGCGCTGTATAGCTCGAACATCATCAGCACTATCGCCGCAAAACTACCCAACGCCTTTAACGCACCCAACCCGGCGGTGGCGGATGTCGTTCCGGCGCAGGCCAGCGCCAGCTACGCCTCGCAAGCTTATTTAACCTCCTGGATGGGTGGCGTTTTCGGGTTCGCGCCCCTGACCAACGCTGGCTATTATCTGACCAATGGGGCCTTCTTTGCGGCATCACAAGGCGTGACATGGCTTGAGCTGAATAACGAGCCGTTGAACATCACCAGTAATGGAGTGCTGGTCGCCCAGATCACCGCAGCGGGCATCTTCAGCGGCAACCTCAGCGGCGGGACAAATACGGCAGGAAATGCGTTTGTTGACCACACTGTTACCAACGGCCTGGCCGCGACGGCGAACCTGGGCACGGCGGCGGGCAGCAACGCCTCTGCGTTTCAGGCGACCAACACGGCGCTGACCAAGCTCGGAACCAATGACGGCAGCGGCCTGACCAACCTGCTTGTATCTAGTTTAAGTAATGGCACTCCAAACTACTTCATTGTATTTGATGTAACTGGAAAGGCTGTCCAAACGAATACACTGACTGCTGTAGTAAGTGGTAATGCTTATGGGCTTACTAATCTGCCCATTCTACTTACCAATTACTTCAACAACTGGGGAACGAATGCGGGTTTTGCAGTGCTTACGAATGGTGCCGGTCAACCTTACATATCCAACAATGTCTATACGAATGTGGCTAGTGGCGGATCGACTCCCACTTTAAACTCTAGCGTATTTGCAAGTCTTGGAGGCGCTACAAATCTCGCGCCAGCGGTAACGTTAGGTGCTACGGGAACAAATCAATCTTTTCTAGCTCCAACCAATATCGGCCCAACGTTTGCAGGGTCGTTGACTAACCAAACCACAAGTCAAACCAACAGCTATGGCACTAATTACTTTGGCTCTTGGACAAACTACTATGGGCCAACCTGCTCAACTAACATTTATCCGACGTGGACAAATTATATAGGTCTGACAGGTTCAACGAATGTTTTCATAAATGGTGCTACTTATGTGATTGGTTCACAAAGCATGTATATGACTAATGGGACTGCTTGGTGGCTGCTTGGAACCAACGGTTCGATAAGCAATAATAACACTTATTATCAATCTGGTCAAAGGCTGGCTAACAATACTGGCACCACGGCTGGAAACTTTGTGTCAGCAAGTGGAACTGCTGGAGTGGGTGACAGTGGGATTGCATTTACAAATTGGATGGTTACAAAAGATAATACCACAACTTCAATTACAAACACCGCAACTGGAAAAGCTTTCTGGTGTTTAACTTTGCAGTTCACCGACTCTGCTACAGGCACTCCGGCAGTGCAAATTAGGCGCACAGGAATTTGGACAAACACAATTTCCCCACTCGCCGGTTCTTTGGTAGGAATTGTTACAAACACCTACTGGATGCCAGTGGCCGGTGTCTATACTAATTTTGTCACCGACGTTTCTACGGGATCAGGAGCAAGCATAACAGTATTAGACTCACACATTGAACAATGATTATATGCCCAACGACCAAATCAATATTTCCGCATGGGCGGGCTGGTATGACTTCCTGCTTGCTCCGATTGCAGCATGGATACTTTGGTTAGTTATCAAGAGAGTGAAACAAAACAGGAAAGACAAGGATAAATACAAATGACACCTATTGAAGCAGCACAAAAAGCCAGCCAGTTAAGCGACCGTGTTCTTTTTATCGCGGTCATAGTCATGCTCTCCGGTGCAATACTTTGGATTGCCCGTTACTTCCTTAAGATGCACGAAGCGTTGTCGGCCAAGTTGGATACGGCAGAAGACAAGTTTGAGAAAGTGCTTGTGCAAATGGTTAAAGATGGACAGGAGGCTCAAAAAACTATTGCGGTGTGCGTGTCCAGGAATACCGAGTGCATTGACAACAATACTCACCTTAACGTGGAATCCGCGAAGATCATGTCGGAAACATCCTATCTGCTGAAGGAGTGCAGGGAACGTATTAACTCTGGAAAGTGCGGTTAAACAAATAAACAAAAGTGATTAAATTATGCCTGAACCAACAGTAAATAGTGGTCGTGGAATCGTATATACGTTCCTCCGGTTTCTGATCCTTGGAATTTCCTGCCTCGCCATTTGGTGGGTTGGAAAGTGGTTCTGCGGGGCCGTGGGCGCTCCGGCCATCGTGCTGACGGTCTGGACCGGAATCCTGATCCTTGTCGGCCTGATTGTGTTTCTGGACTTCCTGATGGGGTTGATCGGAAGGCCATTCCTGCCAAACTGGTGAAAGCGCCCAAGCCAACCGCCAAAAAAGTTGCCGCCAAACTGGCGGCGATCCGCGCGTCTGCCCAGACGAAACGAAACCACCTAAAGCCATGCCCGAACCGACCCCCATCCAATCGCCCGTGACCGGCAGCAAAGTGGTCAACGCCCTGCTCCTGTGGAAGCTCGCCATCGTGGAACTGGCCATCATGTGCGCCATCACGGCGGGCACGTTCTACCTGTCCGGGACCGGCGACGAGGATTGGGGCCAGATGTCCACGGCGGCGAAGATGCGCTTTGGGGTCGGGATGACATTGGCCGTGTTGCAGCTTATCCGCGCCTTCCTGAGCAAGACGGTATCAGGCTTATCGAAGGGTGACAACATGCCGCCCGACCCGTCAAACGGAGGCACAGGGCAATGGACGAGGCAAACGGTGGTGCAAGCGGTGCAGGTTCAAACCGACCAGATCAAAACCACTCAGGCAAGCGCAACCTTGCAGCCACCCCATCCTGACGGCGGTTAAGTCTCATCCTCCGCGCCACAGATTCGGCATTTGATGTAGGTGGTTCCGTCGTGCTCACCGACGCGCCGCCATTTGTGCTCACAGTTGCCGTCCTCATCCGTGTGGCTATCAGGCGGCTCCTGATTGTCGTATTCGATCTGCGCCCTCCGCATGGATCGCTCGAATGCCTGCTGTTGGGGGTCACTCATAAAGGCGACATCATTACTTTGAATGGGTTGTGGATTTCAGAGCCTTCTCCATGTTTATTGTATCCGGCGGCAACGGCCATCGCTTTTGCGAGTAGTGCCAAAACAACGTCAATATTGGAATCTTCAATGACGAAGCAACACCCCGTATTCTCGACGTGAATCTCGATCTTCCCGTCGTTCTCGCCTTTCAGCGGAATCAGCCTTATGTAAGGCACCTTATAGCCGTCAATGACAGCGTAACTCCATTCCGGTTCAGTGAACGGGCCGATGATTTCGCAATGTTTAAACTCACTCATAAAAACGTCTCCTGTTTCGGAGGGATGGCCGGTATCGGATACCACGTAACCTCATACCGACCGCCCTTGACCTTGAGCGTGCCGCATCGCCGGTTGGCCGCAGCCAGGGCCTCAAGCATGGCGAAAAGTTGCCCACCAAAGCAGACTATCGGATTCTCGTTCATGGCTTATTTCCAGCCGGCTTCTTGCCCAGGCCGAATGCGCGTTCAAGCTCTATAGCGCAAAAATGACGGGAATAATCCTGCGATTTCAACCACTTCTTGGCCAGCCGCCGGGCCTTGTCTCGGTCGGACTCTTTGGCATCCCGGACGCATTCGTCAATCACGTCAAGGACGTTCTCTCGTTTGAGTTTGGGGCGGTGGTTCATTTTTTGGCCTTCTCTTGAGCGGATTTGATTGCCTTTGGATCGTTGGTTGTGAGCAGCCAGCGTAATGGCTGATGTCTCACAAGGTCAACCGGCCATGCAAGGATTTCAAATAGCCAGTTCGGAACCCAGTTGCGCTTTACGGCCACAAGGCCCCATGTTTCTTCGTCTCTCATTTTTTGGCCGCGTCCTGCGCGGGGTTGGATTTTTCTTTGCGTTTATTCCTGAGTAATCGGGTGATTTCTTTTACCAGCGATTTTGCACGCATGAGCGCGATTTCCAATCGCTCTTTATCCATGTGGTAAATATCCTCACTAACAATCATTTCCGGCCTCCATTCGCTTCTTGTTGCTCTCGGAACACCTGCTGCCTGCCTTCCGCGACGCCGTGCCAGCGACCGAGCCAAAAGGCGGAAAACGCAATAAGAGCATCAGCCAAAAGGACAAGCACGACAGTTAGGATGGGTTTCATACCTTTAGGGATTGGATGTCTTTCAGCACCCGCCGCGCTTGGCAAGGAAGGCACACATTGGCAGTGTTATGGAATAACTGTAAACGCTCATCACAACTGTATCTCATTTGGCGTTTCGCCTCACAATTACGTTTCGCCAGCCGCCGCACGAGCGCCGCGCAGCGTTCAAGCTGGTTGATGTGAGCGTTGAATGCCTTGGTGTTCCCGTATTGCATCGGGCTGTAGGCATCATGTAAGAGCAGTTGTGTTTGTCTGGTCATATTTTTTCGTCGTTTCAGTTTGGCTGGGTCATCTGCTGATACGCCGTCATCCGGTCCATATACTGGCTCATCCCGTGGTCGTTTGTTAGCGCGATCTTGTGCCGCCGTGCCTCAGAGATGATGCAGGCGATGTCTGATGGGATATGCGCAAAGGCAGGCTCGTTCTCGGCCAAGTTGCCCCAACGGTTAAAGAACGCCGTCTGTCCGACAGCCCAGTAAAACTCGACGCCGGGGGGCCAGAGGGTGAACGCGGCCAAGGGAATACGGCAGACTAAATCGGCTTCGTCTATGACACGCCACAACCCCAGATTCAGCTTCTCAAAGGCAATCTGCCCGGCCCGGTTGAACGTGCGCGGGCACCCGAAAACATACGGAGGCTGGGCTTTGATGCCCTTCTCCCAAGCCAGGCGCGCGGCGAAGACGACGCACTCTGCAGCGGCCTTGCTGTGGCCGGTCACGAATACCCGCTTGGCCAGCCGCTCGAACACGTCGGCCACCGTGCCGAAGAAGCCGCTGTGGACTCCGATTATCGGGCCTCCGGGCACTTGGTAGCGGTGGAAGGCGATATGGGCGTCGGCCATCCAGCCGGATAAATCATGCGTACCTTCAAAGGCGAACGTCACCCGGTCCGGCTCGTGAATGACCAAAACGGTGATGTCTTGAACGGTGCCCTTGACGACCTGGATCCGCGACTCCGGCCTGATGGCGAATTTCAGTGGCAAAGGCTCACCGGGGTAACACGCGCGAGCCCACTCGCCCTGCTCGATTGCGGTGGAAATGGAAAAATTCATAAGCCAAGAAGTAAATCCCTCAACGTCATCTTTTTAACCGGCAGAAGTGTGTTGCGCTCGATCTCCGCATCTGGCACTTTAAACAAACCCTGATGGCCAGTCACCGGGAATGGCCGGGTAAACGAGCGGAGGCCGCGTGTGAGCCACGCGAACCGGCCCGGCGTGTAGTCGCCAAGCTCGCGCTCCTGTGGTGTCAGCGAGAGGCTGATGCTCTCGGTAGGCACACAGTCAAAAACCTCAACAATGCAGAGCGCCATTCCGTATGGAACTTTCATCGCCTGAGCGTAAAGCGCATCATCGCCAATCTCTGCGCGGGATGGCTTGTGCTTCGCCGCGCAAATCAGCATGTCGCCACGATAGGAGATTGGCCAACATCGCGTTTCATTGTGCTTCGCGCCAGACGCCATTGCACTGGCCCAAGGTTGCCATAATGAGATTGCTTTCATGGTTCAACAATCGCCATCGCCGCGATCCATCCGACCGTCAAGGCCAGCGACACGGCGAAAAAGCTGTAAAATAGAAGGGTCATTTTGGAAGCTCCTTTCTCGCGGCGAGGGCGGCGTTCCAACCCTTCTTAAATGTAAAATAATCTCCAATTTCTATCCCGGTGTGATTATAAGCCCACTCACACGTCTTATCATCCTCCGACTCAATCGGAGGTGGAGGTGGAGGAATAATTTGATATGTCCATTCCCAAACACGAATTACACAGCCAAGTAAATCACGCTGTAGGTAGTGTTCTGGACACCACGAAATAAACTGGCCAATGTAATCAACCCAATGGCCGGGAGGTTGCTGGTTCTGTTGGCCAGCCATCCAACCACGAAGCGCCCACTCTTTATTTGCTTGTTCTCTTTCACAATGCGGATCGGCAGCATAGTTAAGATTCCACCACTCATCAAAAGTTTCAACCCCTCGACACACTTCTGTGCTATCAGGATCAGGTTTAATTGTTTCATTGCTCATAAATCGCGCGGTTTTACGATCCGCCAATCGTTCTCGGTTTCCGGGCAGGGCGCGTTAGGTTTCAAAAAAGCTGTCAAAATCCGGTTCCTTTGGCCAGTTGGTTATGATGCCATCGGAATTGATCTTCAAATCAATGTAATCGCCATACTCGCCAGGAACAACACCGTTCGGCACGTAGTCTTGACGCTCGGACAACTGTTTCCCTTCGCGGTCGAACAGGGTGTAGGTGCCGCTATCGCAGACCTTCATTTGTAAGTCGCCAGATTTGCCTTTTGGCCAATCTTTGATTTGGCCGGTGTCAACGTCAACGGTTGCTTCCCACATGTCACCTTTGCGAAGTGGGAAGTCGTTCGGAATATCTTCCTCGTCACACCTCACGGCGACTTGGATTCGGATTGTGGCAACATCAACCTCAGTCCTGATAAGTGTTTCGATTTTCATGTTGGTTCAATTTGCCGCCGTCAACCCGCTGCGTTGTTCGGCGGCTATTATCTGCGTTATATCGGTCCAGATTAGGCGCTGTCCGACCGCCATTGTTTGCTGGCCTATCGAACCCGACCAGTGGGGAAGGGGTTAAAAGACGCAGCCAACAATCGCGTAAACCAGCGGCGCGCCCAGTTTCTTCCCAGCGAAATCTTCCTCAATGCGGAAGCCAGCGAAACTCTTTTGGGCCAAGCCCTTGAGCACCTGGGCGTAAACATCGCCGCCCGGTTTCAGGCTGTCGGATTGAATCTTGTCTGGGTCACGGAGAAACGCGCCGCCCAAGCCCATGCTGAGATCAACGTCGTATTTCTTGACCACATGATAGCCGATGTTCAGTTCTTGGCCGAGTATGGTGCCTGCGATACCAGCGTTCAGCGTGATGCTTTGCACGTAAAACGAGCCGTTGGTCTTGATGTTGTATTCGGCGGCGAGGGCGTTGGCGAACGTCTGCCCCTGCACGTAGGCCGCGCCGGTCCAGAGCGTCCCCCGGTTGCCGTCAAAGGTATGGAAGTTCGTATTGATCGAACTCACATAATCGAAGGCGGTGGACAGGAATGATTGCACCGTGGGCGGCGTGATTGGCGCGGTAGCTGGCGCTGTGACCGTCCAGTTGGTCAGCGCTGGCAGAGACGTGCCGGGCGGCAGCGTGACGACCGTCTGGCCTTGAGGCGTGACGGCGATTGTGGTTCCCGGAGGGTAGCTCTGGGCGTGAGCGCAAAAGGCGAGAGCGCCGATGGCGAGGAGTGTGGCAATGATTGGGCTTATTTTCGTTTTCATTTTTCGTTTTGTTTGATGTTTCTGTTTCGGTTCTTTCCCTGAATGGTGGCGGCGGTTTACTGGGAATCGAACCCAGCCTCGATCCCGTCTGCATCATCTACCCTCGTTAGCACGAGAGAAGTGCTGAATTGAACAGCATTGTTCACAGTGCATACCAATACACCATCAACCTTGCAATCCGTCTTGCTTAAGGACAGTCTGCGGCCGCCACCATTCAGGGAACGATTCATAAATTATTCAACCCACTTTCTTATTGAGTTCAGCGATCAATTCATCAGCCATCTCTTTTGAGGCCGCGGCCACGTATTCAACGAATGGCTCCTTCCATACCTTTTCGGCAGGCCAAGACCGGGCGCAAATCCCCTGCATGGCCATCGCCGCGAAAAGCTCACGCTTGGTCAGGCCGCTCTCATGCAGGAATACTGATTCGTTTGGATTAGTTTTCGTTTTCATAATGATAAAAAGGAACGGCCCGCCAGATGCTCTTTCCGCGCGTAAGCGGTGTTGCGGTCAACCAACCCGCACACGCCAAGCATTTCTTCACGAGCCGTCCTAAAATTAAATTGCAGGATGTTGAAAATGCTGGGCAGAGGTTCCCCGTCTATGACCCCAGCAACAGCGGCCATGACTGGTACGCCATCCTGCAAATCAAATGAGCGCGGCAGGGCTTCCACCTGCAAGTAGTTATCAACCGGAGACGCGCCTCCGTGCTGTTTTTGCTTCAGCCACGCGCTCAAATTGATGCTCGCGCCCGGAGTTTCACCGGGATGCTGGATCGGGCATTTTATCAGCAGGCCGAACTCAGAGGCCTTGCGGAAATCCATCCCCGCCGTTTCTCTTCGTAAAGGCCGCCGATGCGTGGTTTCGGAACCACAAACTCGCGAGCTAAAATTGGTTGCGGATTCAGGAGTCGCACCTGCTGTCCAGTTTATGAGGCTGGTCTCTGTCCTGGTCGAGTTATCCGCAGTTAAAATCGTCGTCATCTGCGAGCAAGATACGCTTCTGGTGGAGGATGTCAACTTCTTTTTTCAAGATAAATGCAGATTTATCAAGATTTCCCTTGATTTCGCTTTCGGACGTGATATTTTACGGGCAATGAAAGACGAAACACAAGTCAGTCTCGAACTCAAAATATCGCTTTTTTCCAAGGTAAAAGAGGAAAAAAAGCGCACAGGCCGCAGCATCAAGCGCATTTTCACCGACGCCCTGCAAGATTATTTTCTGGCGCAATCGGCCCGGCGCGAACAACGCCGCCCGGACAAGGAGGCCGCATGAGCAAGCCGGTGAAAAAGCCGACCGCCGCGCAGATTGAGGCAGCGGCCAAAAAGATGTTCGCCGCCTTGGCAAACACGCCCGACTTCATGGCGACATGGGTTCACCACCCACGGCGATGGGCCATTGAGGCCGATGCATCACAAAAACAATGGCGAGCCATCGCCCTTTACCACCTAACGCACCGAAAATGAAAAAATCCACAGAGAAACTAATCCGCACAATGAGCCAGAAGTGGAAGGGTGCGCCAAAGAGCCACCTGGAGGCAGGCGTGGCTTTAACGGATCGCAAATGTCCGATGTGCAGGTCCGACATGTTATTGTCAATAATTCGTCCTCCTTCCGAAACATGGCGGGCGCATTGCAACCATTGCGGCTCTGAATTTCCGATTGCGGTAATCCTGAACCGTGAGGCGTGGCGGCTTACAGCAAGGATTAAGCGATGAGACTTTTCCTAATCGGCTTTTCCATCGGCTTGATATTCTCCGTTGCGTTTGCCAAGTGCTTGTGTCGGTATTGTTCGCTGAAAGATTGCGCCCGCGACGCCGTGCTGGAAGATCAAGGGCCGGAGAATGACAGCAAAGGAAATTGAATGAAACCGTCTGAAATCCAAGTCGGGAAAACGTATCTCAAAGCTGGCCGTTGTGGGCCTCCGTTTCGCATTGTCGAAAAAATGGAAACGGTGTTTGGACGCGGGGAAGTGCTGGTCCATTACCGCTCTACGTTGGGCCGTCCAAGTGGAACTTGCTCGCTGCCAACCTTTGCGGCATGGGCAGGCTCGGAGGTAAACACCCCGGAGCCGACTCGGCTGAAAAACAGTTTTGAACTGGACGCGCAAAAGCCATGACCAAAGACGATCAGAAAGAGGAATTGCGCGAGCGGATCAATGCGCTGGAAAAAGAAATGCAGCAACACGCGGCGGATTGCCGGTGGCACTTTTTTAGAGATGCGGCGATGCGGCACGCGGGGGCATACGGACAGTTGGAAATACTAAGCAAGCGAGAGAAAATATGAGCGACAACTTTGAAATAAAACTATGAAAGCGACAAAACTCACAATCAAAAACATCGGCGCAATAACTGAAATGGTTATCCCGCTGGACCGGCCTTTAATCCTTTTCTATGGGAAGATTCGGCAGGGAAAGACCACCATTCTTAATTCAATTCGCTGGCTTTCTGGCGCGGCGGATGCCCCCGCTGATATTATTCGGCACGGCGCAAAAGAGGGCAGCATTGAACTGGAATGTGTTGACGGCAGTGCCAGCATGTCATGGTATCGCTCTCCAAAGGACGGCACAACAAAAGCGCGGGCGCGTGTGCTCGTCAAGAACGGAAAAATCGTAGCCAATCCCACCTTCGAGTTGAAACGGATGCTTAATCCATTCCTGGAAAATCAGGACTGCTTTCGCAACATGACTGACGTTGCCCGCAAGCAGTTCTTGGCTGATTTGCTCCATGTGGATACAACTGCGCTCGATACCGAGCTTGCATCATCAATGGCTGAGGCCAAAACACTCCGGCGCACTATTGACGCCTACGGGGAAATTGATTTGACGCCTACGGAAACGGTGGACGTTTCGGCGCTGAAAAATGAATTGGCGGATGTCCGGGCGCATTACGAGCGGCAAAAGACGGTGCTCGAAGGGGAGCTTGTCACCATCGGGAACAAACACAATGACGACTGCGCGGCGGTTGACCGGGAGAATGATGAGGCACGGCGGCAGAACGGCCAACGGGACCGCCTAATAGACCGGCAGGAAACACTCAAAAACGAGATCGCCAGTCTGGAAACCCGGCTGGAAACCTTGCGGACAGAATTGAAGGCCATTGTTATCCCCTCTGCAATGGTGCTCAAATTGAAACCTGCCATCCCCGACCGATCCGCCATCCAAAAGAAGATTCTGGACCTGATCCCGGATACGAAGGCGCTGGAAAATGCCATCCAAAACGGTGCGGCGCAAAATGTGCGGGCGGAACAATTCGTCAAGAACAAGGCCCAAACCGCCAAAAAGGAGGCCGACGAAGCCAAGTTGTCGGCTTTGGAAAAACGCCAGCGCGAGATCAAGAAGGAAAAGATTGCCAAACTCGAAGACATTTCCGATACATGCGGCATCCCCGCCCTAAAGTTCGACGAAGCTGGTGATTTTACTTATGAGGGAACCAGCGGGGGGATGTTGTCGGAATCGCAAATCATGCATTTATGCATCGAGCTTGCATCGCTGTATAAAGACGGTTTCGGCCTTGAATTGATGGATCGCGCTGAATCTCTTGGTGAGTCCATATTCTCATTCGTTGACCGGGCAAAAGAAAAAGACCTGACAATTTTGGCAACCATTGTCGCCGAGAAGGCGGCAGATGCGCCGGAGAATGTCGGCGTGTACGTCGTGAAGGAAGGCAAACTATTATGAGCAAGCCCGACCCCGAAACGCTGGCCCTGACCGTCCAGCCGGAGCGCGAAATGGCCGTAGTGCCAATCTCCGAAGGCATTTCCATTGAACAAGCCTACCGCGCTGTAGTGGAGGGCAAACTAAACTCAGACAACTTAGCGGTGATGAAAGACCTGCTGGCGATGGACGCCACGCGTAAATTCAACATCGCCTTTGTTGCGCTCCAAGCGGACATGCCAACCATCGTGGCCACATCCGTCATTCCCAACCGGGGCAGGTACGAGCGTTTTGAGGACATTATGCGGGTTGTCGGGCCGCTCCTGACCAAGCACGGATTCACGGTGAGTTTCTCCCAGGACTTCAAGGAGAACCGCATTTTGGAGACTTGCACGCTGTCCCATGCCTCTGGCCATTCCCGCGCCAATTCGTTCGCCGTGAGGGCCGGCGGGCGCTCTGATAGCGAAACCCAGGCCGATTGCAAGGCGTCAACCACCGCCAAGCGCAACGCCTTTTGCAACGCGCTCAATATCGTTATCCGTCAGGATTGCATGACCAATGAGGACGACGCCGGCATTGAAGGCGACCCCGCCGATAAAGTGACGA
>OBLT010001818.1_pt1 | contig 13451 bp, 11 predicted proteins | sample 1518721 | NCBI WGS metagenome assembly OBLT01 (sample SAMEA3539307, study PRJEB22396) | soil metagenome | biome: tundra; feature: field; material: soil | place: USA | collected 2010-05 | depth 0.15 m | reverse complement strand
GTCGGGCAGGTAGGAGAACGTGCCCTGGGTGATCCGCATGAAGGCTCCAGTCAGGATGTCGGCGTTGCGACCACGTCGGGCGTGTCGGTCGACTCGTAGTTGAAGGTGATGTCGCCCCAGGTGTCCAGCGCGACCTGGAGCGGCTGGCATCCCTTGGCGGCGGCGGCGAGGATGTCGTCGCCCTCGCGGACGAAGTCGCGCCCCTCGTTGCGGGCCTTGATCATTGCCTCGGCCGCGACCCGGTTGGCGGTGGCGCCGGCCGCGACCCCGCTGGGGTGGCCGATGGTGCCGCCGCCGAACTGCAGCACGACGTCCTCACCGAGATAGCCGAGCAGCTGGTGCATCTGCCCGGCGTGGATTCCGCCGGATGCCACCGGCATGGTGCCCGGCATGGATCCCCAGTCCTGCTCGAAGTAGATGCCCTGGCCGGGGTTCACCGGGATCAGGGATTCGCGCAGCGTGTCGTAGTAGCCGCGGACCATGGACGGGTCCCCTTCCAGCTTGCCGACCACGGTGCCCGCGTGGATGTGATCGACGCCGATCAGCCGGCACCACTTGGAGATGACCCGGAAGCTCACCCCGTGCGTCTTCTGGCGGGTGTAGGTGCCGTGGCCCGCGCGGTGCAGGTGCAGGATGACCCCGTTGTTGCGGGCCCACCTCGACATCGAGTGCATCGCCGTGTAGCCGACCGTAAGGTCGATCATGACGATGATGCTGCCGAGTTCCTTGGCGAATTCGGCCCGCTCGTACATGTCCTCCATGGTCGCGGCGGTGACGTTGAGGTAGTGGCCCTTGATCTCGCCCGTGCGCTCGGTCGCGCGGTTCACGGCTTCCATCGTGAACAGGAACCGGTCACGCCACCGCATGAAGGGCTGGGAGTTGATGTTCTCGTCGTCCTTGGTGAAGTCCAGGCCGCCGCGCAGGGCCTCGTACACCACCCGCCCGTAGTTGCGCGCGGACAGGCCGAGCTTGGGCTTGGTCGTCGCGCCGAGCAGTGGCCGGCCGTATTTGTTCAGGTACTCGCGTTCCATCACGATGCCGTGCGGGGGGCCCTGGAAGGTCTTCACGTAGGCGAGCGGGATCCGCATGTCCTCAAGGCGCAGGGCGCGCAGCGCCTTGAAGCCGAACACGTTGCCGATGATGGACGAGGTCAGGTTCGGGATCGAGCCCTCCTCGAACAGGTCGATGTCGTACGCGATGTAGGCGATGTACTCGCCCTCGCGCCCCGGCACCGGATCGACCCGGTAGCACTTGGCCTGGTAGTGCTCGTGGGCGGTGAGCCGATCGGTCCAGACCACCGTCCAGGTCGCGGTGGAGGACTCACCCGCGACTGCCGCGCCCGCCTCCTCTGGCGGCACACCGGGCTGCGGAGTGATCCGGAACGCGGCAAGCACATCGGTGTCCTTCGGCACGTAGTCGGGCTCGTAGTAGCCCATCTCCGCGTACGGGATGACACCGGCGTTCCAGCGTCCCTGCCCCGCGCTGCCGGGTCCTGCCGTGTCCTGATCTGCCGCCATGGTTGCCTCCGTCGTGGTCGCGCCCATCCGTCCCTACGATGCCAGTCGATATCTGCGCTGTCTATTGAGTGTTTGGTGCTCTATATCAACGAAAAGGTTGACTTGGAATGTGATAGCGGCCCGCGGATCAGCCCGGCCGGTGGAAATCGCCGTCCCGCAGCATGTGGGCGACTAGCCGGGCCGCGGCCGGCGGCAGGGTGCCCGGATGGGCCACCAGGTACCAGTCACGGTGCAGCGGAGTGCCGGGCACGGGCAGTTCCACGAGCCGGCCGGAGGCAATCTCGGCGGCGACCGCGTCCCGGGACACCAGGGTGACGCCGAGGCCGACGATCGCCGACTCCCTGATGGCGCCGTTGGAGCCAACCATCAGCGTCAGCGGTGCGATGTCGAGGTCCACGAGCAGGGCGTCGGTACTGGCGCGGGTGCCGGAACCGGGCTCACGCAGCAGCCACGCCTGGCGGGCCAGCCAGGGCAGCAGGCTCGTGCCGTGTGCTCCGGCGGCCAGGGCGGGGGAGGCCACGACAACGAGCTCGTGCGCACGCACGGCCTGCACCTGCACGTCCCAGCCGGGCTCGGGACGGCCGCCGAGCACGAGGTCTACCTGATGGCGGTCGAGGAGCGCGCGGACACGATCACGGTTGCCAGCCTCGAGCCGCACGCCCATCTGCGGATGGCGCGCCCGGAAGCCGCCCAGCAGTGCGGGCACGATCTGCTCCGCCGCGGTGGTGACGGCAGCGATGCGCAGCTCGCCCCGCTCCGGATCGGCGGCGGCCGCTGCCGCGAGCCCGGCCTCGTCCAGCAGGCCAAGCACGCGGCGGGTGTAGCCGGCGTAGGCCTCACCCGCGTCCGTCAGCCGCAGGCCACGGCCGTCAGGGCGGAGGAGCGCCACGCCGAGGGACTTCTGGAGGGCGGCCAGCGAGGCCGAGACCGCCGCCTGGGTCACCACGAGTTGCTGTGCCGCGGCGCGGACGGAACCGCTCTCAGCCACGGCCAGGAACGTGCGGAGCTGGTTCAGCGTCACGGCCGCCCGCCTTGTTCGTCAAGGACGGTACATAATTAACCGTCAGGCTGTCTTTCTCTGCTTGCCATCAACCCTAGACTGAACAACGGCGCGTTGGCGTGGGCTGGGCGATCAGCAGTTCCATGATCGCGGAGGATCCGCGGTCGTACCTGGCGCGGATCCTCCGCGATCATGGAAAATGCCTCGCGTGAGCGCGTGTTCGGTGCGAGGCGGTGAGTGCGATGGCGAAGCGAGGGGCTGGCGTGCCCCGGTGGGTTGAGGTGACACCGGAGCGCATCGAGGGATGGATCGTGTCCTTCGCGGAGCGGCACGGGGAGACCACGGCGGAGCCCGGACCCGATGTCGTCGTATTCCGCGCGGCCGACGGTGCGGTGGCCGAATGTCACGTGCCGTTCCCGCCGCTGCGCGGTCTGCCGCCCGCGCCGCTGCGCGGCGCCCAGGAAACGGGCGGGGCCGGGTCGGACCCCGAGGCCAGGCAGGTTCCTCCTGGTCAGGTTCCGGTGGGTCAGGTTCCGGTGGGTCAGGTTCCGGTGGGTCAGGTTCCGGTGGGTCAGGCTTCTCCTGGTCAAGTCCCTGTTGGTCAGGTCCCTCCTGACCGGGACCCGGTCGGGCTGGCCCGGCTGATGGCCACGCATGCGGCTGCCGACCGGACGGTCGCCGTCCTGCTGGTGCGGCTCGGCGGTTACGCCGTCGGCGTCTTCTCCGGCTCGCCGCCGCGGCTGGAAGCGTCCAAGGTGGGCACCCGCCTCGTACACGGTCGCAGTGCGGCAGGCGGCTGGTCGCAGCACCGGTTCGCACGGCGCCGCGAGAAGCAGGCCGCGACCGCGCTCGGCGCCGCGGCGGACACGGCAGTGGCGGTGTTCGGCCCCCATCTCCGCCGGCTTGACGCCGTGGTGCTGGGCGGGGACCGGCGAACGGTGGCCGGGTTGCGTGACGACTCCCGGCTGGGCCCCTACTTCGACCTGGCGGTGGACCGGTTCCTCACCGTGCCTGATCCCAGGCTCGCGGTACTGCGGGAGACACCGCGGATGTTCCGTTGCGTACGAATCTGGATCGCCGACGGCGAAGGCGCCGGGGATTAATCAGGCCAGGGCACTGCGTTCTAGTCGCGGAGCGCTGCTTTTAAATCGCGCGAGAGGGCTGGGGCCGAGCAGGTATCCTGGCTGCATGCTGCCACTCCTCTCGTGACGCGGCGCCCCGGCGCCGGGACCCAGGGAATACCCGGCGTCCCTTTCCTTCGGCTTTGGAGTGGTTTCCAGTGATCGCGGCAACGGATGTAGAGCTGCGGGCCGGGGCGCAGCTGCTGCTGGAGAACGCGAGCTTCCAGATCGGGCCCGGTGACAAGATCGGCCTGGTCGGCCGGAACGGTGCCGGGAAGACCACCCTCGCCCGCGTGCTCGCGGGGGAGATGCTGCCAGCGGCGGGCGCGGTGCGCCGCGGCCCGTCCATCGGGTACCTGCCACAGGACTCGCGGGTCGGCGACCTTCACGGCCTGGCCATGGACCGGGTGCTCTCCGCCCGCGGGCTGGACGAGGTGCGCGCGGGCATGCGGGTAGCCGAAGTCCAGATGGCGGACGGACGGCCAGCCCTGCGTGACGCGGCGGTGCGCAGGTACGGCCAGCTGGAGGAGCGCCTCGTTGTGCTCGGCGGTTACGCGGCGGAGTCCGAGGCCGCTTCGATCGCATCCAGCCTGGGCCTGCCGGACCGGGTTCTGGGCCAGCCGCTGAATACCCTCTCGGGAGGGCAGCGGCGCCGCATCGAACTGGCCCGGATCCTGTTCGCGGGCGCCGAGACACTGCTGCTCGACGAGCCGACCAACCACCTGGACGCGGACTCCATCAGCTGGCTCCGCGACCATCTCCGGGCGTTCCGCGGCGGCCTCGTCGTGATCAGCCACAACACCGCGCTGCTCGAGTCGGTCGTGACCAAGGTATTCCACCTGGACGCGGACCGCAGCTGCCTGGAGATCTACAACGTGGGCTGGAAGACCTACCTGGAGCAACGCGAGACGGACGCGAAGCGGCGCAAGCGCGAGCGGGCGAATGCACATCGCCAGGCCTCCGCGCTGCAAGCCCAGGCGGACCGGATGCGGGCCAAGGCAACCAAGGCGAAGGCCGCCCAGGGCATGCAGCGGCGCGCGGAACGGCTGCTGGCCGGGGTCGCCGCGGAGGGCGCGGCGGAGCGGGTGGCGCGATTGCGGTTCCCGGATCCGGTGTCCTGCGGGCGGACGCCGCTGACCGCCACCGACCTGTCCAAGTCCTATGGCTCCCTCGAAGTTTTCAGCGGCGTTGACGTCGCCGTGGACCGGGGCAGCAGGATCGTGGTGCTCGGGCTCAACGGGGCAGGCAAGACCACGCTGCTGCGCATTCTTGGCGGAATCGAGAAGCCCGACACCGGCCAGGTAATGCCAGGTCACGGCCTTCGGCTCGGCTACTACGCGCAGGAGCACGAGACCCTGGACACCAGCCGCAGCGTGCTGGAGAACATGCGCACGGCCGCGCCACACCTGACGGACTCCGAGCACCGGCGCATCCTCGGCTCGTTCCTGTTCTCCGGCGACGCGGTGGCCAAGCCCACCGCGGTGCTGTCGGGCGGCGAGAAAACCAGGCTCGCGCTGGCCCTGCTCGTCGTCTCCGGGGCGAACGTGCTGCTGCTGGACGAGCCCACGAACAACCTGGACCCGGCCAGCCGCGCGGAAGTGCTGGCCGCGCTGCGCCGCTACCAGGGGGCAATCGTCCTGGTCACCCACGACGAGGGCGCGGTCGGGGCGCTGGCGCCCGAGCGGGTGGTACTGCTTCCCGACGGCGTCGAGGACGCATGGTCGGACGGCCTGGCCGATCTGGTGGCGTTGGCTTAAACTGCCGAGCTGCGGCGCGGGCATAACTGTCGACCTGCGGTGCGGGCGTGACCAGCGAACTTCAGTGCTGGCCTGAGCACCGGGGTCGCCCGGGGCCGAAAAAGAAGTGATCACTTACCTGGATGTGGGTAGCCGAACCCGCCTCTATGCTTGATCATGGCGGGAGACGGTAACGCAGCGGTCACTTCAGTTCACGGGAGGTACGCGTGACCGAGACCCTCAAGAAAGGCACCCGGGTCACCGGTGCAGACCGAACCAAGCTGGCTTCGGATCTTAAAAAGAGGTATGACGGCGGCGAGAGCATCCGTTCCCTCGCCGCGTCCACCGGGCGGTCCTACGGGTTCGTCCACCGCATCCTGACCGAGACAGGGGTATCCCTGCGCGGTCGCGGCGGAGCGACCCGCGGTAAAGCGCGGGCGAAGCGCTGAGGAGGACATGACACCCGGTCGGCCAGATCTCGACCGGGCCGGGCTACGGCTCACTCTTGACGAGCCGGCCCCTGGCGCGGCCACGGTGACGCTGTGCCGTGGCGAGCGGCGCAACGCCATGACCCCAATGATGTGGCATGGCCTTGCCGCGATCGGCCGCGCCCTGCCGTCCTCGGTGCGGGTGGTGGTGGTCCGCGGCGAAGGACCATCCTTCAGCGCGGGCATCGATCTTCGGTTTTTCACCGGCGAGGGGGTCCCAGGTGAGGAACCGCCGCCCAGTCCGGCCGATCCAGGATTCGAGACGTGGGTCGCGTCCGTCCAGGAAGGCTTCACCTGGCTGCGCAGCCCCGCGATCGTGTCAATCGCCGCCGTGCGCGGGCATGCGATCGGCGCGGGACTGCAACTGGCCCTGTCATGTGATCTGCGGGTGCTCGCCGATGACGCGCAGTTGTGCATGAAGGAGCCCGCTCTCGGGCTAGTTCCCGACCTAACGGGGACAAAGCCACTTGTCGACATTGTCGGGCTGCCCCGGGCGATCGAGATGTGCCTCACCGCGCGGACCGTGCGTGCGGCGGAGGCCAGGGAACTGCGGCTCGCCGAGCTCGTCGTCGCTGCGGATGATCTCGACGCCGCGGTCGGCGATCTGGTGGCCGCGCTGCTGGCCACCGATGCGGCCGCTGCGCGGGCCACCAAGGAACTGCTCAGCCAGGCATCCGGGAACAGCCTCGGCGACCAGGCGGCGGCGGAACGACGGGCGCAGACAGCCCTGATGCGGGCGCGGCTCGCGCAATCCTGACTTGGCATTGAGCCACCCCGAGTGGGCATTGAGCCAGCCCGGCTTGGCGCTGGAGCCAGCCCGGCTTGGCGCTGGTGCCAGCCGGCCCGGCACTGGGCCACGGTTCGCCCTTAGCTGACAAGGGAAGATCCTGGCCAGGAAGGACGTTGCTGCGCCCATGTACGGATCGAACTGGCACGCGATGCGGTCGTTCACGCGCGACGGCTCCGTCACCCAGCAGCGGCTCAAGAAGGGCAGCGTGCGCAGGATCGCCTCCTACGCGCGGCCCTACCGTACCCAGCTCGCCTTGTTCCTGACCGCCACCTCGCTGGCCGCGGTGATCGGGGTCGCCGTGCCGCTGCTGCTCAGGTCGATCATCAACGGCATCCTGCGGCATGACACTGGCATCGTGTTGTGGGTCGCGGGAATTGTCCTGGCCCTCGCCGTGGTCGGCGCCTTGCTGTCCGTCGCGCAGCGCTGGTTTTCCTCACGGATCGGCGAAGGGCTCATCTATGACCTGCGCACCCAGGTGTTCCGGCACGTGCAGCAGCAGCCGATCGCGTTTTTTACCCGGGCCCAGACTGGATCACTCGTCAGCAGGCTGAACAGCGACGTCATCGGGGCCCAGCAGGCGATCACTTCCACGCTGTCCTCCGTCGTGTCCAACGTGCTCAGCCTGATCCTGGTACTCGGCGCGATGCTGTACCTCTCCTGGCTGGTCACCGTGGTGTCGTTGGTGCTGCTCCCGGTGTTCGTCATCCCCGCCCGGCTGGTCGGCCGCAGGCTGCAGCGGCTGACCAGGGAATCGATGCAGCTCGACGCGGAACTGGGCTCGACCATGACGGAGCGGTTCAACGTCGCGGGGGCGATACTGGTCAAGCTGTTTGGCCGCCCGGACGATGAGGCGCGGGTATTCGCAGGCCGGGCGGCCCGGGTCAGGGACATCGGCGTGGTCCAAGCCATGTATGGCGGCACCCTGTTCATCGCGCTGAGCTTGCTGGCATCGGTGGCCACCGCGGTGGTTTACGGGCTTGGTGGCGGTCTGGTCATTCACGGTGCCTTCCAGCTGGGCACGCTTGTGGCGCTGACCGCACTGCTTGGCCGGCTCTACGGGCCGATCACCTCGCTGTCCAATGTGCAGGTCGATGTGATGACCGCGCTGGTCAGTTTCGACCGGGTATTCGAGGTGCTCGACCTGAAACCGCTGATCGCGGACCAGCCAGGCGCGGTGCCGCTGCGCCGCACCGCTGTGGCCAGCACTGCGGTTGGCGGCACTGCGGTTGGCGGCACTGCGGTTGGCAGTACGGGGGGCAACGGCGGGACATCCGCTGCGCCGGCCATCGAATTCGACCATGTGTCGTTCCGTTACCCGGCGGCCAGCGAGGTGTCGCTGGCCTCCCTTGAGTCCATCGCGGTGAAGGTGCACGAACGCGATACAGGGCCCGACGACGTGCTGCACAACGTCAGTTTCACCGCGCCATCCGGCAAGCTCACCGCCCTGGTTGGCCCGTCGGGCGCGGGCAAGACCACCATCACCCACCTGGTGGCGCGGCTGTATGACCCGTCGGAAGGCGCTGTGCGCATCGGCGGCCAGGATCTGCGCGAGGTGGCCCAGGACTCGCTGCACGACGTGGTCGGCGCGGTGACCCAGGACGCGCACATGTTCCACGACACGATCCGTGCCAATCTCCTCTACGCCCGGCCGAGCGCGTCTGAGGACGAACTGATCGAGGCGTGCCGGTCGGCGCAGATCTGGGAGATGATCTCGCTGCTGCCCGACGGCCTTGACACCGTGGTGGGTGACCGCGGGTACCGGCTGTCCGGCGGCGAGAAGCAGCGGCTCGCTATCGCCCGGCTGCTGCTGAAGGCGCCGTCGGTGGTCGTGCTGGACGAGGCCACGGCCCATCTCGACTCCGAGTCAGAGGTGGCCGTTCAGCGTGCTCTCAAGACCGCGCTGGCCGGGCGCACGTCGCTGGTCATCGCGCACCGGCTGTCGACCATCCGTGAGGCGGACCAGATCCTGGTCATCGACGCTGGCCGGATCCACGAGCGCGGAACGCACGAGGAACTGCTGGCCTCCGGCGGCCTGTACGCCGAGCTTTACCACACGCAGTTCGCAGGCCAGGAGCGGGTGTTCACCGAGCCCGCCCGGTAAGCGCGCCCGGTAAGAGAGTCAGGAGCCGTACCCTACCCGGCGCAGTTCGTCGCCGGCGATGCCCTCTATCTCCGCGGCCTGCACCGGGCTCAGCGTGCGGCGCCATGCCCCGGGCTCGCTGGCCGGCGGGCGACCCGGCACCGGGGAGGGTGCGACGGGCAGTTCCAGGGGCGATACGGCAGTGCCGAGGAAGTCGGAGACGGCGGAAGCCGCGGCCGCCGGCTGGCGGATCATCTCCTCGTAGCGGAGCGTGATCAGCTGCCCGGCGGCCAGCTTGGCGCGCAACCGGGCCATCTGACGCACGCTCCCGCGCCAGCGCATCGCGCACTTGGCCGCCATGGGCAGGTCCGGCCAGGCGGCTCTGTCCTGCTCGGTCTCCACGCCAAGCAGCGGGTTCGGGAACTCGGTGTCCACGTTAACGAAGCCCGGCTTGAACCAGGCCAGCGCCGCAGGGTCGGTCAGCATTCCCGCGACCACATCCCGGCCGTCCCTGATGATCTGAACGAGGCGCGCATCCGGGAAGGCGTCTACCAGTGCCTCGGCGCAGTACAGCAGGTCCGGACTGGCGTCGCCGTAGCGGGTGATGCCGCGCTGGCTCACGCACGGGCCCACGCTGTCGAGGCCGCCGGCCTCTCGGCACTGGTGGGTGCAGCCCAGGCAGCAGTCCGGAGTCACCTGCCACGCCTGGGCGAACGCGTCCCGTAGCACGGTGGCCGCCGCGTCGCCCCGGCCACGGGAAATCGACGGCCGCCGGGCGAAGGCGTGCACCACCGGCAGGACCCAGCGCTGCCCCAGGGTGACGTGGAAGCCATTGGACCTTTTCAGCGCGCGGGCCAGCAGGTCAGTTCCGGAGCAGGGGGCACCGATGACGAAGACGGGCTGACGGACCTTCCGGCCGTTGACCACCAGGATGTGCGGGCGCGGCGACTGGGAACCCGCCGCTGGTGGGACTGGCGAGACGCCACTGGGCCGGGGCCGGGACTCGCCCGGATCGGCGGCGGAACGGGGCATCGCGGTCACGGCTCGCCGAACCCGGAGACGACCGGCTCATTCCTGGCCGACCGGCGGCAGTGGGCGCCCGCGTGCTCATCCAGGTTGAGCGCGGCCTGGATGAGCGGCACATGGCTGAAGGCCTGCGGCGTGTTGCCAACCTGCCGCGCGTACCGCGGGTCATACTCCTCGCTGAGCAGGCCGACATCGTTGCGCAGCGCGAGCAGCCGGTCGAAGAGCTCGTGCGCCTCCTTGCCCCGGCCGATCATGTGCAAGGCGTTGGCCAGCCAGAAACTGCAGGCGAGAAACGCGCCCTCGCTGCCGGACAGGCCGTCCACGCTAGGCCCGGCATCCACCGTCGGCTCGGGCAGCTGGTAGCGGCGCACCAGCCCATCGGTGACCAGCTCACGCTGGATGGCCTCCACGGTGGAGACGACCCGCGGGTCGGTCGGCGGCAGGAACCCGACCTCGGGGATGAGCAGCACCGCAGCGTCCAGCTCCGGAGAGCCGTAGTACTGCGTGAAGGCACCCCGCTGCGCGTTGTACCCCTTCTCGCAGACCTCCTCGTGGATGATGTCCCGCAGTTCGCGCCACCGGTCCACGGGACCGGGCATGCCTGCCTCCGCCGCCTGGACGGCCCGGTCGAACGCGACCCAGGCCATCACCTTGGAATGCACGAAGTGCCGGCGTGGGCCGCGAACCTCCCAGATCCCCTCGTCCGGCTCGTCCCAGTGATCTTCGAGGAACTTGAGCAAGGCACGCTGCAGCGACCAGGAGTGCCGGTCGCTCTTCACCCCGGACCTGCCGCCCAGCGTCAGCGCGTCGATGACCTCGCCGTAGACGTCGAGCTGGCGCTGGTTGACCGCGGCGTTGCCGATCCGCACCGGCACCGAGCTCTCATAGCCGGGCAGCCAGTCCGCCTCCCACTCGGGGAGCCTGCGCTCGCCGGCGACGCCATACATGATCTGGACATCGCTCGGGTCGCCCGCCACGGCCCGTCCCAGCCACGCCCGCCAGGCCAGGGCCTCCTGCGTGTAGCCGGTGCGCAGTAGCGCCTCCAGGGTGATGGTGGCATCGCGCAGCCAGCAATACCGGTAGTCCCAGTTCCGCACCCCGCCGAGGTCCTCCGGCAGCGAGGTGGTGGCTGCCGCCACGATGCCACCGGTCGGCTGGTAGGTGAGCGCCTTCAGCGTGATCAGTGACCTGATGACCGCCTCGCGGTGCCGACCGTGGTAGGTGCAGCGACCGACCCAGTCCTGCCAGAACTGCTCGGTCATCAGGTGTGCCCGGTAGGCGTCCACTGCCTCGGGCGCAGCCTCGTGTGATGGCATCCAGGTGAACACGAAGGGCACCCGCTCGCCCGCCCCGACCGTGAAGGTCGCCTCGTGCGCGAACTTTCGGCCAGTCAGCGCGACCGGGGTGTCCAGCCAGACCGAGTCTGGCCCGGCTATCGCGTTGATGTTGCCCTCCCGGCGGCGCACCCAGGGGACCACCCGGCCGTAGCCGAAACGGATGCGCAGCGTGCAGTTCATCTCGACGCTGCCCGACACGCCCTCCACGACCCGGACGATGACCGGGGGCTTGCTGTCCCTGGGCGGCATGAAATCGATCACTTTGACCCGCCCGGTCGCGGTGCGCCAGTCAGTCTCCAGGATCAGCGTGTCGCCCTGGTAGCGCCGCGCCACCTCAGCCCCGTGCCCGGCGTCCGTTCCGTGCCCGGCGTCCGTTCCGTGCCCGGCGTCCGTTCCGTGCCCGGCGTCCGTCGGGGCGATCCGCCATTGCCCGTTGCGCTCCGTGCCCAGGAGTGCTGCGAAGCAGGCGGGGGAGTCGAACCGGGGCAGGCACAGCCAGTCGATGGAGCCGTCACGGCCGACCAGGGCCGCCGACTGCATATCCCCGATGATCGCGTAGTCCTCAATCAGTCCCGCCACGGAACCTCCAGGTCACGGCCGCCGGTCACCAGGCACGCCCGGCGACCGGCGGGTGGGCCCGGGCGTTCCTCGTGCCGTCTGCCCGTACCGTACCGGGCTCCCTCGTTCATTCGCTGACCCAGCGCGCCCGTAAGCTGGCCACCGTGCCCCCAGTGCCCAGTCCCGCGAGCCCTGCGGGCCGCCGCGGGCTCCGCGTAGCGGCCGGCGCGATCGCCGCCGCACTGCTCCTGCCTGCTGCGGCAGGCTGCGCGACGTTCGACGCGGCCCTCGGCAAGCAAGAGGCCGTGGTGGCCTTCAAGGATGGCACGTCCAACACCACCCGGCTGAAGGTCCGGGCAGCATGCTCGCACGTGCCCGAGGCGACTCCGGAGCCCCTCCCGACCGATCACTTGGCATCCGACCTTCTGAACGACGTGCGGTACCGGGTCGACCACGCCAGCGACGCCGACCTGGCCAGGCTCCAGCAGTGCCTGCAGAGGTTCCCGTCTGTGAACGGCGTCAACATCGAGACCCCCAACGGCAGCTGACCTCGGCAGCCGGGCGCCGCACTGCAGGGAACCTGCTGGGGGGAGTCTATAGATGTGCCGCATCGGCACCATCTTCCCTCAAAGATGACGCCCTGCTGGCACCAAATGGCCGCCCGCCATGTGCGGGGGCGCCCCGCGGCATATTGTTGTCCGCATGCTGGCGCACCGGGGGCCCCGGCTCTCCCGCGTGGTCGGCGTCGCCTGTGCTGTCCTGCTGGGTTGCAGCCTCGTCGGCTGCGGATCGCTGCACGCGCTCGGCCTGGGTTCGTCCGCCTCCCCGACGTCCACGCCGCGGACACAGCGCACGACCCCCGCCCCCCCGGCGGCCGCTCGGCCGCACCCCACCATCTGCGCCGCCACCATCGCGCCCGGATTCTCATGTGTCATGCAGCAACGGATCACCGAGGTCGAGGGCTACCTGGCGACCCAGCCCGGTCACATCGGCATTGTGCTGCACGACCGCGTGTCTGGCGCTACCTGGCGGAACGCGGAGGCGTCCGCGGTCTTTCCCGCCGCCTCCACGATCAAGCTCGCGATGGTCCTCGACGTGATGCTGCGCAACCGGGCGGGCACCATCCAGCTAGGTGACGATGACTGGGCCCTGATCGACGCCATCCTGTCCGAGAGCTCCGACACCGCCGCCGACCAGCTCTGGGGCCAATTTGAGGGCTCCAGCTTCCTCGGCCGTATCCGGGCGTTCGGGATGACCAGCGCCTATTTCTCCTCCAGCTCGGCGTACTGGGGGTTCATGTACTGCTCAGCGGAAGATCTCGACAACCTGATGAACTACATACTCAACGATGCTCCGGCTACTGTCCGTAATTACATGACGATCCGTATGCAGCGGGTCGCACCGATCCAGCAGTGGGGTGTGTGGGGAGCCGGCCCCGCTAATCATCCGGGTAACAAAGATGGCTGGGAGGACGACTCCGGAGTCTGGGTCGTGAACACCGTGGGGTTTGCGGGCTCGCAAGCCCGGTTCAGCCTGGCGATCATGGACGACGAGCAGGGCACCGCGGACTTCCACCAGGGAACCAACACCCTGGACCAGATCTCGTCGCTGCTTTTCCGTGGCCGCTACGGGCCCGCGCCAACCGTCGAGGCGACGCCCTAACGCGGGTTTCCGCTCAGCGGTTTCGGCCCTCGGTGTTTGATGGGGTCCCGGTAGCACTGAAGAAATTTCCAACGGATATACCGCTGACCTGCGATAACGAAGGTTTCGCTGACAGGTTCGGTACGTCCGTCGCCAG